>Ga0164318_10007170_pt1 | contig 10805 bp, 8 predicted proteins | sample GuaBasSedimGuay9_FD_113734 | JGI IMG/M metagenome (GOLD analysis project Ga0164318, IMG submission 113734) | Subseafloor sediment microbial communities from Guaymas Basin, Gulf of California, Mexico - Guay9, Core 4571-4, 0-3 cm | ecosystem: Environmental > Aquatic > Marine > Hydrothermal vents >...
CCAAATAATAGATACTTGGAGCAGGGACTTCAGTCCCGTCAAACGGGACTGAAGTCCCTGCTCCAAAACGCCTAACATTTGGGAGTTATTTCTGTTTTATTCCTAAGCTTAGTTTAGAATTGCAACAGATGTCCTGCATCCTTGACAAGTTCTGTTGTCGTAAGTTCAGAGAAAAAAGTAAAAGCCTGATTACTTTGAATGATCTTATCTTCTCCTCCCAAATAAACTTCTATCTGTGCCCCTCTCTCAAGTACTTCAATTATTTTTTTCTCCTCCCAACGGTAGCTTAGAAGAGCTTCAAGATCTTCTCTTTTGCCGAAAGAGAGATAGGGAGAGAGATCAACTTTGGCAGGATAAGTTACATTGTTTAAAAATTGCTGTATATACATGTCATGATCTTGATCAAAATAACGCAGTTGCGTGCGAATAAAACTTTTTTTTTCTGACTGAAAAAAGGCAGGAGAGAGAAGGATCAGCTTTTCGATACGCTCTTGACTCCGATAGAGAGTCTCAAACGCTACCTGCGCACCGTAACTAAAGCCAGCAATGGTAAAATCAGATTTATCCAGAAAAGGTGCAAAAAATCCCTCTTCGCCCAAGAGTGAAAAGCCGTTAAAATATTTCACGAATAATCTCTTGGGTCTGTTCACGGGTAATATTTTCGTTTTCCAACAAATAGGTAGAAATTTTTGTATGCGTCTCATAGAGCTTATCTAAAATAGTATTAACCTCCTCCTGTGCGCTTTGTAGGATCATCTCTTCATCATTCAAATGATTTGAAAAGTGCTCACCCATGCCATAATCATGTACTAAACGATGTGTTAAATCTTTTGCCTGCGTGATATCCCTGCCTGCATTGGTGAACTTCTCACTGTAAGCCCTTTGTGTAGCTACACTACCTGCGAGATAGACTTTGACACGATTGAGTATCTGACTCTTAGAGATGATCTCATGGTCTTGCTCTAACAGTCGAGTAGTCACTATGCCTATCTTTTCAAAATCTACATCCAGCCAAGTAGCAGCAAGTGCTTTGGCACCTTGGTAAACAGCCTGTATCTCCCTCTCTTCGTCACTAAAGCTCATAATGCGGCGCTTGCCTAGCAAAACCTTCTCCTTGACCGCTTCAAAGTCATCTAATTCAACTATTTTGCGATCCTTTCGCATCGCATGAATAGCAGCTTCATTGGTCAGTGTCGCCAAAGCGGCACTGTTGAAACCTACCGTCATCTTCGCGACAGCATCAAGATCAACTTCATGAGGTTTTTTTGCCAAATAGAGTTGCAGTGTTTTGATCCGTTCATGCATATCTGGCAGAGAGATATGGATGCGTCTATCAAATCGCCCTGCCCTGAGTAACGCTTCATCGAGAACATCCACTTTGTTTGTCGCACCAATAATGATCACTCCCGAACTCTCCTCGAAACCATCCATCTCGGTCAGTAGTTGATTGAGTGTCGCTTCTCTCTCATCATTTCGAAACTCACCCCTACTCTTGCCCACAGCATCGATCTCATCAATAAATATAATACTCGGTGCCATCTGTTTTGCCTTTTTGAAAAGTTCACTCACTCGTTTGGCACCCATCCCAACATAGATATAAACAAAAGAGGCACCACTCTGATAAAAGAAAGGGACACCAGCTTCACCGGCAACTGCCTTGGAAATCAATGTTTTTCCAACACCAGGAGGACCAATCAGTAGCACACCCTTGGGAAGCCTAATATCCAATTCACGATATTTTTGTGGCTCTCTCAAAAAATCAATAATCTCCTCAAGCTCCTCTTTGACATCATCAATGCCTGCCACATCAGAAAATGTTATTGTAGAAGTTATCGCCTTGATCTCTTCAGGTTTGACAATCTCTTCTACAGGGTCTATTTCATGATGAAACTTCTCAAGTTCTATATTTTGTTTACTTGTTGTCATCTTAAAAAGAAAACCAAATGCAATGACAATAATCAATAGATAAAAGAGTTCAAAAATATAACTTCGATCTCCTATGACCTCAACGGGGTACTTTTGAAAAAGTACTTTTGTATTGATGGATCCCTTATATATCTTATAAGTCTGAGTATTTGTCAGTAGGCGAAGATACTCACCATCAATAATGATCTTTGTGATACGATTCTCTGTATAGAGTTTACTTGCTTCTGATGCGGTGATATCTTGACTACTATCACGCAGAAATGCAAATGCAAAAAGCAATAAGAGCATTGCCAATAGACCTACAATAATCTGAATATTTTTCTTGTTAAAATTTTGTCCGATTACCTTCACGGTTCACCTCCACTTGATTGAGCAACACCCAGTTGCTACTGAGATCTTCATCTGACAAGACCTCTACGCGATTAAAATACTGGTCAAAACCATGGTAAATACCCCCTGATCCATTTTCTAGTAAAACCTCTAGATTCTTTGAATGAGACTGCCGGAAAGCAAAGTTCTTTGCCTTTACAACTTCAGTTAATTCCCGATGCCTATCCTTGGCTCTATTACCTAAAATCTCTGGGCGCATAAGGGCAGAGGGTGTATTGTCTCGTTTGGAGTAACGGAAGGCATGCAGGTGAGTCAACGGAAACCTCTCTATATGATCCATCGCTTCACCCCATACCTCATCTGTCTCTCCTGGATGCCCTACAATGAAATCTGTACCCAAGGCATAACCTTTTGATGCGATCTTTTCAAAAAGCTCAAGATCTGTATCAAAACGATTACGACGACTCATCAACTCCAACATAGTATCACTACTATGCTGCAAAGCAATATGCAGATGCCTAGCCATCCAAGGTTCACCTAGCAACTCCAAAAATTCATCATCTATCTGTATCGGCTCCAGACTTCCAATGCGAATTCGTCTGACACCACGAATAGTGCTGATAGACTTGAGAAGTTTCGCCATAGAGCTACCCTGGTCCCTGCCATAACTACCGACATTTGTACCTGTCAATATAAATTCACCAAAACCATTACTAGCAAGCTTTTGAATTTGCGCTAGGATGATCTCTTCTCTGTGACTCCTTGCATCTCCCCTGACAGCAGGAATGATGCAGTAGGAGCAACGAAAATCACACCCCTCCTGTATCTTGACAAAAGCCCTACTCTTACCTACAAACTCTTCAACTATTGTTGAATCAATATGTCTCAAATCACCTATCTCATAAAATCGCTCAGGTCTCTTGAGTATCTCATTGATCTTCTCTTTTTCTGAGTGCCCCATCACACCAAAAACCTTTTCATCACCAAAGAGAGATTCTCCCTTGGAGTGAGAACCACAACCTGCCAAAACTACTTTGAGATGTGGGTTTTTACGCTTGAGTCCATTAATATAGCTTCTCACTGAAGCATCCGCCCCATTGGTCACAGTGCAAGAGTTAACAACTACGATATCACTCTCCTCCTCATTCAAAGAGAGTTCAAATTCACGAAGCTTGGAGATCATCACTTGTGTGTCAAATTGATTGGTACGACAGCCAAAGGTTTTAAAAAAGACTCTTTTATTCATACGGCAACTCCACTATCTTTATGACTATCTTCAGAAGGCAGAGGAGGCTTTCTCACATCTTTGTCTACATAGATAGATTGTGTAGGATAGGCCAGAAAGATATCTTTTTCTGCTTGCATTCGTTCGATGATTTCACTAGAGATAGTACTTCGCAAAGTCAGTGTAGCATAAGCATTGGTGAGATACCATACACTTATCTTCATACCATAAGGCTCAATGAAAGAGAAGATACGAGGTTCAACATTGGTATTTCGTATGCTATAGCTACTTCGTAGTTTATTGAGCTGTTTTCTTGTAATATCGGTATACCCCTTGGAGTACTTTTTACTTACCTCTTTGCCAATAGAAGTTGCCTTGCTTATATTAGAATCGAAAGTAACAACAATATCAATACCATCCCATACAGTTTTGAGACCAGCGTGAGAGTAGTTAGCTATCATATCGGTAAAGATGTAATTATTGGGGATAAAAATGATTCTTCCGCCTCGTCTATTTTCCATATAGGTTGTCAAGGTTACATCCTCATGCAGCGTCATACGCATCATAGATATATCTACTATATCTCCTACATATGCCACATCTCCTCGAACAAATTTTACCCTATCTCCTACATGGATTGCCCCACCAATCATAATAACAAACCAACCCATCAAACTCATAAACCAATCTTTCATCGCAATCGCTATACCAGCTGAAGCAAAACTCAATACAGTCACAAGATAACTAACATTCTCAATATATGAGAAGAGTAGGATCATAACAAGCAGTGATATGAAGGTAATATTGAGTGCTTTATTGATCATATAAAAACGATCATTATCAGACATATACCTATGTGCTAGAAATTTTCCTAGAAAAAAGAGTGCGAGAAAAAATAGTACAATTCCACCGATCGAGAGAGTCTTCTCCATCTCTTTTTTGATTTCAACTCTAAGTTTTAGTTTGATCTCATCTATTTTTTTGGTATAAACACTTTGAGTTGTTTTGAATATATCTAAAACAGGTGCAAATATTTTAAGTTTTTCATGGATATCAACAAGTAGTTCTTTATACTCTTCATTTTCAGAATCAAACTTGATCAACTCTTCAAGAACCTTCTCCTCCTCTTGAAACTTATTGACTATTTGCCTGAGGGAAAAATAACGAGCATTATATGCCTCTTGTTCCGAGAGAAGTTTCTTTTCGTAAGATATAGCTGTGACAATAGCGATAGGATTGCTGACAGTAGGAATATCATCTAAAGGTTCTGGTTTGATAATCTCCTTAAATGGATCTTTTTTATACTCTTCTAGAAGTTGCAACTTCCCATCAATAGTCTTCTCTTTATTGATGAGAATATCCAAACCTGCCTTCTCACTATCTGTTAAGTTAAATCTACTGTTCAGATAAGTTGTTTTTGTATTGATATCTTTTTTCTCATCTATCAGATATAGATAAGTATGATAATTGCTATAAATTTTAGACCAAATATTATTATGCAACAGAGACTTATCCAACTCTTTTTTACGATCAAGAAGAAGTTTTATAGTAGTCTCTTTATTCTTTAAAATCTTTTTTTCTCTATCTTTATTGCTCTTAGGATCATTTTTTTGAAGTTTTTTCCCCTGCTTGGTCTCTCTGGAGGGAGGTGCATCATTGCTTGATAGAGTTGAAGTGATGATATTATTGAGCTTTGTGAATGTGCTACTCTCTTCTCCAAAAGCTGCCACGGCAGAGAGAGATACTATCAAAAAAAGTGACAACAGAAGAGAGCGGAGTATCATTCCTAGACCCCAAACTCTGAAAGAACTTCTTTGACGATGGATGATTTAATATCTTTTTGGATATAGTAGTCTCCTATACCATTTGAAAGTATAAATTTAATACTATTGTTGGCACTTTTTTTATCAAGAAAGAAGTGCTCATAAAAATCATCTACATCTTTGATTATATACTTTGTCGGAAGATCAAACTTTTTTAAAATCATCACAACCTCCTCCTCTTCCTGTAGGGACATGAGATCAAGTTTCACTGCCAATCTATTTGCCATCACGATACCAATCGCAACCGCTTCTCCATGCAAATAGGTTGTATAGTCTGTTTCATTTTCTATCACATGGCCAAAAGTATGACCGTAATTAAGAACTGCTCGTATACCTGCCTCCTTCTCATCCTGATTGACCACTTCTGCTTTTAGCTCCACGCTTCTTCTTATCGTCTCTTTGAGTGTGGACTCATCTTTGAGATCTGCTTTTTTGAGAAAGTTAAAATATGTTTTATCAAACATCACTGCCATCTTGATAATCTCCGCAACACCTGCTGCAAACTCGCGTGGAGGAAGTGTTTGAAGAAATGAAGGATCGATATAGACGGCTTTGGGCTGATAAAAAGCGCCGATCAAGTTCTTGCCGTATTTATTATTGACACCAGTTTTCCCTCCCACACTAGCATCTACTTGGCTCAATAGCGTTGTAGGGACTTGTACAAAATCAATTCCTCTTTGATAGAGTGAAGCAACAAACCCAGTCATATCGCCTATCACTCCTCCGCCCAATGCTATCAAAAGCGACTTGCGATCTAGTTTGTGCTCAAACAGTTGATCAAGAATCGCTTCAATACTATCAAGTGTCTTATATGCTTCCCCATCTGGTACCATAACAACATGGAGTTCATTTGCCTCTACTTTTTTCAACAGTGCATCAAGGTGATAACCTGCCACAGTCGGATTGGTCACCACAGCAACTTTCGTATCAAAAGTCAGCATTGGCAAAGAATCAATAGTGATATCATAAGTCGTTTTAGGTACATTAAGTAACTCGATAGGTACAATCATGGCAAAACCCTTTTTTGGAATTAGTATAATTTCCTTTATTTTAACTTAAATAGCTTTAGAAGTGCCTATTACTTCGTTAAAATTTCAACTGGAACAAGAATTTTTGGGTATTTTTCGAGTGTTAAAAGATAATTCTGAACTTTCGTCGAAATGAAATTAAAAATTGACTTCCTTCTCATCTGCTGATTAAAAGCAGAGATTTGGATAATATTATGCAAGCTATGGAGTTTTCGCACAGGATTGACACTCTCTTGGTCGATCACAACTTCATAGTTAAAAATTTGTGCAAGTGTTTCATAGTGTTCAATAATTTTCTTTTTGCTTTTAAAATCACCCTCTGGATCGAAGTCACACAGATGCAGAGTCAGACCAAGACTTTCAGAGAAATCAATCGCAGTGGAAGAGATAGATTCCATCTCGGCCTCATCAGTGACCAATACAACACTCTCTTTGATACTATGAAGCGACTTGTCACCAAAGAGATAGACAAGCTTTTTGAGTTCAAATATCTCTTTTACCAAATTAAGTTTTTCAAAAGTATCAATACTATTGAGAAGCAGTCCGATATCAAACTTCTGTATATCATATTCGATGAGAGTCATTATTCCTATCGTATCATAACAAATATGAATTATGATATCTTCTCTCTCCTCCTCTTTCAAAATTTTGATCAAATCAAAATCTGAAGGATTAATAATCCTCACAAAAAGTAATTTTTTTTCCAGCTGATCCATCAAATAGATACTCTCTTTGAGATAGGTCAATGCCTTACTCTTGTCATGGGTTAAATCAAGTATGAGATAAAGATTTCTACCAAAAGGTTCAGGGAAAAGCCCTATACGCCTATTGATACTTTTATAAATACCTTCCAATACCCTTGGCTTGCCTATCACCAAGAGAGTATCATTGGGATAAATCATAGTAGCACTGGTAGGGATAATCTGCTTTTTATTACGATAGATTGCAGCTATTTTCCATTTTCTCTGTGCGATAGAACCTGCATGCCTATAAGAATAACTACTTCCAAAAGGCACCAAGATTTCCATAATTTCACCTTCACCCAAACCTACATTCTGTGCGACTACAGGTACATTAGGCAGATGATCATAGAGATGCGAAGCCATGAGCTGCTGTTCGTTGATAAGTGTAGTATTGTCTGTATTTTCATATAGTTCATCCCATTTGTCCAATAATACAATGCGTATTTTTGGATCTATCTGACGAACATTCTTCAGTGAGTAGAGAGCATCATCTTTCTCCTCCATAACAATAAAAACCATCATAAATTTAGTTTCAGACATCAAAGCAAGCAATTTGCTATAACTGGTCGGATCTGTATGGTATAAAGGAGTCGTATGACTCATTTTTTCGGGAAAGACTCCCTCTTTGTAACATACAACTTGGTACTGGTTGTCAGCAATTCGTGTCTTGTTGACCCACTCAAGAAAATTTCTAGCAGTAGGTCCATCAGCGAGAATCAATATATTTTTCATTTAACTCTTTTTAGTAGGGAATGGTATAATCCTATTCCACTATCCCTATTTTTATAATCAGGAGAATTATAGCACAATGCAATTTCAGATAGATAAATGTGACAATAAAGCAAGAGCTTGTACGATCACAACCAAACACTCTACCATCCAAACACCGGTTTTTATGCCTGTAGGAACAGTCGCTGCCGTCAAGGCACTTGACGCAACAGATTTGGAAACATTTCTAAAGCCACAAATTATATTAGGTAACACTTACCATCTCTATCTGCGCCCTGGTGATGAAATCATCAGTAAGATGGGAAAGCTACAAGGATTTACACAATTTAAAAAAAGTTTTTTAACTGACAGTGGTGGTTTCCAAGCTTTTTCACTCAGTGACAATGTCAAGATCGATGAAGGGGGCATTACTTTTAGAAGCCACATTGATGGCTCCAAGCACTACTTCACCCCCACAAAAGTTCTTGATATTCAATATAATCTCGGTTCAGATATCATGATGATCCTAGATGATCTTGTCGCCTTACCTGCAACACAGGAGCGTATCAGGGCTTCGATAGAACGAACTACACGATGGGCACAAGTATCAATCGACTATCATAGAAAAAATCAAAATGAAGGTATTGGTATCGAGCAAAATATATTTGCGATTATTCAAGGCGGTACTGATAGAGCCTTTCGGAAAAAATCAGCCAACGAGCTCTGTGCCTTGGACTATGATGGTTTTGCTATCGGAGGACTCAGTGTAGGAGAAGCCAATCAGGATATGTATGACACAGTAGAATGGACAATACAATTTATGCCCGAAGAGAAACCGCGTTATCTCATGGGCGTAGGGACACCTGAAGACTTGGTAGAAAATGTCTCAAGGGGTATTGATATGTTCGACTGCGTGATGCCGACACGAAATGCCAGAAACGGTACACTCTTTACCTCATTTGGCAAAGTAAGCATTAAAGCTGCCAGATTCAAGCAGGATCCTCTTCCCATCGACCCAGAATGCAATTGTATGGTCTGCAAAACTTACTCCAGAGCCTATCTCTGCCATCTCTTTAGAGCCAAAGAACTTACCTATTTTAGACTTGCCACAATACACAATCTCTACTATTATTTAAATCTAATGGAAGAGATGAGAGAAGCTATCCTAGAAGGAAAATTTGATAATTTTAAATCAGATTTTTATGACAAACGGAGCGTGAAGTAGCAGATAAAGAGTAGCAGTTACATAATACCAAATTTTACTCTAGTTCCCATCGCTCCTGCGTGGGAATTCATACTTAACATTGAGATACGCCCCATATACATTCCCACCAAGATGGTGGGAACGAGACAAAGCTTGTAGGGGTAGCCCTATGTGGCTACCCTAATTAGGGCAACCACACAGGGATTGCCCCTACGATAATTCCTTATTTCATTGGCATTACGCTCCTGTATGGGAATTCATACTTAACATTGAGATACGCCCCATATACATTCCCACCAAGATGGTGGGAACGAGACAAAACTCTCTCTTCCTCTATTATCCTTTGGCTGCTTTTCCGAGATCCCACATTGGCATAAAGATACCCAAAGCCATCAAGAGTACCAATCCCGCAATAAAAAACATCATGATAGGTTCAATATAGGTGGAGAGATTGTCGATGATATCCTGAAATTGCATATTGTAATACTCTGTTACTTTAACCATCATAGCATCTAGCTGACCGCCCGCTTCTCCGGCTTTAATCATTTGAAGGAGCATATTTTCAAACATACCAGTCTTGTCAAATGATTCAGCCAAACTCATACCCCGTCCGATATTGGCATTTACCGCTTCGAGTTTCACCTTCATAGCACTATTAGTTACCATCCCCACAGATGTATCAAGTGCCTCTGATACGGGAATACCTGCTCTGATTAGCTCACCAAAGACCAAGGTATAGGTATACATAGTAGAGAGAAAAACAACTTTATTGATAAGATAAAAGCGTGGATGTATTAATATTTTATCAATTAGATATTTAAAGTCTTTGCTACTTTTATAAAAATGAAGAAGTGAATAGACCCCAACAAAGATTGCGGCTATAATATAGAGACCATAATTGCTCAAGCCATGTTCCAAAGCCAGAAGTATCCTTGTTGGCAGAGGGAGTTCAGTTTTGAATTTATCAAATATCTCTTTAAATTTGGGCACAACTACCATAATTAAAATTGTAAAAGCGATTCCCATCGCCGTTAATGTAATCATGGGAGCTCGGATCGCTTTTTTAAACTTTGCGGTATTATTTCTTAAGTTCTCAAGCATATCTGCTAGCGTATGGTAAGCTCCTGAAATATTACCAGTTCTCTCTCCTAGCTTTGTCATAGCTACTGCAACATGACCGAACTCTTCAGTAAATTGCTCAAAAGAATCAGAAAGATTTTTACCTGCATTGATATCATTACTAATGACATTATACATCTCTTTGAGCTGAGGATTCATTGTACTTTTTGCTACATCAATTAAGGTATCATTGATAGCGATACCAGCATCTGTCATGACTGCAATTTGGCGTATGGTTGAAATTTTATCATTAACATCTATCTTGCCTTTGAAAGCCTTCTGTAAACCTTTTGTAAAATTTCCAATAGTATCTTCTAATGGTGCAGAGGTCTCTACTGCCTTAATAATAATCACACCCATAAACTTCGATTTTGCCAAACCTATTGCCGCCATTTTATCGTTACCCTGGACTGTCTCTACACGCTTTTTTCCCTTTTCCATTATTGTTACATTAAAATATTTCATTTACAACCTCGCTACTCTAAAAACTTCATCTATTGTCGTATCTCCAGCCAAGGCTTTGATAATACCATCTTCAAACATAGAGACAAACCCCTCCTGAATTGCCTGTTTGGTCATCTCTTCTTTCGACGCACCTGCAGCAATCATCCGCGATAGTGTATCGCTGATAGGCAAAACTTCTGATATCATCTCTCGACCCATATAGCCAGAGTGCTGACACTCTTTGCAACCTTCACC
>Ga0164318_10007172_pt1 | contig 10804 bp, 9 predicted proteins | sample GuaBasSedimGuay9_FD_113734 | JGI IMG/M metagenome (GOLD analysis project Ga0164318, IMG submission 113734) | Subseafloor sediment microbial communities from Guaymas Basin, Gulf of California, Mexico - Guay9, Core 4571-4, 0-3 cm | ecosystem: Environmental > Aquatic > Marine > Hydrothermal vents >...
AACTACTGCATCTTTAAATTGTTGCTCTTGTATTTTTTCTTTGCAGATATCTTCAGTAGAGACAATGGCTAAAACCTTCTCGTCTTTCTTAATTAAATTTGATTTTAGTCGAATATGTTTAAGCGTGTTGTTTTTGGTAATGATCTCTGTATTAGCACTAAAATGTGTATCCCCTTTAAAAAAATGATCCAATTGCTGAATAAATATTTCTCGTGATTTTTTAGTAAAAAAACGAGAACTATTTAATTCAAATTCTTTTTTAGAATCTATTTCGTAAAGGTCAAGCACTTTTTGGTTTATCTGTGTGATTTTGCTCTTATCAATAAAAAGTAAGAATTCCGTTGGGTTCTCAATAAGATACTTTTTTAAATCTTTAACACCATCTTCTTTAAGCGTATCGAAATAAGAAAACATTTCTGTATAATCAATTTCCCAAAGAGGAATAGGGGAATGCTCAAAAATGAGTTCAAAAGAAGACAGGTCAAGCGACTTGCTCATAAAATACGGTTTTTCATTAAATTAACAACTGATTTTAATAATTAACGTGCAAGTTACAAATTATTTTAGTATTACTCTTCAAAAGGCAAAACCTGAGAAGCTTCATCAAAACTTTTAGGCAAAATTGCCGATTTTGTTTCTCCTAAGCTTTCTAAACTGTCAACATTTTTTAGTTTGCGTTCCATAGCGCGAGCACGTGTATTGGCTAAGGTGTCTAATGTTCCTGCTGCTGTATGTATCTGTCGGTGTGCTTTTTCTAATGTCGATGAGAATTTATTAAACTCTGTTTTTACTTCTTCTAAAACTTTCCATACTTCGCTACTGCGTTTTTGAACAGCCAAAGTGCGGAATCCCATTTGCAGACTACTCAATAAAGCAGAAAGGGTAGTAGGTCCGGTTATTGTAATATGATATGTTCTTTGTAAACGCTCAAAAGTACCCGGATGCCGTAGAATTTCAGCATAAAGGCCTTCTACAGGTAAAAACATAATAGCAAAATCGGTTGTGTTTGGTGGATCTAAATATTTTGTGCTTATGTCTTTAGCAAATCCTTCTATGGTTTTTAAAAGTAATTTCTGTGTTTGTTCAATTACCGTTTTATCTCCTAATTCAAAAGCATCTATCAGTGTATTATAATGTTCTAATGGGAATTTTGAATCAATAGGTAACCAAACTTCTTGATCACTTGATTTTCCGGGTAGTTTTACGGCATACTCAACATTAGCTTGACTGCCTTTTTTTGTTGCAACATTTTGTGAATATTGTTCCGGTGTTAAAATTTGCTCTAATATATTTCCGAGTTGGTATTCGCCCATTATACCACGCGTTTTAACATTACTCAGCACTTTTTTTAAATCACCAACTCCGGTTGCCAAGCTTTGCATTTCGCCAAGACCTTTATGTACTTGCTCTAAGCGGTCGCTGACTTGTTTAAAGCTTTCGCCGAGGCGTTTTTCCAATGTTGTTTGCAGCTTTTCATCTACTGTTTTGCGCATTTCGTTGAGCTGAGTTGTATTGTCGGTTCTGATATCTTTCATCTGCTTTTCAACAGTTTCTTTAAGCTCTTTTTGGCTGTTTTGGGATTGTTTATTCAAATCTGCAAAATTGTTACGCATTTGCTCTGAGAATTCATTTAGCGATTTCCCTAGTTTTTCTTCAAAACGACTAAGGTTTTTACTTAATTCCTCACGACTATCTTTAGCGTTTTTGGCTTGTGTATCGCGGAATATTGTAAAATGTTGCTGCATTTTATCGGAGAAATCAGATAGTGATTTCGAGAATTTGTTAAACTCAGCTTGTTGCATCTTTATCGAATCAAAAACCCTGTTTAATAAGCTGTCTTGTAGGATTTTAAAAAGCTCGTTAATTTCTTTTCTGTTCTCGGTATTAAGCTCTCGAGTTTCTTTACGCATTTCTGCTAGATTGTCTTTTATATCACGTTTAAAATCATCAAAAGCAAAATCGTCTTTCTGTTTGTTACCGTATTTGTAAACCAAATAAATGAGCGCTATGAGTAAAACAATTACTAAATAAGTAAGATAAATTTCCATATGTAGATTAAATCAGGGTTAAAAAATGATATTTCTCAGGCACAATAATTAGAATTAAAGTGTAGCTAAAATTACATAAATTTTTCGATAAGACTTCTAAAATAGTCGCCTCTTTCTTCAAAATTTTTAAATTCATCGTAGCTTGCTGCCGCCGGCGATAATAGGCAGATAGAGTTTTTGTTTTCTTGTATGATGTTTTCTAAATGAGGCTCAAACAGGTGCAGCTTTTCAATATGTATTTTTTTAAATTTACTGTTGTTCGCTAATTCGTCAAACATTCTTTTCCCGGCAGGGCCGATAAAGAATATTGTATTTAAAGTAAATTTTTCAAGAAAAGCATATAATTTTTGATAATTGAGTTTGCGATCTAATCCTCCTAAAATAAGATAATCGACTTTTTTTAAAGATTTTAAAGCTTCTATACTAGCTTCGGGAATTGTCGATATAGAATCGTTGTAAAATTGTAATTTTTTAATTTTTCCGATAAACTCAATGCGGTGTGGTAGTGGTTTGAAGTTTCTTATGCTCTCTAATGTCAATTCTTCATTCAGCCCAAGAATATTAGTCAAATTTAAAATAGGAATACAGTTTTTTAATTGATGCAGCCCTTTTAAATAAAGCATCTCATCAATATGGATTAATTTTTTATAATCGTTTTTTCTTTTAATACTATCGTTTATTAAAGTATAATTTGAGCTATAAATTTTATCTTTTAAAAAAGAAAACCCCTCTTTTATCAATTCTGTTTGATTACAAAAAAAGAATTCACCTTCCGATTGAAATTTTGCAATATTCAGCTTTGCTTTAAAATAATTATTTTCAGTCTTAAAATAATCTAAATGTTCCGGAAACAGATTTAATAAAATGGAATAAGTAGGGCTAAATCGTGTATATTCCAATTGGTGAGCAGAAAGCTCAAAGACAATAAAGGTATCATCTTCAATTTTGTCCCAGTAATCTAAAGCGGGCTTTCCAATATTCCCAATAAGGATTGCTTTTTTATTTTGGTCGCTTAAAATTTTAAATAGTAAACTGGAAGTGGTGCTTTTTCCTTTTGTGCCGGTAACTCCAATAATTTGTTTTCTAAAGGCTTGTATAAATAAATCGGTTTGTGAAAAAATAGAATCGTGATTTAATTTACAATTTTCCGGAAGTTTAATTCCCGGCGATTTAATAATAAAGTCATTATCAGAAATAGAACTCAAATAATTCTGTCCGGTACTTATTTCTATATCAGCTTGTTGAAGAAGAGGATGCTCTCTTATATCCGGGTTTTTGTCGGCGATTAAAAAATTATTCTTGGGGAAATTTTTACTAAAAAAGCGAAAAGAAGATTGACCTTCCATTCCAAAACCCAGAAGTACAATACGTTTATCTTGAATTATAGAAGGAAGTTTATTTAGCATGTCGATAGCTTTTGTTTCAATAATATTTCTAAAAATTCAGGTAAAAAATGTTCCTGATTCCAGTCTTTTAGCGATTTAGCAAAGAGTTTTTCTGCCTCTGTTACAACTTGCAATTTTAGTGTTTTGGGCTTTGGGTAATTGTTTTTGTTTATTGCCTGAATAAGAGATAAATTTACTTCTTCAACAGTTCCAACACATTCAAAAGGTTTTACTTCTGTCAATCCGCATAATTCTTCGAGCGATGTTTTAAGAGAGGGTTTTATAATTAAATTTTCGCCTATCATTGCGTTTAATTCCGTTTCTGCTATAAAAGGAGCTAACATTATATATGTAAATAAACACTTCGGACAATTGCAACACCAAGAATCAGTTTTGCTTCCAACATTGCAAGATCTGAAAGTATAATGATGATTTTTTATTCTTGAAAATAAGCAGGCAATTTGAAGCTCGGAAAGAGGTCGTAAAAAACTGAAATATTCAATGTCGGATGTAATATAGTTTTTGTAATAGTTTCTAAAATCCGATTCAAATTCAAATGTTTTGGAATATTGATGATTAACATTACTGTTAGCTATAGAAGGTTCGTTGGCACTTGATTCGTTAGATAAGGCAATATATTTTGTGTTTGTAATATAAGCTTGCAACAAGCTTGTAAAAGCTAACATAGCAGAAAAGGGAGTGTGCCCATTCAGATAGCCTTGTTTGTTTAGCCTTATTAAAGCAGGATCGATACTGCGCTTTGCAAGAAGCATATTCTCTTCCGGTAGTTCGGCTTGCTTTATTGTACTGAGGCTTGCTCCACGAGGATTTATAATAAATGGAAATAGTTTTAGTGATGAGCTTTTTAGCAGTTCTAAGCTTACTGCTGAGTCTTTTCCTCCACCAATAGGGACAATAATTTTTTGTTCTGTCTGTAAAGAAAACGATTCTGATTTTTTACTCGAATCTGTTCTAATATGCATAAAATTTTGCATATCAGCAGCTATCTCGTTTATATAAAAAAACTCACCTAACCCATTCCAATATAATTTCTTCCAGAATTGAATCTGATCTTCGTTTAAATAAAATGGTTTTATTATTACTTCAGCCGGACAGGCAGCTTTCCAATAACTGATTAATTCAACCATTCCCATATTAAATACAAGATTATCTATCTCCTGAGATTTTATTTTGTTGCCTTTAAACGACGACGGAAGAGCTAAATTTAGTGAAGGCTCAAATTTAACAGACGGTAAATCTTTTGGAAATTCACTTTCTAATAAAAATTCAAAACTAATATTAAGCTCTTCATTTTTAATGTAGTAATGGAAGCTTGTATATATAAACTTTGAGTATATTTTGCGATATTTTATGTAGTCTTGCTGTCTGTTTGGCATTTGTTGCTGTTTGCTGTAATTTTTTGTTAAAGATAAATGGATTTTTGTAATCTGAAATGAAGAATAGAATAATTTAAATTAGCGTATAATGTTTATTTAAATTGTAGATTTTTAACTGAAAAACACTTTTTTATAATCCATCTTTAAATAAATGTTAAATTTTTTTAAAAATCTTGTGGCTGCTATAAAAAAAAGTGTACTTTAGCAGTGCGTTAATTTTAAGTGGGAATAATAATTGGCCCCCAATCATTGGTTTGATTGGGGGTTTTTTTATATTTGTGAAAAGGTACCTTTTATGGAGCATTTATTGGAACTGGAAAAAATTTATTCAATTTGGAAAAATTGTCCCCCCGATAGTATTAAACCATTAGATAGAAGTTCGGCATCTCCGAGGCTCTATTTTCGTATTTATGCTGATAATCAAACGTATATAGGAGCTTATAATACCGATTTAAAAGAGAATAGAGCATTTTTTCATTATACAAATATTTTTGAAAAGGCAGGAATTAATGTTCCTAAACTCTATTTTGTTTCTGATAATGAAGCTTATTATTTGATTGAAGACTTAGGAAACAAGAATTTATTGGATGTACTTAAGAAAGAAGGAGAGTCTGATTTTGTTAAGCAATTGTATAAAAAAGCGATTAATAATCTCTTGAAAATGCAGCTATTTGGAAAAAATAAAATTGATTTTAAGCATTTTTCCTATCCAAGAGCCGAATTTGACACCCAATCGGTACTTTGGGATTTAAATTATTTTAAATATTATTTTTTAAAAGTATCCGGTCTTACTTTTGATGAGCAGCTCTTAGAGAATGATTTTCAGCTTTTGGCTAAGGAAATAGAAAAACAACATTGGATTGCATTTATGTTTAGAGATTTTCAGGCAAGAAATATTCAAGTTGTAGAAGACGATGTTTGGTTTATAGATTATCAAGGTGGCAGAAAAGGTCCGATGCTTTACGATTTAGTTTCTTTATTGTATCAGGCATCAGCCCAATTGAGTACGGAATTTAGACATGAATTAAAAGCATATTACGAGCAAGAAATGAGAAAAATATTTTCTGTTGATGATAGGATATTTAAGCAAGATTTTGATATTATGGTTTTTATACGAATTATTCAAACATTAGGAGCCTATGGCTTTCGTGGTTTAATAGAAAAGAAACCTTATTTTATTAATAGTATTCCTTTGGCTTTGGGAAATCTGGACGATTTTCTTCAAACCCAGCATCTTAAGTTAGAAATTCCTTATTTTATTAATTTGTTAAATCAATTAGTCAAATTAAAATCTAATTTTGCACCTAAATAAGATTGCATGCTAACAGTTACGGTTACCAGTTTTTCTTTTATATACGGCTCTTATCCTAAGGATGATAATTCAAATGGTGGAGGCTTTGTTTTTGATTGTAGGGCTTTGCCTAATCCCGGAAGATATGAGAAATATAAAGCTTTATCCGGAAAAGATGATGCGGTTAGTAAATACCTTGAGCAACAAGAGGAAGTTGCTTTATTTTTAGATGCCGTATTTAAGTTGGTAAGTCAGTCGGTAAAAAAGTATCAAGAACGCAGTTTCGAGAATTTACAAGTTAATTTTGGTTGTACCGGTGGGCAACATAGATCGGTTTATTCTGCCGAAAGATTAACAGATTATTTAAATGAAAATTTTGATATTAAAGTTAATCTGATTCATTTACGAGAAAAAATCTGGGGGTAATTTGGGAGAAGAAACGACTTTAGATACAGATTACGCTTTGAGAAAAAAGCGGATGCTTAGATTTAATTTTTGGATTATTTTTGCTACTTGGATTCCGTTTGTGTTTATTGCTATTTTTTCTAACTCATTAACTTTAATTGCTCAAATGATAATGGGGGGAGCACAAAGCCTGTCTGTTTTTCTTAGTTGGATGTCGACACGTAAATCTTATAGATTGCGAATGAATTTACCAAAAGGAGAATGTTTAAATGCTCGCTTTATGGCTTTTGTATTTTTAATTTCCTTTATTGTAGTTTTGGCTATGGCTATGGAGAGGTTTGTTAATCCAAGAGAAATGAAGGAAGAAATTGCTTTGTTTGCCCTGTTGGTAAATAGCTTTGCTCTTATTGTAACCTATGTTCAGTGGCGTAAAAATTCTCATTTATCTAAGCAGAATCAGTCATTGGTTATGGAAAGCCAAAAATCTTTATTTTTTATTAAATTCTTTACCGTTCTGACAGTTGAAATCTCTCTTTCCCTTTATTTTTTACTTGAGGGAAAAGGTATTCACGATTATGTTGATACTTCTTTTAGTGTCGCATTGGCATTTTTAACATTATATTCCTCATTTCGTTTGTTTCGTAAATCTAAACGCATTAAAGTATAATTTTTTTATTTGTTGTTGATACTTTTGTTTTTACATAAAGATTATCTCTGCTACTTGCTCTCAGAAACCGGCAAAAGGATGAAGATTCTAAATTATCAAATTAGTATTAATTTTATTAAGTTTGCATACATATTAACTAAAACACAAATAAATGATGGAAAACAAAGTGTCACCTTTCAAGCCGGCTCTGAATAATGGAATTATTTTGGGTATTGTAAGTATTTTTATTTCGGTTATTATATGGATTGCAGGTCTTATGGAATCTATGGGATTTGCCGGATCTTTTTATATCCTTATGTTTAATTTAACGATAACAGTTGTTTTGTTAGTTGTTTTTACAAAATCCTATAGAGATAACCTTTTGGATAGAAAAATAACTTTTGGTAAAGCATTTGTTTTTGCTTTTCTTGTTGTAATTGTAAGTGTAATTCTCTCAGCTATTTATAATTATATTTTCAATACTTTTATCGATCCTGATTATGTTCAGAGATTAATGCTTAGTATGCAAGATAAAACTGTAGCGATGTTAGAAAATAGTGGTGCAGGTGATGAAGCTATAGATGCTATGCTCGCTAAGTTTGAAGAGCAGGGAATTCCTAGCGTACTAAAACAGGTTCAACAAGCTTTAATTGGAGGTATAGTTGGAGGCGCATTTATGGCACTAATTAGTTCTGCAATTATTAAAAAAGATAATACAGAAGCTTAATAAATTATATTTTTTACTGAGACTAAAAGTATGAATATATCGGTAGTAATACCTCTGTATAACGAAGTGGAATCCATTGGCGAATTGAGTCAGTGGATTTCGCGTGTTATGTTGGAAAATAAGTTTTCCTACGAAATTATTTTTGTAGACGATGGAAGTAGGGATGGTTCTTGGGATGAAGTTCAACGTTTGTCCGCAGAAAACCAAAATATTAAAGGCATACGATTCCAAAGAAATTATGGAAAGTCTGCGGGTTTGAGTCAAGGCTTTCGTTATGCGCAAGGCGATGTAGTAATTACTATGGATGCCGATTTGCAGGATAGTCCGGATGAAATTCCTGATTTGTATCATAAAGTGATGGATGAGGGTTTTGATTTGGTTAGCGGTTGGAAGAAAAAACGCCACGATCCTTTTATTAAACGACGAACATCTAAATTCTTTAATTGGGCAACGAGAGTAGTAAGTCGTATAAAGCTCCACGATTTTAATTGTGGTTTAAAGGCTTATAAAAACGAAGTCGTTAAATCTGTTGAAGTATATGGCGAAATGCATCGCTATATTCCTGTAATGGCAAAATGGGCTGGATTTACTAATATTGGAGAACAGGTTGTTCATCATTATCCGCGCAAATATGGAAAAACCAAGTTTGGATTGGAACGCTTTATCAATGGTTTTCTCGATTTATTATCCATTACATTTGTAAGCCGTTTCGGAAGACGTCCGATGCACTTTTTTGGTTTGTGGGGCTCTATTTTATTTTTTATAGGTTTTCTAATTGCCGGGTATTTAGCTTATGAAAAAATATTTAATGAAGTCTATAAAATGACCGAAAGGCCTTTGTTTTACTTAGGTTTAGTAGCTATGATAGTTGGAGCTCAAATGTTTTTGGCAGGTTTTATTGGAGAACTGATTTCCAGAACATCTATTAATAAAAACGATTATATAATTGCCGATACTAAAGGCTTAAATATTGATAAGGTGTAATCTTGAGGAAAATAATTGTTATCGGTCCGGCTTACCCTTTAAGGGGCGGTATTGCCGCTTTTACAGAGCGACTATCTGATGAATTGTTTAAGCAAGGTAATGATGTGAGTATAGAAACATACAGCCTTCAATATCCTAAATTTCTTTTTCCCGGTAAAACTCAATTAAGCACAGAAGAGAATACATCAAAAGTTCCAATTCAGGTTTCTTTAAACAGTATTAATCCTTTTAATTGGATTCGTATGGGTAAACGTTTAAAAAAGGCTAAACCCGATATTGTTATTTTTAAATACTGGATTCCATTTATGGCTCCGGCTTTGGGAACGTTGGCACGGATTATTAAAAAAAATAAAGCAACAAAATGTATTGCTTTAGCTCATAATATTTTGCCTCACGAAAAACGAATAGGGGATAGACGCTTATCGAAATACTTTATTAAAGCAATGGATGGCTTTCTTGTGCTTTCCGAATCAGTAAAAAAAGATTTGGAAAGTTTTAATTTTAAAAAGCCCGTTCGTATTAGTTCACATCCGCTTTACGACCACTTTGGAGAACTTTTAAAAAGAGAAGAAGCTCTGAGGATTCTTCAATTAGATACCGATTATAACTATCTTCTATTTTTTGGTTTTATCAGAGAGTATAAAGGATTAGATTTAGCTTTAAAAGCATTAGCAAGCACAAAATTGAAAGACTTAAAATTAAAATTGATTGTTGCCGGAGAATTTTACAGTGAGGCTAAATCATATCACGATTTAGTAAATAAGTTGAGTATTTCTGATCGTGTAATTTTTCATAGCGATTTTATCTCGGATAGCCTGGTTCCTGCTTATTTTTCTGCTGCTGATTTAATTGTACAGCCTTATAAAGATGCAACGCAAAGTGGTGTTACACAAATTGCTTATCATTTTAACAAACCTATTTTAGTGACTAATGTTGGAGGTTTGCCTGAACTTGTCCCTCATAAAAAAGCAGGTTACGTTTCCAGTCTTGATACAGAAGAAATAGCTTCATATATTCTCGATTTTTTTAAAGAAAAACGAGAAAAAGAATTTTCAGCTAATATTTTCGACTTGAAGAAAAAATATAGTTGGAAATTGTTTGTAGAGCGGTTCAATGAATTAATAACAGACATAGAATCGTTCAAATGAATAGAAAAACGGTTTATTTTGTAGTTGGTCCAACTGCCGTTGGAAAAACAGCTTTTGCTATTCAATTGGCTAAATATCTTGATACGGAGATTATTTCGGCAGATTCACGACAGTTTTACCGAGAAATGAATATTGGAACAGCAAAACCATCAGAAGAAGAGCTTAATCAGGTAAAACATCATCTTATCGGGAATTTATCAATTTACCAAGATTATAATGTTTCTTCTTTTGAGCAAGATGCTTTAGCCCTTTTAGAGGAATTATTTCAATCAAAAGATACTGCTGTTGTCGTGGGTGGTTCAGGTTTGTATTTAGATGCTTTAGCCTATGGAATTGATGATTTGCCTGATGCTTCAGAAGAGCTCAGAATGAATTTAAAACGACTTTACGATAATGAAGGTATTGAGGCTTTACAAAAGAAGTTGGAGAAACTAGATCCTTTGTTTTATGAGCAGATTGATAAACAAAATCCCAAACGACTGTTGCGGGCTTTGGAAGTATGCTTGACTACCGGGAAATCATATTCAGAGCTTAGAATGGGGCAAAAGAAAAAACGCGATTTTGAAATACTATGGATAGGTTTGAAGCAAGAGCGTTCCGTTTTGAATGATCGTATAAATCTACGAGTAGATTTGATGTTGGAAGCCGGATTGTTGGAAGAAGTAAAACAGCTTTATCCTCATAAAGATTTAAATGCATTGAATACCGTTGGCTACAAAGAGTTTTTTCTTTGGTTAGATGGAAAAGAAAGTTTTGAATGGGCGGTAGAAAAG
>Ga0164318_10007173_pt1 | contig 10803 bp, 11 predicted proteins | sample GuaBasSedimGuay9_FD_113734 | JGI IMG/M metagenome (GOLD analysis project Ga0164318, IMG submission 113734) | Subseafloor sediment microbial communities from Guaymas Basin, Gulf of California, Mexico - Guay9, Core 4571-4, 0-3 cm | ecosystem: Environmental > Aquatic > Marine > Hydrothermal vents...
AAATTCGGAAGGATAGCAAAAATGAAAGGCATAGACAAATTAAAGAAAACTTTAGAGCTACTTAGAGAAGGAAAAATAACTGTGTGGAAAGCCGCCGAAATGTTAGAAATAACATTTTAAATCAAGTTTTCAAACCTTTAAAAAAATAAAGATGAAGGAAGGCGATGTGATATAAATCAAGATAAAAACATCATTGTTACTGTATTTATCTCTTTATTTAAATAGAAGAAGCTTTTGACATTTTTTTTAAGGAAATTATCTTTTTACAAATATTTTCAACGTCTTTATAAAACGGAGAGTCTTGTGGAAGTTTGTTGATTCCCTTACCTTCATCTTCTAGTCTAATTAAGCTAGTATCATATCTAACTATCCTGTATGGGATATTTTCTGAGAAAACTTTCTTGTATATATTAGCTGCCCTAAGGATGTCTTCAACTTTATTAATTATGAGAAGTATATTTGATATGTTTAGTTCCATTCCCATTTCTATGAGCTTCTTGGAAATCTGCATAGATTTTAAGGAGGGCTCAGATACGCATAGCATCACATTAAATTTTTCAGCTAACCCCCTGCCAAAAACTTCTGCACCCGCTTCGCTGTCAACAACTATTATATCTTTCTTGGAAAGAAAAACGTGCATTAAAAATGCCCTTGCCAAGGCAATAGAAGGGCATAAACATCCTTCCTTGCTTTTATCTATACTCCCAACGACAACGAGTTTAAGGTTTTTGTTTATTTTTATTCCATATTTGTTTGCCAAATCGTCTACCTTTGGTGTAAGCGAAAACAGAACACCCCAACCTTCTCCAGGACTCGCTCCGGTCCTCTCCTTTGCCAGCTCTTCATTTTTTGATAGGGGAATGATTTTTTCAGCTTCTTCGTAGGGTATCCCTAAGCTCTGAGCTAAATTTGGAACAGAATCTGTATCTAAAGCTAGAACATTATTTCCTTTTTTAGAAAGTAAAAATGAAAGTAGAGCGGAGATCGTAGTTTTTCCCACTCCGCCTTTACCTGCAACGAGTATCTTCATTTTTTACAATGGAAGGTTTAGCTTTTTCCTCTTTTCAATTATAACATTGTAGATCGTTTCTGCTGCCTTAACCGGATCAGGCTCTACATAGAACTTTCCACCAACTATTTTTTCTACATCTTCGGTTAATAGCTTTGTTACTTTTTGACTTCCAAGAACTGGAGGAACTGTTCCTAAGTGAGTGAACACTCCACTGGAAACAAAGTAAGTTCCTATTGAAACTGCCTTCTCGCTCATCCATTCAGGTGCAGAACCTGCAACAGGTAAATCTGATATATCAACTCCAAGAGCATCTGCAACTGCACCCAGTGCAATTAGAATCCTAGAACAATCAACGCAGGAACCCATGTGGATACAAGGAGGTATCTCAAGAGCTTCACAGACCTTTCTTAGTCCAGGTCCAGCTAATTTAGAAGCTTCTGGAGTCATTAAACCTTCCATTGCCACAGCTATGCACCAGCATCCAGTTCCAACAAGAAGAACATCTCTCTTTATCAGCTCCTTTGCCAGTGTGACATGACTATAGTTGTGTTTTACCTTCGGATTAACACAACCTACGATACCAACTATACCTTTTATACTTCCATCCTTTATAGCATCAATCAAAGGATCCAAAGACCCTCCAAGCGCATTTAATATAGCCTCTACACTAAACCCTGCTAAGAGTTCCATCTTATATTTTGGAATACGCACTCTCTCTTTTGGTCGGTTTTTGTAATTTTCAATCGCTACTTTTACTATCTTCTTTGCGGTTTCATCTGCTCTTTCTGGGTCAAACTCTATGTGTAATGCCCCGGGAATATGAGCCTTTGGCTCAGTTGTTATAATTTTGGTGTGATAGCACTGCGCAACATCCACTATTGCAGGCATTATGCATTGATAATCTATTACCATAGCTTCTACTGCTCCGGTTATAATTGCAAGTTCCTGCATTAGCATGTTCCCTGCGATCGGTACTCCCATTCTCATTAGAACCTCGTTTCCGGTGCAGCACATTCCTGCAACATTTATCCCTTCAGCCCCATTATCTTTTGCAAGTTTTTGCATTTCCTCGCTTAAAGCAGCTTCTACTATCTTTGCAGAGAGTATAGGATTATGACCATGAACTATTATATTAACCATGTTCTCTTTCAATACACCTAAGTTTGCTGTAGATTTGATAGGCTTTGGAGTTCCAAAGAGAACGTCGCTTAATAGCGTTGCTGTCATTGAGCCTCCCCATCCATCTGAAAGTGATGTTCTAACACCATGTAAAAGGAGGCTTGTCGGGTCAGCATCCACTCCCATGTGCGTTCTGTGCATACATTCGCAAATCTCTCTGTCTGCAGCTCTCGGCATTACTCCTGCTTCTTCCCAAACCTTAAGTCTTCTTTCTGGAGCAAGGGCTTTAACTAACGCCATCGGCTCCTCATCCACCTTCCCAAAATCTTTTTTGAGAATCTCTGCAACTTCAATAGCTATTTCTTCATCTTTTCTTCCTTCAACATCAACTCCAAGTGCTTTTGCAAGGTTTCTCAACTTTTCTTTGTCTGTTATCGTATAATCTTTGAATTTGCCTGTTGCAGTACCTTCAAACACATGCATTATATCTCTCGCATGGTCGCTATGGGCAGCAGCACCCGCTGCTATCATTCTTAATATATTTCTCGCAACTATTGTGTCAGCAGTTGCTCCGCATATACCTGCTGTGGCTCCCGTACCAAAGGGGTCTATCCTACAAGGCCCCATATTACAGTTTCTACAGCAAACTCCGAGCTGACCAAAGGCACATTGAGGTTGCTGTTTCAGGAATCTGTGCCAAACAAGCTCAATGTCCTCATCTTCAGCCTTCTCAATAAGTTCGGCTACTCCCTTAGTTTGACTTATCTGTTTTGCTAAAATTTTATATTTAATATAATCCATGATTCCCACCTCTCAATACCAACTAACTTGAGAATACATCCTTTTTAGGTCTGGCAAATTGAGTTTTTCTTCTTTTTTCTCCTCTACTTGTTTAGTATATACCAGTCCCTCAACTTTAAGCCCAGATATTATCAATTTTGCCTTTTTTTTCCTAATTTCATCTAGTATATCGCTTAAATTCCCGTATTTAAGTGCTCCAGTTGGGCAAGCAGAGACGCATGCAGGTTCTTTCCCTTCTTTGACTCTATCTATGCAAAAATCACACTTTACAATTGATTTATACTCAGTGCTGTAATATGGATGCCCAAAAGGACAGACCATCACGCACATCAAACAGCCTATGCAATCCTCTTGGTTCATAATTACAAAACCTTCTTCGCTTTTGAATATCGCACCGGTAGGACAAGCTTCAATACATGGGGAATCCTCACAGTGCTGACATCTCATTGGAACATTGAAAAAATCAGCAACAACTACTTTGATCCTTGGTTTTGGAATAGGTTTTTCTGAAATTGCTGTGAACAAATTTTTGCTTTCAGAATGTTCTATCGCACATGCCATTTCGCAAGACCTACATCCGGTACACCTCTCAGGGTCTATATAAACTATCATCTTTTCAGCCTGCATAATCATCACTCCGAAAATAACTTAACTTAAAAAATAAATAAAGATGTCGTGTTCGGTAAATAGAACATTGTCTATCTATAGAAGGATATGAGGGTATTCTTTTTTGCTTCCCTATACCTCTCCAGAAGTTTCTTGGAAAATTCTGTTAAAATGGTTGAACCTTTTTTCTTTCCACCTTTTACTGAAGTAAATAATTTAACTCCCAATTTTCTCTCCAAATTCTTGGTCTTTTCCCAATAGGTTGAGGGAGAAACACCAAGTGATCTACAAGCTGCACGAAAGGATCCTGTCCAATATATAAATTCAAGAAGTTCAAGAATTTCTCCAGAAATCTCTATTCCATTTCTTGCTACGAAGGATATCTGTATACGGGGAGATAATCTCATTTTATCATCCTTCATAGGACATGGAGAAAAAATGAGCTTCCTAAGGTCCTCTTTCGTCGCTTCTTCATAATCTATACCCATACTTCTGTCGTTTATACATTTTTTCAGCTTTCCATTTACATCTATGTATAGAGACTTACATTCCATAGAACAGGATGTGAGAATAGTAACGGGATAGTCTTCAATAAAAACCTTCCGGGCATTGTAAAAATATTTTTTACCATAGTGAAGTCCTATTTCAACGTCCTTTCTTTTTTCCAGATATTCCACAAATCTGCTTGTTGCTGGAGATGAATAAAATACTGGTCCTATAGTTATTTTAAGCCCGCATCTTTGACACAACTGAATTATAGAGAGAGTTTCCATAAAATCGGTGTTCTGGTCAAAAAAAATGTAGGCTTCAATATTTTCAATCCCTTGAGATATGAGCATTTTTACCATTTCAATATTTGCCTTGGCATATCTATATGAAGGGATAAAAAGAGAAATATAGTCAGCCTTTCCCAGATATTCTCTCCTTAAAAAATTCTTTATCGTTGATATAGGCATGAACAAAGTTGTATTTTTACTTATTTCGTTACTTATTTTTATAATCTCTTCTATTTTCGGATGAAAAAGAGGATTAGGACATATCAAGTAACAGTTTCTAAATTTAAAGTTTCCTAGCAAATTTTCTATGTTTTCTAGTGCTTCCAAAGGAAGCATAGCGGAATTGCCGAACTCATTTGCTTTACATGATAGGCATGCTCCATCACACTTGCTTGATGGCTGAATAATTAAGAATGCCATATGTTTTATTTATTCAAATAAAACCTCAAATCCGCAAAAGGAATTTCCAAGTCCACAGCAATATACTTCCTTAGTAATATTGGGACCTATAAGCTTCTCCAGTGCACCCTGAATCAGACCTGCCTCAAAATCGCAGAGTGTCTTCCCTATTACTGGAGAGTCATAGCAACTTATGCATTCATAAATATTGATTTCCATCCTGTTTAGGGATTCTCTAACGATATCAAATAGACCTATCTTTTGTTTAAAAAATACCTCCGGAAGGTCATCTAGGCTTTTTATTTTACCCTTTTTAACAAATCTTTGAGCAAGATTATATCCGGCATCCCGCAAGATTAAACTTCTTAAAGAGGGGCTATATTCAAGCATTCCATACGAAACCATCCTAAAAGTCCTTACATATTTAGAATCGTCATGGGATAGCTTTCCAAATGTTGGTCTTTTTACATTAAAATATCTCTCTGGAGTAAGCTTCTTCTTTTTTTGATTGGTAACATCTTTTTTAACTTCATAATTGTAGATTTCTCTCCATTTCTTAAGATTACCGTATATAGCTTCCATAGGATAACCTACACATTTTTTAATATTTAAAACCTTCGCGTAAGGACGGTAAGCAGTTTTTTTGCACTGATATAAACTCTACAGTTAGGACAATATTTGAGAGCTTCCGGAACAACAGTTTTACCTGTTAGGGATTCTACCATCTTTTCTGGAACAAAATATTTTCCGCAAAGCTCGCATTTCCTCATCTGAAGAATTGCTTGTGTAATAGGTATTGCAGATGCTAAAGCTTGAAGATTGAGTATGTTTTTTATTGATATGGCATCCTTAGGACAATTTTCTATACAAATCCCACAAAGAATACAGTTTTCAACGTTGTATTTAAATTTTAATTTTCCGTCGGTTTCCTCAAAGTTTATTGCATCATATTCGCATACAGATTCACAGGCTCTGCACCCATCGCATTTCTTCTCGTCGATAGTTATCTGAGAATAGGTGTCTATTGCTTCAATTTCTCCCAAACTAGCAGGTTCAATATCTAATGCGGTTGCTATTCCTCTAATTATCTGCGCTATTATCTTCCTTTTTTTATCCTCCCTATATGCAACCTTATATTCCTTTAATCTATCTCTAAGCGGATTTGGTCCTAGTTCTTTAATTTTTTCAGTAAATTTCTTTGCAGATTCAGAGAATACGTCTGGCTCAGAAGCAGAAATGAAAAACATCTCAACTCTTTCAGGTTCTAACTTCAGTTTTTCTAAAACCTTTTTGAGAAAATTCACTCTTTCTTCTGCTCTGTAATTTCCATCTACGTAATGACATTCTCCTTTCTTGCATCCTGCAACAAAAACTCCGTCAACACCGAGCTGGAGAGCTGTTAGAATCAAGAGCGGGTCTACTCTTCCAGAACATGGAACTCTAATAATTTTTATATTTGAAGGATAACTCATTCTTAAAGAACCTGCAAGGTCTGCTGCAGCATAAGAACACCAATTACAACAGAAAGCTATTATTTTTGGTTCAAACTCCATTTTTTCACTTCTCCTCCAGAATTTTTCTAATTATTTTATCTCTTGGAGTTATACATATTCCAGCAACCTTTTTTGGATCAAAACCCATGCAAATCGCAAGTATTTGAATATAGTGAAAAACCGGTATTTCTTTTTTAAGCTTTCCAATTTTTTTGAGCTTTTGCTGGGATTCATCAAGCTGTATCATGCAGGAAGAGCAGGTGGTAACGATTAAATCTGCTTTCACTTCCTCTTCAATGCTTTTAAACTTACTTTCAGCAAGTTTCAGGGCTTTTTCAGGAGAAGTACTTTTAAGTGCACCCGCACCACAGCAATCTATTAATCTACTATAATATGGTGCCTTTGCTCCAAGCGCTTCGCATAGATTTCTTAAAATGACAGGATTAAAGGGATCTTCCTCTTTTTCAGTTAGTGATTCAGAGGGCCAGAGAAAGTGGCACCCAGGTTGAACAGCTATCCTCATTCCGTCAAGTCTGTATTTTAATTTTTCCTCTATTTTTTCTAAACCTATATCTTCATATAATACCCATGCAATATGTCTGCATTTTGATTTTCCTTGGTATTTTTTCCCAATTTTAGACAAGACTTCATTAACTTTCTTATATAGTTTCTCATCGGTTAAAATTTTGTGTCTTGCTTCACATAGACTACTATAGCAGGTATTACAAGCAGTTATGAGGTCAATTCCCTTTTCCTCACCTAAGGCAAGATTTCTTGCAGCTACTGCGCACCAACCAACCAAGTCTACTGAAGGCATAGTGCCCCAAGTAGGACAACAGGATTGCCCATCCAGATTATCAAGTTCAATACCAAAGGCAGGAAATACTTTCCTCATAGAAACCTCAACATCTGGTCTATTAAAGGCGATGTTGCATCCGAGGAATAATCCATATTTTTTCATTTCCTCCACCTATTTCAGTGGAAACAATCCTAACTCTATGAGTCTGGTATTCTTTAAAATAATTCTCAGTTCTTCAAGTGCTTTTTCGTTTGAATCGGTTGTAGGGGGTTTTTCATCCAAACCAACAGCCTTTCTTGCTTTCCTATTCTCAACATAAATTGCATGCCCATGCTCATATAGAGACCTAAGAGCTTCTAAAGCTGTTGGAGGGATAACAAATTCCTCGATCATTAATCTTCTCATAGCAAACATTACTTCAAAGGGATTCACATCCCTAGGACATACTTCACTACATCTATTGCATGCAACACATGCCCATGGGGTAGGATCATCAAAAAACTCATCTCTTAATCCCAGTTCAATTCCCTTTATGAGTTTTTTATTATACCACTCAAATCCGCTAATTGAAAGCGGACAAATAGAAGAACAAGCTCCGCATTGCATGCACTGTGCAATATTCTCAGCGCCAAATTCTTGAATCACTGTAATAGTTCTTTTCCCATATTCTTTTTTTTCTCTCTCTCTAAGATAGGTCAAATTTATTACGTTCATTTTTTATCTCTCCAATTCTATGGATAAAGCTTCCACTTGAGATAATAACTGCTCAAATGTGTAGCCATGAAGCTTTATTGCTTTGCTTGGACAAGCAACAACACATACACCACATCCCTTGCACAATGCAGGATTTAACTCTGCTTTTTTCTCCTTTTTTCTTTTTTCTGTTATAGTTATCGCTTTATAGGGACAGAGAGGTTCGCAAATTCCACAACCACTACACCTATCTCTATCAATCTCAGCTATCAATGGTTCAACCTTCATTTTTCCTTTAGAAAGGAGAGACATTACAGAAGAAGCAGCTGCTTTTGCCTGAGCTACAGAATCAGGAATATCCTTTGGACCTTGAGCACATCCACAGATGAATATACCCTCTGATAAAGTATCTACTGGATAAAGTTTTGGATGCTTTTCCTTTAAAAATCCTTCAATTCCTATGCTTATCCCGAGCTTTCTGCTTAATTCTTCCATTCCTTGAGAAGGTTCAACTGCAGATGCCAACACAACTATATCAGACTCCAACTCAACCGGTTTCCCTATGTCAGAATCATAACCTCTCACCAAAAGCCTTTCATTGGGTAATTGATTGATTCCTCCGACTTTTCCTCTGATTATATGGATACCCAATTCCTTACATCTCATATAGTATTCATCAAAGTCCTTTCCGGTGGTTCTTACATCAATAAAGAAAATATAGATATCTAAATCTGGATAGCTTTCTTTGAGTTGCATCGCTTGCTTAAGCATATACATGCAACAAATCTTTGAACAATAGGAATGATATCTCTTACTTCTTGAACCAACACATGAAATATAAACAATGACCTTCGGTTCTCTTGCATTCTTTCCCTCTTTATATTTTTTTATGTCGCTTGGTACGATTAGTTTTCCATCGCTAGGACCAGTTGCGGATATTAGCCTTTCCATTTGGAGGGCTGTAATTACATTAGGAGAGCTGGGAGAAAACTCCTTGAAATACTTCTTATCCATCACTCTATATCCAGTTGCAACGATTATTGCGCCTACCTCTATCTCAAGAATGCTACCCTCCGGATCCCGAGGTTCGTCTCTCAAACAAGCTCCAGTAGGGCAAGCTTTTTCGCAAGGAGCGAGAATTTTCCTACCATCCTTAGAAACCTTTGGAGGTTTTCCAAACTCTCTTCCAGCACACTTTACGCAAGCATCTATATCAATAACAGCCTTCCTAGGAACAGCTTGAGGGAATTGTATATATATTGCCCCTCTTTCGTCGAGACCCTCATTAAATTCGTTTGGTACTCTTGCTGCTGGTGGACAAACATTTATGCAAGCACCGCAACCAGTACATTTATCCCAGTCAACCCATGTTTGTTTTCTTCTGATTTTAACTTTAAAATTACCAACACTACCTTCAACGGATTCAACTTCAGAATAGGTTAACAATTCAATGTTTTCATTATTTGCGACCTCTACCATTAGAGGTGTTAAAATGCAGGAAGCACAGTCATTGGTGGGGAAGGTTTTATCAAGTTTAGCCATATTTCCTCCAATTGACGGTTCCTTTTCAACTAAGTAAACCTTATATCCAGCATTCGCAAGGTCAAGAGAAGCAAATATCCCAGAAATTCCCCCACCTATCACCAATACATTCTGATTCATCTCAACATACCTATCTTCTAAAGGCTCAAGTAATCTAGCCTTGGCAACTGCAGAGGCAACAAGATACTTTGCCTTCTCTGTTGCCTTCTTTTTTTCATGCCAATGTGCCCAAGCACATTGGTCTCTTATATTTGCCATTTCTAAGTAATATTTGTTTAAACCAGCAGCTTCGCATGCCCTCCTAAAGATAGGCTCATGAGTTTTTGGCGTGCATGATGCGACAACCACTCTGTTTATCAAACCATCTCTAATGTCTTTTTTAATAATTTCTTGCCCGGGATCAGAGCACATAAATAGATAATCTCTGGCAATGACCACATTTGGAAGCTTCTCTGCAAATCTTCTAACCTCTTCTACATCCACTGCTCCTGCAATGTTCTCTCCACAATGACAAACATACACACCTATTCTAGGCTCTTCCTTAGACAACTTATCACCAAAATTGTCTAAACACGTGAGGAAAAATAAAAATGTCGTGTTCGGCATTTCGGACAAATATTTTTAAATTTTAATTATAAAACTACCTCACAAGCTTATGTGCTATCTCTTCGAATTCTTTGATAACCTCCTTGGAAACTGAGGGGCGTATCCTCCCCACAGCTTGAAGAATATCTTGAGTAGTTATTTTTTCACCCATCCTTCTGCTTCTAAATAAATCCAGTTTTGCCTCCCTGCATATAAGCGTTGTCATGGTCGCCAGATAGGATGAGGAGAGGATTCTCAAAATCCTGAGGGGCTTTGGAGTAAAGTTTGAAGTATACAGATGTATGCTTGAAATTAGAAAATGAGCAAAGCAAATTATCTTAAAGCTTTTAAAAGGTACCTTCCTTTTTCTGTTATCCTGTAAACCTTCCTTTTCTCCTGTTCTTCAACTTCAACGAGCTTATATTCTCTCAAATCCTTCAAATGCTCGTATATTGAAGAAAGAGAAACCCCAAGTCTGTTGGCGAGCTCATAACCATGAGAAGGGTTCTTCTCAATTTCCTCCAAAATTCTCAATTTTCTTTTTCCAATAATTTTCATTATATCGAAAAAATAGAACAGTAGCTTAAAATTTATATAACAGAAAAATCCGATATATCTAACCATGACAAGAGACGGTGTAGACATACACAGTGAGGAATTCAAAAAGTTATCACATAAAGAGCAGCTCATAATACTGAATGAGAGGAAGAGGGAGCTTGAGGAAAGAATAAGGGAGCTTGGGGAAAGAATAAAAGAAGCAATGGAAAAAATGAGCAGCGAGCTTCATGAAATGGATGAAGGGTCTGACCGGGAAACGGGGAGAAAAGCAAAAACCTGATATTTCCCTCAAGTTCCAGAAAAACCCTGAAGTTTTTCTTTTTTCCTGTGAATTATGTTTCATCAGAAACCCCGATTTGGGGAAAGAAGAACCCTTCCCCTCTCTAATTTTTTTGTTATTTTGTATTCGTTGAGGATGAA
>Ga0164318_10007174_pt1 | contig 10803 bp, 9 predicted proteins | sample GuaBasSedimGuay9_FD_113734 | JGI IMG/M metagenome (GOLD analysis project Ga0164318, IMG submission 113734) | Subseafloor sediment microbial communities from Guaymas Basin, Gulf of California, Mexico - Guay9, Core 4571-4, 0-3 cm | ecosystem: Environmental > Aquatic > Marine > Hydrothermal vents >...
AAAATTAAAATAGTAAAACAGAATGCAAAGACCGGTGCTAAGAGAAATAGTTAAAGAGGCGACAAAGCAAAAGAGCAGACGTGTGCATGGCTGAAAGCCAAGACTTCGGGTTTATTTTTTATTTTATAAGACTAATTCAAAAGTTTTCAAGCCCGGAATCATCTTCTTTATTTTTCTGCTTGGGTTGGTCTTTGAAAAAAACAGGTGGCTCTTACATTTACAATCAGAGCAGCCGAACCGAGGTATGTATGAAAAGTTTTTTGCTATGATTTTTGCTATGTTGCATTCTTGCTTTTTGTTTGACGGCTTTATGAAAATTCTGACTATTTTTGCATGCGATAACAAGTAATCAATGTGCCAGAAGAGTTTTTTGTTTTTTCGCGCGTGTCTTGCAATGCGCGCTTCCAGAGAGTTCATGGCAGAGCCCACATAAATATAATATCCTTTGTCGAACAACAGAGCGCCGAGTGAACCGATCTTTATTCTCTGTTTTTTCGAACTCTTGATAATAAGAAGATAAGCGCCTTTCAATGTTCTCGCCGCGTGGTTTTTATCATTCTTTTAGATTTTCTACAATTTCTTTTGCTTTGCTGAAACTCGGTTTTCCATCTTTCATAAGCTTTTCAACGACTTCGTCTATTATATCATCGGTTGCACCGGCCATCGTTGCAAGGTTTCTTGCATGCAACTTCATATGACCTTTTTGGATTCCTTCTGTTGCCAGTGCTCGCAGTGCTGCAAGGTTCTGTGCTAGACCGACCGCTGCAAGAACCTCGGCCAGTTCCCTCGCACTTTTTATGCCAAGTATTTTTCTTGAGGTCTTTGCTACAGGATGAACAGAAGTAGCGCCGCCAACAATGCCAACAGCTAGAGGTAGTTCTATTTTACCAATAAGGTCTCCGTCGTCATTCTTTTCCCATGTTGTTAGAGGATGATAACCGTTTATGGACGCGTAGGCATGTGCACCAGCTTCAACAGCTCTTGTATCGTTGCAGGTTGCGAGCAATACAGCCTCTATTCCATTCATTATACCTTTGTTGTGTGTTGTTGCACGGTAGATGTCAGCACAGGCAAATTGGTATGCTTCTAGAATTGCATCCACAACATCTTCTCCACCCAGTGCCTTCTTGTCGAAGACCGCTTCTGCTCGTGCAAGTCTGTGTGTTGCGAGGTTTGAGAGTATTCGCAGCACGACACGACCCCGGGTGAGCTCTTCTACTAACGGAGCAGTATCCTCTACTACGGTATTCACGAAATTTGCGCCCATTGCGTCCTTACAATCAATTAACAGATGAACTATGAGCATCTTCTCTCCCGCGAACTCCACGACACGCGCTTCGACATCCTTTACTCCGCCACCAAGCTTGATGATTGTTGACTTGCGGTCGTTTGCTTCTGAGATTATCTTCTCCTTATTTTCTAGTATTGCTTTTTTGGCTTTTTCCGGATTCTTCAAATCCGTTACTTGAATCTGCCCGATCATGATAGGTTCTGTGCTCGATGCTCTGAAACCGCCCCTGATGCGCGCAATTTTTGCGCCATTTGATGCGGCTGCCACAACAGACGACTCCTCAATACACATTGGTATGAGATATTCTTTACCATTTATAAGAAAATTTGTTGCTATGCCAAGCGGTAACTCCATTGTCCCGACAACATTTTCGATCATCATGTCTGCTTTTTTTATGCTCAATGAGCCTGTCTTTCTGAGGTTTTCAACTTCATCGCTTGTGAGGTTTGCGAATTTTTTGACTATTTTTAGCCTTTCTTCTGGGCTAAGCTTGTAAAAGCCAGGTATCTTGGATCCCACAAAATACACCTCTAATTATCCATTCTCAATAACTTAATAATCATGAAAACTAATTTAAGCTATCCGGGTCGACATTTGTCGCTTTTATTTTCCCAGCTTCTATTTCGTCGAAGAAAGAATATTTGCCAACTTTTTTCTCCTTACGATAGATGCCAACCACGGTTACATTATCTTCATTCTCGAAATCTGGCTCGCCCCATATAAATATCTTTATCGAATCTTTATCAGCAATCAAATCAAATGTTGTGTAAATGTTTCCGCTTTTCGATGCCCTTGTGTTCAGTCCGCGGACTATACCCTGTGCTGAAACCAGGCGGCCGTTGCAATAGTCTTTGTTTTGGAGAATGTTGCCGATGCCCAGGCATTTCTCATCAGGCTTGTTCTGAGTAACGCAGACAGCATCCTCGGATGAGAGCCACAATTTCTGAAAATAGTTCTCGAACGTTTGGGCAACGCTTTTAGAAACAATCATGATATTTGCCTCATTGTTTTTTTCTAGTGCGTAGTCAACCCAGTTTGTCGAACCGATTATAACAATCTTATTGTCGATAATGAGAAGTTTAGCATGCGTAGTTACCCCCTTCGGGTCGAATCGGACAGCGATGCTTGCATTTCTCAATATTGAACACGCCAGCTTTTGTTTTGTAATAAAATCACTGCCAAGATAGTCTTCCCCGCCTTCCAAGACAACTTTGACGCTTACATTCCTCTCCCGGGCGCGTATTAGTTCTTTAATTAAGGCGTTCTCGCTGCTATTCGTGTTGTTTGGATAATATCGCATTTCAAACATTACGATATGTATGGAATTTTCAGCTTTTTCTATGGATTCGATGGTACGGAAAAAATAATTTCTGTTACTGAGGTCATGGATTACAACATTCTGATGAGTTTGGCTGCCAACAAACGCTCCTATTATGAGCAGCGAGATTATTGTAATAATAAAAAAGATTTTTTTCATTCAACCATCGTCTATGCTAATATCGAATTCTTTAAATGGCTCTTATGAACTCGCAATCTGTGTCTAGCTCTACGAAGTGGTGTGTTTTTCCTGCTCTGTATGATGAACATTGGTTCTGCGGTTCATTATCTATCGGCTGTCTTGGGTTATGTGCTATGTCACAGACCCAGTCTTCCACAATTTCTTCTGACAGACACGGGCCATTGTCAAGCGACACGCCACTTTCTTTTGCACTTTGGCATGCTGCAATGCAAAGTTCTGTTGCCTGCTCTTTTACGGTATCCTCGGCTTTTGTTTGTCCTGTTTGTTGCTGAACACAACCACTGATTGCTATTATACCAATAATGAAGGATGCTATCAATATTCTATCCATTCTATCACCATAGTTATATTTTCATCTCTGACTTAAAAAATATTAATACCCGACAACAAAGTATTTTTAGGTTTTTATGGTGAGAAAAGAGGAAGACATCAAAAGAGAGATAAGAAGAATTATGGACGAAGCCAAGCAGTTCAAGTCAAGAGACTACAAAAGGTTTATGAAAGAGGAACGAGAAACAAAGACCCAACTCAATTGGTTCGAGCGCTTGTGTAAGTTTTGTTATCGCTATATAAGGATAGATCCGGGAAAAAATCTTTTCAAGAGTCTTGAAAAGGACATACTTATCTCAGGGTTGCGGGTTACTCCTATAGAAGTATCTTCTGCTGTTTTCGTCACAACGCTCAGTTTTTTTATTCTGACCCTACCTTTTATAATAATTATTTCATCTGCTGAAAAGTTTGTGCTTCCTCTGTTGGTGTTGTTCTGGGCATATTATCTTCTTACTTACCCAAATTTCAAGGCTCTGACAACAAAAATACGTGCAAGCGACGAAAGCATGAAGGTCTTGCTTTATATTTTGATATTTTTGAGGTTAACACCGGATATGCTTGGAGCCATAAAATTCACAGCCACCAAGTGCCATGGGCCCATAGGCATGGACCTTAAAAAGGTACTTTGGGACATAGAGATGGGCAGGTATACAACACTGGAGGATGCACTTCATAGTTATTCTCGGCGGTGGATACTTTTTGACGAGAGTTTTGTTAAAGCCCTCGAGATGTTAAGAGGAATGCGATTTGTTGCAGGAGACAAACAACGCGAGGCTCTGTTGGAGAAAACGCTCAACTTTGTCTTGGATGCAACCTACAAGAACATGAGAAATTATACATCGGATTTGAGAAACCCTATTTTAATGATCCACACCATGGGCATAACGCTTCCTATATTCGGCCTGATATTGTTTCCGTTGATCAGCATATTTATGTCAGGTCAAATCAATGTTACATACATTATGCTTGGATATGTTGTTGTGATGCCATTGCTTCTGGGATGGTATATAAGAAGAGTTATTGCAAAAAGACCCGGTGCTTTTACACATCCAGATGTTTATGACAAAATACCGAATAACATGTTTCCAATTAAGATTGGCGGAAAAACACATCTCATACCTTTGGTTCCACTCTGCTTTTTTATATTTTTGATAGTAGCGATGCCTGGCTTGATTTTTCACTTCATTCCGCTAATGCAATATTACCTTTATCTTAAAAGCCATTATCCTACTGATTTCAAGTTCCAGTGGAAAAAGGTTTTACAAGAGCAATATGCGATTGAAAATCTAATACCAAATTCGTTGTTAACGCTTTCTGTTATATTTGGCATAGCATTGGCAATAATTATATATTTCCGCACGCAATCCGTGCGCAAGGAAAAGATAAGAAAAGATGTTGAAAAGATAGAAGGGCAATTCCAGCTAATGCTTTATCAGCTTGGCGACATACTCGAGGCAAACACACCGATAGAGAAGTCTATAATATACCTGATACAGGAATATGAGCGCTCCGAGACAAAGCAGTCGGAAATACTTGCATTTCTGCGAAAGATAAGAGACAACATGTTGCTACTACATCTGACATTCGATAAGTCATTCTTTGATAAGACCTATGGCGTTGTCTGGATGTATCCTTCAACGTTAATAAAAGATGTTGGACACATACTTGTTGATTCTGCACGCAAGGGTCCTATAATTTTGTCGAAGACCAGTAAGAGCATCTCGAGATTTTTATCAAGATTGGGCGAGGTCGAGCAAGCGATAAAAGAGATGATGGATGAGACAACATCTTCCATAAAAATGCAGATAGCATTCATAGCGCCGTTCATAACAGGCATAGTTGCGTCTGCCTCTTCTCTGCTTGTTCAGATGCTCCAGCAGCTTTCACTTTTGTTGGAACGGATAGAACAAATGTTTAATATTAACACGACAATGATTGGTTCTGCGACGAGCTCTCTCTCTGACTCACTTAGTATGATAAAACTTGAAGAGGCAATGCCGCCGACACTTATACAGCTTTTTGTTGGTGTCTATCTCATAGAAATAACCATTTTGTTATGTATGCTTCTCAATGGAATAAACCATGGATTTGATAAGATAAACCGGGACATGCTGATAAGCAGATCTTTGCTTAAGTCTGTGGTAATGTTTGCACTTGTGAACATGATAATAACAATATTATTTGCACCTGTGATAAGACAGGTTGGTGCAATCGGCTAACGGGCTTGAATGAATAAAAAGCCCGGATGAACAAAAATTATTTATACAGGTTTTATACTATTTTATTTGGTGATAAGATGTCAAAAGGACAGAAATCCCTTGAAATGATTGTAGGTATGATTATTTTACTGGTTGTTGCCGGTGTTATAATAAATATGTTCATGAAGACTATGGGAAACGCACCAACAGGTCTAGACCCAAAGCAGCAAGAATTAAATAAAATAATTTCTAATTGCAACCAGTGGTGTGGGGGCGCTTCTTCCGGAGATCTTGGCTCCAAGATTGATTACTGTTCGCATCAATTTAGTTTGGTAGGGGAAGGAGAAGTTGCGGAGAGGCGTGAAGGTATCAAACCATACTGCGAAGATAGCATATATTGTTTTTTAGTGCATGACTGCAAACTTGCCAATGGACAAAAGCTTACAGCCAAGCGTTGTAAGCAGATATTATGTCAAAAATTCAAGTCTGATTATTTGGCTGGCGATTCAAATGAAGTTGACGCGAGAGATTACGCATCCAATAAAACCACCCAACTGATAAAGAAAGGCAGCTGTGACCTTGGCGGAGATGAATCTCCTGATAATTGGTACACCTGGGTTTTCGAGGCGCAACAAACCGACAGTGGCTGGAAGATTTTCTGTAGCTAGCCTGTGTTCAGAGCGTTCTTGGAGAACAAGCATGGCGAGCAATTATCTATTTATTTTATCGTGCTAACATTTAGTTATGCGGGGCATTATTGAATCGCTCAGTGAGTTTTATATCATAGTTCTTGGCATAGTGGTTATAGGAATACTATTTGCAACGCTACTTAACTATTACAAAATCTTGGAGAATCCTGAGAACATCGTGCTTACCGATAATGTGGCAGAAAATCTTGCTGGTAAGGCGATGTCATGCTGGGAAAAGCACAGGGCTGGGTTGGACAGGGAATCTGACATATGTTACCAGATTACAATAAGATCAGATCATGTGATAACAGAGCAGGAATTTACGGGTTTTCTCAACTGCGAAAAATTGCCGAATAATATCTGCGATTGGCACGAATGTGATTGTTCGTCTCCGTTTTTTGAAGACCAGGACAAGGTCGACTGGTTTGTTTTTCATGAGAACGCAACTGTTGTAATAACCTACGACGGCAATCATGGAAAAATACGTGTTGCTGAAGTAGAGTAACTACCATGACCTGAGAATCCGGCAGACAAAACAAATTTATAATATTTCAGCCAAATTATTAACCGTGGGAGGTAATGTGAATGAGTAGCTCGGGTGTGAGAATATTATTAGTTGTTACTATTCTGTCGGCTGTCGTTTTTTCATCTGATTTTCAACCAGCATACTGCTTTGATTATTACGAGTTCCAGAACGGCATACTTTTCGATAATCTTCATGTCGACAAAGCTTCTTACTCGGCTGGTGATGATGTTATCATATCGTATGATCTTATCTCCAAAATGAAAGCGCCGATCGTTGAAGGAAAGGTTCGCATCCAAATATTCTATAATCATCCAACACAAGGGGAACAGATGATAGACGAGTTCTACGCTGCCAAGAATATAAACCTGTTTGAGAATGATATGCTGCCAGAAGAGCACAAATGGACTCTGCCAAAAGACGCAAAGCCAGGAGAGTATGTCGTTAAGACATATTTCATAGTTGACGAAACATTTAATCTTGCTGGAATAAGCTTTCTTCCTTATGGTCCGCCCGGTGTTCCTGGGGCACAGACAAAATTCAGTGTTGCTGGCAGCAGCGGTTCTATGATTTATTTTGACAAGGGAGAGACCTTCATAAACGACAAACAATATGGATTTGGTCAGCCAGCAGAATCCACAGAACCATCTACAATAAACATAACAACAAATCTTGTGAATGAGGGACCTGAGAGAGACATAGTTGTTTATATAAAGACATACAGGTGGGATGACGCGACTGAAAAAAATCTCTTGAGCGCTTACACAAAAAAAGAGACTTATCATCTTGGCTCAAATGAAAAGGAAAAGATAGTTTACAACCTTCCAAAACTGAAATCTGATAGTTATCTTATTAGGCTCGAGGCTGTTAGCGGTGAAGACAAAACAATAATGAAGCTGCGCTTGCCAGTATCTGGTGTCAAGGGACGTTTTCAGTATCTGGGATTGACAAATTTCCCGCTAACCAAGGAAACGAACACGCTCTTCTTCTGTTTTTCTAATGGCGCTGACTATACTTCATCTTTCAACGGCAAGATAAAGATAGAGGTTTTTGACAAGGACGATAATGTAATCTTTGATGAAACCTCTGATGACATGTTAATAACATCGTCGCCGACAGGTGCTATTGTTAACTTCACGCCAGACAACGAATATTATTATGTAAAACTCAGAGCGACGCTTATGGATGACCAAGGCAATGTTATGGACAAAAAGGAGATTGTTTACGACTATTCGGCTTTTGCAAACATAAACAAAAACTTTTTCATAGAGCTTGACAAGAGCAATTACAGGGAAGGCGAAAAGGTGAGATATACTGTCCATTATGAAGATGATTATAACAATCCACTGACAGGCAACGTTATTATTTACCTGCTCGACGAAAAAGGAAAAATTGTCGAGATGACTGAACCCCGTGAGATGACAGGAGCTTTGAGTGGTGTTTTAAAGTTGCCAGTCACAGAAGAATCCATTACAGGTCAGGCAGCAGGAGCAGGTGGTAAATCATATACAATAAAGGCAATAGAGATAAAAAACAGACTGGTAGCTTACAATTCTGTCACGCTTGGCGCTTTCGGCTTTCCTGGGTGGATTGCGGGCATATCTCTCGTGGCAATTCTCATAATAATTGGAGTCGGTATCCACTATTTCTATAACAAGAGGCGGTGGGAAAGGTTAGAAAGGGAGTTTTCACACGTGCATACTTTTTCAAAAGTCCCTCTGATTATATTTTCTTTGTTGATGGCTGTTGCTATCTTCAATAGTGCTGTTGTTATGGACTCTGGGTTTGGTTGTATCTATCAACACATAGGACCTGACCAGACGGGGTGTTACAACAATAAAGTCTATAAGTGTGTTATGGAGAGAAGGAGCCCTTCTGGTAGGTTTTATAAGTACCCAAGACCCCGACTACGACTTATACAGGATTGCACCGCAAAGAACATGAGATGCGTTGATGCCAAATGCGTTGGTTCGTTTGAAACCTTATGCCATGATGAACCACAACCAGACCCAGCAGCTCTGGCAGCACTCGGGATAACTGGTTCCACAGGATCGCCGAGAGTGACTCGATCAAAAGCAGCAATTGCTCTTAACATCTATTATAATCCGGTGGTTATCGCAAAAAATTATGTTCTTAAGACCGGAGATGATGTCTGCTTCAATGACGATATAAGTCTTGGGGAAAACACTTTTGCTGGCGAATGGTTCCAGAAGGGCGGTCCAACAGATTCCCCACCTGTTGTGTGGGTTGATGACTTAGATGACTTGAAGAAGCGCGTAAATGAGCATAAACTCACACCAAAGACATATCTTACATTTTTTTATCTTTGCCTCGAAAGAGACTTTTATAAATGTATAGCCAACGCAGCGGTTTTCTGCTCAAGAAAGTGCGATTTGTCGGCAGATGGCTCGTTGTCTTCTGAGGAGCAAAATAATTTCAAGGCGGCCCAAGAGGGGGAAGGAGCTATAGACGTGAATTGTAAGATTGATTGCACCATGTACGTAAGTCCTCTGAGGTCTAGTCAACTACCTTTCTATTTCAAAAACAGAGAAAAAATACCAAAATTCAAACCAACGTTTGTTGATCTGATTTTTGAAAACGATGCCGTAAAAGACATGTCATTTTCCATAAATCTCAATGCCGTGGGAGCACAAAAGCCACCAAAGCTCGATGTTCTATCCAAGCAGTACGATGAAGACACCGGAACCATGGTACTAAAGATTGCAAACACAGGAGACGTGGGAATGACCATTGATGAGATATCTTTTAATCATCATTACAAAATCATTAGTTCGCCATACAAGCTCGCCGGAGGCGAACAGGCAGATTTGCTTGTGCAGATGGATAATGAAGATTCGATAGTGATGAGCGCTAAATACAGGTCAGATAAACTCGGTTGTCTCGATAAAAAAGAATTTGAAGACAGAATAATTATAGGAAAGCCTCCGTGCCCGGCTGGCTCTGCCTGTACAGCCGGCAATGGCTGTTCAGGTACTTGTAGCGACAATCAGATAGACTGTGAGACAACATTAAAGATGTGTTCTGATGGCGTTTGCAGAGAATCATGTGAATCCGGGTTGGACGTGCGAGTTATAGATAACGTGCCTCATTTCTATCTTGGTGATTATATACCTTTGGTTGTGCTCTTAGGAGAGAGCACGTGCAGTGGAGATTGTTCGCTAAGATATGCCGTGGATGATAAGAACTGGGTAACAATAGACTGGTCTGAGCGCGCGAGTGCGATGCTGGGAACGGACATCTTGAGGTGCGGCAGGCATACAATAACATTTGAGATTTCAAGCGGCTCTGCTAAGCAGACTGCGGAAGCAGAGTTCTACGTGGATTGTTAAGATGAAAGATAGAAGGGAACCAAACGAGCTCGAAATAATCTAAGCGAATAGTCGTAAGACATTGCACCAGAAAAGAGTCGAAGGTGATTCTAACATCGATTGAACAAACACAAATCTAGAAACATTGACCTTGTCTTGACAGTGTCCGCTAATTTATTTATATGGGACAAAGAAAATATAATATTATGAAAGGTCTGGCTCTGACGACTATTGCTATAATTCTGATAGCTGTTGCAGGTCTTGGCATCTTCCTGAGTTTTTTTGCTGGGCCATTTAATCAGATGCTTACAGACACATTCTGTTTTTTCAACAATAAGGTGTTCTTCGTGCTTGGTGCGAATCTTGCGCCACAACTTTGCAGGCCGATAGAGTGTCATGGCGAGCGTGTTATTCTCAAGCCATTGAGCAGGGATGAACTCATAAAGGACATAGCAGCTTACAGCCTGATGTGCTGGAGCCAGAAAGGGCCAGAGTGCGGGAATATGAGCATGTGCTATGATCTGGTTCTCAGAAAAAGTCCATTAAAGAGTCAAGATGATGTAATCACAGAGATTGACCTAACAAAATATCTTGAAGAGCAGGGCGCCTGTAGTATTTTGGAGAATTCTATTGTTGTCAACCCAGATGGCACAAGGGCGAACTATACTGATTATGTTGTTCACGGAGGATGCGGCGACGAGGACCTTGTTACTTGGTCCGTCCTTGATAATAGCGGCTACCATGTGATTTGGAAGCAGTCGCTAATAATAATAATGTACGACATAAAGAATAATAAAATATGGATAAAGGCCTGATGAAATTTGATAAGGTGATTGATGATGGGTAATTCGAATGGCGTTGCTCTAGGGCAGATGAGTCTTGAGTATATAATAAAGATGATAATCTTAACCGTCGTTGTCCTGG
>Ga0164318_10007175_pt1 | contig 10801 bp, 7 predicted proteins | sample GuaBasSedimGuay9_FD_113734 | JGI IMG/M metagenome (GOLD analysis project Ga0164318, IMG submission 113734) | Subseafloor sediment microbial communities from Guaymas Basin, Gulf of California, Mexico - Guay9, Core 4571-4, 0-3 cm | ecosystem: Environmental > Aquatic > Marine > Hydrothermal vents >...
TAAAAATGGATACAAAGCTTTACATTGAAAACAAACTTTACGACATCGCATACCTTGGAGGAGAGAATCCCCTTCCAATCTTTAGTGCAGAAAAACAGGACCTGGATATTCCCACAGCTAGTAGCATGAGCCAAGAAGATACCCGGCGCCTTGGCTGGGACAATGGCAGGGTGGTACTTCCCTACAAGATGCAGGACAGGTATACACGCGAAATGAAAAAGAGGCCTTTGAAGACCATTGTATTAGAAAATGCTTACCTTAAGGCGGAAATACTTCCAGAATTAGGGGCAAGGCTCTATTCACTTTATGATAAGGATGAGGGGAGAGAACTCCTCTTTAAAAACCCGTACATCCGGTTTGCAAATCTCGCCATAAGAAACGCATGGTTCGCGGGGGGAATAGAGTGGAATATCGGCAAATTGGGGCATTGCTTCTTTACATGTTCCCCGGTTTTTGTGGCAAGAATCAATATGGATGATAACACACCAGGGATAAGGATTTACGAGTATGAAAGAAGGAAGGGGCTTTTCTGGCAGGTTGATCTTTTACTGCCGGAAGGTTCGAAGAATCTTTTTGCACATATGAAAATACAGAATACAACGGGAAGAGATTTGCCCATGTACTGGTGGACAAATATTGCAGTTATAGAAACGAAAGATACCAGGGTAATTGCACCTGCAAAAGAGGTTATCTACATGGACCCCGAGAGTCAAAGTGACAGGCAAAATGATAGCAACGATACCTTTTACGGAGAGTACGGATACGGGAAGGCAAAGCTTCCCTACATTCCGCCACTAAAGGGTAAGGATGCCACCTACTCCAGCAACTACATTTTTTCCAGCGAAATCTACTACCAGTGTCAGGAGGCAGTTATGCCCTGGGTAGTGGCGGTAGAGAGTGATGGGTATGGGCTTGTAGAGGCATCGACTAAAAACTTTCCGGTAAGAAAGATGTTTTGTTCGGGGATGCACCAGGGAGGTGAACACTGGAAGGAGTTTTTGTCTCGAAAAGGGGAGGCGTATATAGAGATGCAGGCCGGTTTCGGCAAAACTCAGCAGCACAGTCTGCCAATGAAAGCGGGAGACGTGTGGGAATGGACAGAGATGTTCGGGCCCATTAAGATAAATCCGGAAGAGGCATATTCCAGGGAGTGGGACGAGGTTGTTAAGAGCACCGAGACGAGTGTTCATTCTGTCATGAAAACGAAAGAACTAGATTCTTTAAATAAAAGGTTTAGACAGGTGGCTATGGAGAAACCCAGAGAGATCATTCACAGTGGAAGTGGCTGGGGAGCACTTGAAATTGAACGGTGCAGGAGAGAGGGGCTTTCATTCAGGGTTCCTGCTTCACTGGTTTTCCCAGAGGATTCAATCGGCAAGGATGAAACGCCCTGGTTAACACTGCTTTGCAACGGAAAACTGCCGGAACGGGATACCCGTGAAATACCCAGTTCATGGATGGTACAGAGGGAATGGATGACCATGCTTGAAAAATCCATGGGCGAAAGAGATAACAAGGCCTATCGGGACGACTGGTATTCGCTTTTACATTACGGGGTTATGCTTTTTGAAAACGGGCAGAAAAATGCAGCAAGAGAGGCGTGGGAAGAATCGGTTAAAATTAAGCCTTCCTGCTGGGCATTTAGGAACCTGGCCCAACTTGCACTACGGGAAAAGGGAAATAACGAAAATAAAAGTAAGAAAAATGGCAACCTTGCAAAGGCAAGAGATTACATGAAAAGGGCCTGGGACAAGGCAATGGAAGATGGTATATTCGAACATGCACTTGCAGAAGAATACCTGAGCCTTTTAAACAGGAGTGGGATGTACCGTGAATCGCTAAGGGTTTATGAAACGCTTCCCGAAGAAATAAAGAAAGTTGACAGGATAAGGGTTATAAGGGCAAGAATAGCCTTCGAAGAAGACGATTTTGAAACTTTAAACGAGATACTAAAAACGGAGTTTGCCTGCATAAGGGAAGGCGAAACGGAGCTTACAGACCTTTGGTTTGGGATGTGGGAAAAGCGATTGGGAGCAGAGTATGGCACCGGCATTACAGAAGAAATAAGGAGCGAGGTGCGCGTTAAGTATCCACCTCCCGAAAATATTGATTTTAGAAAGATTTCGGCATAATCTAATGGTTAATAATATGGGAAAAAACGGACACGAAGACAGGGTATCGGTAAAACAGAACCTGCGGAAGAAACTTATTATAAAGACACTTATTGAGGCCGCAGAGCCCGTATCGGTAGCGGAGATAACAAAAAAAACCTCATCCAACTACCCCACCATCAACTCCCTCCTTTCACAGTTAAAGGAAGAGGAAATTGTAACGGAACTTGGCCTCGGCGAATCGACCGGAGGAAGAAGGCCAACCCTGTACAGGCTTAATAACGAGAAGCTCCTTTTTGCCGGTATCGAGGTGGGCCACACCAATAACCTGCTGATTATCATGAACATAGAAAACAGGGTTATCCACAGCATTACAACTGACAGCAGAGAGATAATTGCAAGCAAGAATCCCCTTAAGATGCTTGCAGACAGCTGCCATAACCAGCTTATAAGCTACCTTGAAGGGGCAGGCATTCCCCGTGAAAACCTTCAGGGAGTGGGAATCGGCTTTTCCGGAGACCTTTTTAAGCACTTTTCCGGCACAAAGGAGAACGACCTGGAGGTTTTGCACCGGGTTGAAAGAAAGCTTTCCATGCTTATGAAGATTCCTGTGCTTATAGACATAGATGTTAAGCTTATGACCCGGGCGGAGAAGTGGTTTGGTAAGTTAAAGAACGTTAATAATGGCCTCTGCATAAATCTTACCTGGGGCATTGGTTTGGGTGTTATAATGGGAGGAACTATTCAGCAGGGAGCACACGGCCACCTGGAATTCGGCCATATCACCGTCAGAGAAGACGGCGATCTGTGTTACTGCGGCAAGAGGGGCTGCCTGGAAACAATAGCTTCGGGACACGAACTGGAAAAGAAGGCCAGGGAAAAGATTTTAGCCGGCGAGAAGACGATGCTTACAGAGATGATAAAAGGGGATGTGGACAGGTTGGAGGAGGATATCATTGTAACGGCTGCATTGGAAGGTGATATCTTTTCGATAGAATTAATTACCGAGGCTGCCAAGGTTCTTGGCGTTCAAGTTGCAAACCTTATTAAGCTTTTTGACCCTGAAAAGATAGTCATTAATGGGACGCTTTCCCGTGCGGGAAGACTGCTGCTAAACCCTATAAGAACTGAAGTTGACAAGAGGGCACTCTATTATACGAAGGAGTCTGTTCCAATAGAGACATCCGACCTGGGAAAGACTGCCATTGCGCTTGGTGCCGCATCGATGCACATTCACGAGTTTCTAAAGGATTCGACATCCGATATTGTTAAGTTTATTTAATTGTTGGGTGGTATGAGAGTTTATTCTTGAAACGTCAAGCAGCTTTTATGGAATACCATTTGGCCTGCTTGTATCCCATTCAAAACTACCATGGTAACGTATAACCGTTGCTATAAGCTTTGCAAGCTCTTTAATTGTCAGATTAGTACCAGTACCTATAATTGTAAATATCACATATACTAAGGGCGCTGAGACTCAGGAGGTAAACCGGCAGAGGAGAGAGGTTCGAGAATAAAAATAAGAGGATGGTATTGATATTTCAGGAATGCTGTAAATATTTTAAGAAAACATATTACCAGCAGGAAAGAGCTATGACGATTTAAATAACGTTCCCCGATAGGCCGCTATTGAAGTTTTTATCAGGGTAAGCACCCAGATGAAAACCAAAAGCCAGTACAATACAAAACCTGTGTAGTCAACAAGCTGCAGATTAAATACTGTAGAAACAGCATGGCTGCCGGAAACATAGGCTCCAAGGGGAAAGGTGAATGCCCACCAGGCCATTGTATAGGGAAGTTTAAGATTTTTTATATAGTGAAGTATAAAAAATATTGTCATAATTACCCACCAAATACCAAAACCCCAGAAAATTAATCCGAATGTAAAAAACACATCCTTGGAAATTATGAAATCACTTACCTTAACCAGGCTTATTAAGGCTACAGTACCTGCCCCGATAGGTCCCAGGTTAATAGAAATAGTAGGGGCAAGAGTATTGGGAAGAGGATGATGCACTATAAAACGGTAAAAGCTTATTGCAAGAATGGAAAGGTAGAGGAAAAAGCCTGCTCCCCAGCCGAAATAGTTTATTAGAAGGACAACCTCTTTAAGTATACCACTTAAATGCGGTACAAGAAGACTACCGGGGATGGGTATTACTATAAGGCCGACAGGAGGAATAAACCATGCCGGGTTGATATGTTCGAGTTTTACATGACTTCCTGTGAAAACAATGTAGGGTACCAAAATTGCAAAATATATGGTGAGTGCTGCTGCGGTGAACCAGAGTATTTCGCCCAATAGTATATTATTGCCTATAACAATAAAGTCTGCCGATAAAACCAGCATTCCGATTGCTATGGTAGGGTAGAAGTTTGTTAATACGGGGTGATGCAGATCGGAAAGTGCATTTGTAGGAAACATAATCCACCGTAAAAGCCATGGAACAAGCAGTATGGCAAAAAGTGCTATATTGAAATAGAATAGGCATCTGGAAACTACAGCCAGAAAGGGAAGGAATTCCGAATAAAAAAGTGATACAAGAGCAAGTATCCCTGTTCCCATTACGGAGGCGAACCATGACGGGATGAAATTTTTAATTACTTCACACCTGCAGTTTAGTTCTTGCAGCATTTTTCTCTCCTTAGTTTTAATTGTTAAATAATTATATTTTGCCATATTACCAATTAATCGCCAAGTGTCAAGTTCAATTTAAAAATTATTTGCTTTAAAGCAGTGTTCTGGCAGATTATCAAAGTCGCTACAACAAGCAGTTGAGACCTTTTAAATTGGAATTATATAGGTACAGTACCGGATGAACTAGATTGTGAGTTGACATTGAGAGAGAAACTAGTCACCAAAAAGTCTGTTAAAATTCTGTTTTGCTCTTTCTTTTTTATCTGTTTTATTTTTTATCTGGAGTCCTTCTGTGTGACTATTATTGCTGGATTTAGGGTCTAAGCCCTCCAGCTTTTTAAACCGGAAGAATTCGCAGAAATTTGCCCTGTCTTTTTCACGTACAGGTTCATGAATTGTTTCAAGACAGTCCCAATGAGCTCCCTCGCTGTAAAACTTGCAGTTATAACAGATTTTAAGGTCTTTGGAGCAGAAAGGGCAGGTGGAAGAACGGTAGATTTGCATGTTCTCATCTATTTCCGCTCCGCAGAAGCAGCATACTCTCATAACCTCTCATTATACCGTTTTTTATTTTATTAGCCAACCTAAAATATAAAATGAGCTGTCTGGTAGCCCCCGGCAGCAACCTCCGGCAGCAGCCCCCAGCAGCAGAAAAATACCAGCAGCAGCATTAAGTGAAAGAAACGCTGTTGCCGGTGTATTTTAAAATAAACGTTTGCCTTATCTGCCTATTATTGTAATTCGGCCTTCTACCTTGGGTGTAACAGGAGTGTGATTCCTTATGTATTCTTCAAGTATTTCCGGTATTGTAATTGCCGTATCGTACTTTAGGTTGGAAGGAAGATTCTTTATCATTATGTAACCGTCCCCGCCGGCTGCATTGAAATTGCCGATTCCGAGAGTATAAACTTTGTTCATATCTATTGGATTTCCGTTTACATAAATATTTCTTACACGGTCTCCGTGAACAGCTATTCTTGTAGGTTTGGATTCGGAGTTAAGGATCTGCGGCTGTTTGGTTAAATCTATAGTAAACTTTACGCCAGATACCTGTAAGAATGCTCCGGACGGCGGTAATGCGTCCTTATCCCGTATGTCGTTCGGTGCTACAAGTGCCGCTGCGCCTCTTTCGAGCACTTCTTTTACCTGGACGCCTGTGAGTTTTACAATAACAATCGTATTGCCGAAGGGGTGCATTTCCTGAAGCGTTTTTGTGGTAATCATCCCGCTCGGGTAAATTTTATCGCCCCTTATTCCTCCTCCGTTTGCAAGTGCAATATCAAGGTTGAACTTCTCTTTGGCAGCGTCTGTAAAGAGGTTTCCTATTGCCGTTTCTCTATACCGCACGGCACCTTTTTTGGCATCGAGGTCTAGGAGACTCTTGCCTACAGGTTTGGGTGGCGGAAGCATGCTTATACTTAAAGCAACCATTTTCTCCGACACAGGATCTTTTGCTACTGTTTCATCGAGGAGGTGCAGCGTCCATTTGTATGAGCTTACTCCTTTATCTCCGATCTCTAGCTGAAGTTCCCCTATATATGCCGCCCGTGCACCGTCCTGTACTATTATGGTTTTACGGCCGTCCGGGTTTGTCACCTCTTCTGCTTTTTTCATTAAAACATGAGAATGGCCGCCGACTATAACATCAATCCCATTTACTTCACTGGCAAGCAGCCTGTCTGCATTTAGTCCGATATGGGTAAGTGCAACTATCAGATCGACATTTCTTGCTTTTAGAGTTCTCACCATCTGTTCTGCAACGGATTTAAGATTAGTTTCTACCTTTACGTTATTACCTAGGTTAGTGATTATGGGAAGGCTGGGGGTTATGAGCCCGAAAATTCCCACTTTAACTCCGTAGAGTTCTTTTACAGTAAAGGGAATAATTTTGCCTCTAAGGGCAGGTTCGCTACTAACATCGAGGTTTGCTCCGAGAACCGGAATTGTAGCATAGGATAAAGCCTGTCCTAACACGGACGGTCCTAAATCGAACTCATGATTTCCCGGAGTCCATGCATCTGCAATCTGATCCCAGAAAAGGGTTTCCGGAATTCCGTGAAATGCTCTAAAGTACGGCCCGATAAAGTCATCACCGGAAGTCAGGAAAATAACACTTCCCCTCTCTTCCTTCAGCTTCTTTGTGAAGTAAGCTATCCTCGGAATTCCCCCAACGGTTTTTTTAACCTTTTCGCCGTTAATTTTAATCTTAGTCTGATACTCCGTAACCTGGCTCTGCAGGTCTGCCGTGGTAAGAATAGTAATCTTTTTCTCAAACTGTCCCTTTGCACCTGCGTAAAAGGGAACAAGTATAAAAGCGGTTAAAAGTAAAAGAAAACTAATACGGCTAAACTTTCTAAACTTTTTCATAATATTTCCTCCCGAAGATTGTTAACCGAGTATAAAACCCGATTCTTGTATCTAATTCCGGTTAAACCGGAGCCTTCCATGTATTATCTACGTAATTGTAAAACAGATAAATCTGTATATCAAGAAATATATGAACTTTTATTGAAATATTATTTAAGTTTCACCGTGACTGGGCAGAACTGTACTAAAGAATCTTTATGTATAGACCGGCAGAATAAGTTTATTAAAAGATGATTTCTTTTTTCAGCTTTGCAGATTTTATTTCTGCAAGGCATACATTTAAAGATTCCAGAGCTGTGTCTACGGTTACAATGCCGGATAATTTACCATTTGCTACATTAGCAGTAAAATCTTTTAGTTCATAGTAATAGCCGTCTCCTTCCGGGAAGGGCAAAGCATATTTATCACTTTCATCAGGATACACAGCGACAACCGGCTCTTTCGAAAAATCAAGCTCTATAGTTGCTTTTTCAAGAATATAGAAAGCTCTCATATTAAAGCCAAAACTCTTAGAGCATATCCAGCCTCCGGTAGAACTTACGACTTTATCAGGATATTTGTACATCGTCGTTATATGAGAAATGCTGTTGTTTTTAACAAACACTCCGGCCGATTTTACACTCTCAGGCTTACCGAACAAATAAAGAACCATGTCGACATCGTGGATGTGGAGGTCCAGAGCGGCATTTCCCGACCGCTTTTCATCCAGAACCCAGCCTTTCCATGCCCATGAAGGGGTCATAGAGAATCTTGCAAATTCTGCATATCGCACTCTGCCGTACTTTCCTGTATCTATAAGCTTTTTTACTTCGGAATATGCAGGCCAGTACCTTAAGCATTGGCCTATACTGAAAAGCTTTCCTGTTTCCCGTACCTTGTTAGCTATCGCTTCTCCTTCTTTTAATGTAAGAGCAAGCGGTTTTTCGCAGAATATATGATAGCCTGCTTCTAACGCTTTAATGCTTGCATCTCTATGGAGAAATGTCGGAAGGCATATATCGACAAAATCAAACCCGCCGTCTTTCAGCATAGCATCATAATCCGAATACTTTTTTACCTTCGAAAGATCAATCGCTTTCCCGCTTGTTTTTATATTTCCGCGAGATTCGAGGTTCTTTATATTGAGCGCTTCTTTATTCCCGTCACAGACAGCTACAACCTCAACATTTTTAAGCTTATTAAGGTAAATCCCCAGGTGCATTTTCCCCATAAAGCCTAAACCCACAACTGCAACTTTAACCATATACTCCTCCTGAATGCTTCTCTTATATATACATCGCACATATATCTTATATATGTGTTGAATTTCTAAATAGGTCTTCCCTATGATTGTTTATATAATCTTAACCGCTATGTCTTCAATACAATAAAAGTTAATTTGAATAAATTCTGATAATTTATTAATATGAGAACAGGAGAAATAAATGAGCCGTAAATTAAGGATGGGTATGGTAGGCGGTGGGCCTGGAGGCTTTATAGGAAATATTCATCGTAAAGCTGCAATGCTTACCGGAGAAATTGAACTGGCGTGCGGGGCTTTTTCATCCAGACGGGAAAAGTCCGGGGAAATGGGAAGGCATCTGTACCTGGAGCCAGGCCGTGTTTATGATTCTTATGTGCAGATGATAGAGCATGAAGCCGTTCTTCCAATCCCTGAACGTGTGGATTTTGTGAGTATTGTTACCCCGAACTATCTTCATTATCCTGTTGCAAAATACGCTCTGGAAAAAGGGTTTCCAGTAATATGTGATAAACCGCTTACAATACGCTACGAAGAATCGAGAGAACTTGCTGCGGTTGCAGAGGCCAAATCACTGCCCTTTGCAGTTACCTATGTATATTCTGGCTATCCCATGGTTAAAGAGGCGAGAACCCGCGTTTTGCGTGGGGATTTGGGCAAGATCAGAAAGGTTATAGCCACATATACCCAGGGAGGTCTTTCAAAATTACTGGAAGCAGAGAAGCAGAAAAAGCCTCTCTGGAGGCTGGATCCTGTTAAAGGCGGAAAGGCAGGCAGTATCGGCGATATCGGGACTCATGCCGAACATATTGTAAGATACATTACGGGTTTGGCGATTAATGAGGTATATGCCGACCTGCATATAACCATTGCTGGTAGAAAAATTTTTGATGATGGAGATATTTTAGTCCACCTTGATAATGGTGCAAATGGAGTCATTTCTTTAAGCCAGGTGGCAAGCGGTGAGAAGAACAATCTTGCAGTTGCAGTTTACGGCGAAAGGGGAAGCCTTGAGTGGAAGCAGCAGGAACCTAACAGTCTTGTATTAAAGTGGGGCGACAGGCCTTCCGAACAGTTAAAAACCGGTTTAAATTCGCCAGCAGTAGAGTCGGATACCCTGGCAGCAACGATTCTTCCTGCTGGCCATCCGGAAGGCTTTATAGAAGCTTTTTCGAATATTTACAGAGGGTTTGTATGTACTGTTAGAAGGGGTCTGTTAAAAGAACATGTAAACTGCAGCGTCCCCGATTATCCGGAAATTAACGACGGCGTTGCAGGCATGGCCTTTATAGAAGCTGCACTGCAGAGCACAGAAGCAAAGAAATGGATAAAGGTTAAAGCTTAAATCCGCTGAAAAGTTTTTTAAGGTTAGATTTTTCTCTATAAAAAACGGGCGGCTGTCCTATAGGCGCATCAACTAATATCCACCCTTGAGAATATTTCTTTCCTGACCAGAGATGAATCCATGAATCGTCTGGCAGATATAATTTACATTTCCTTTTATTGAAATTTAGAAAACCATGACCTTTGGAGGTGGATTCTTTATTAGTCGGAATAGGGTCTTTTCATCCTCTTATACAGGTTTTCCTTGTAGTGCTTATTGTTTCACTTTTAAAAATTACCTTTTCTAGCAATACAGTAACTGCAACAATTGTAATTCCAATAATGATAGCACTTGCCCAGAACATAGGAGTAGCACCTCTCACAATAACACTACCGGCTGCAATAACGGCTTTCATGGCATTTATCCTTGTTACATCAAGTCCGACAAATGTAATTCCCTATTCTGCCGGTTATTTTTCTATTAAGGATATAGCAGTTTCTGGAATTGTGATGACGCTCATTGCTTCTGTAATTGTTGCAGTTACAATTTATTTTGCAGGCACCTTTTCCGGCTTGTATTAAGGTCGGTTAATTAAGTACTAAATGTGGCTATTGTATGGTTATATTAAGAGTTTTCATTTTCCGCATAAGGTTGTTCGGCAGAATCCCGAGAGAAACAGCTGTTCTCGAAATATTATAGTTATGTATTTCAAGCTGTTTTAAAATATATTCTCTTTCCAGCATGTTTTTTGCCTCTTTATAGGGCAGTGTTTTCTTAAATATGTTGTCCGATGCTGATGCTAAGGTGGTGCTTTTTCGTGCAGTCTGCGCTATATCACCAGCAGTAATTTCTTCGTTTTCGCTTATAATGTAGAGCTGCTGGATAAGGTTCTTAAGCTCTCTTACATTTCCCTTAAAGGGCAGGGAAGAGATTTTTTTTAAAGCTTCCCTATTTAAATGCTTTTCTTCCCTCCGTATTCGAGAAAAATGTTCTTTAAAAAGTATTCGGCAATTTCCGGAATATCTTCTCTTCTCTCTCGTAATGGTGGAACGTGAATTATTAACGAGCTTATCCTGTAAAATAAGTCGGGACGGAAAAGATCCTCATTAATTAAGGTTTCA
>Ga0164318_10007176_pt1 | contig 10801 bp, 2 predicted proteins | sample GuaBasSedimGuay9_FD_113734 | JGI IMG/M metagenome (GOLD analysis project Ga0164318, IMG submission 113734) | Subseafloor sediment microbial communities from Guaymas Basin, Gulf of California, Mexico - Guay9, Core 4571-4, 0-3 cm | ecosystem: Environmental > Aquatic > Marine > Hydrothermal vents >...
TAACCCTATATAATCCTCTGTTGGACGATTAATAAATAAACTGTTAATTGTATTACCTTGTCCGTTGTAACTACCTGTAAATTTTACAGTATTATTACCAATGGGGGTTGTACCATTACCGCTGTTCCAATTAAGTGTTAGTGATGCATCAATATTTGCGGTTTGTATATAATGCCGCGACCAGTATAATCCTGTACCATCACTATTATTTTGCTGCAACATAAGCCAATTTAAATTGTTTAATGATGCAATATGATATGGATTTTCTGGGGAGCCATCGCCTGTTTTGGGTGAAGCAGGAATAATAGGGTCGTTAGGATATTGCCAGTCTAAATATGGGTAGCCATTGTTTCGGTTATTCCCGATATTCCAAATCTCGTTAATATCAGAACCCTTAAAATCCCAATCAATATCGATAAATGTTTCAATTGTATTCATTTCGGCAGTGTTTTTTGCAGTAGCCCCAATTGCTGTTGTTTGGTTGGATGCTTCACTATCCCACAAATTAGATGTAAATACTGGTGTATCTTCCTGATATCCAACAAACCCCTTGTTGACTGGGTTGCCTCCGCTATACGAAACCGATCCTTTAGAATAACAATATTCCAAAGTACTTGTTCCGCTTATTGCTCCAACAAAAGAGGCATTATGTTCATTATTACCGCTACTTCGGTTTACATCTCCCAACGAATAACAATTTGAAATGGTTGAACTATCACAACTTCCCACTAAACCGCCTGATAGTGCATTGGCAATAATATTACTTGTGGAATAACACTGATTAATTGTTGTTGCTGTGCCAATTTTCCCTACTAAACCACCAACATTATTATTTCCGGTAATATTACTGTTTGTAATTCCAACCTTGCAGATTGTTGCATTTTTTGTGTATCCAAACAATCCTATATTATCCTCTGCAGGACGATTAATATGCAAATTATCAATAATATAATTTTGCCCATCGTAACTTCCTGCAAATTTAACAGCATTGTTACCTATTGTAGCAAAACCATTATTATTATTCAACACAGTTGCTGGCGAAACATCAATATCTACTGTTTGTTTATAATGCCTCGACCAATATGGAGCAGTTGCATCACCATGTATCTGCACTAATGTTAACCAATATATATTATTAAATGTACTTATTTCGTAAGGTGAATCAGCATTTCCATTACCAACAGTAGGTTTAATTGGATATGGATCCATAAGAGATGGATCGCTTGGGAATTGCCAGTTTAAATAGGGATAGCCATTATTTCTTCCGTTTTCTATATTCCAAATATCATTATTGCCCTGCCCCTTAAAGTCCCAATATAGATTAATGAAAGTTAAATAATCAGTCATATAACTTGTGGTTTTCCCAATGCCGCCGCCTGAACTGCTAGCTTGTCCGGTAGTTTCTATATCCCAAACGCTATTAATTATGGAAACTCCTCCCACATTATACGCAACCAATCCACCAGAGCTATAACCATTTGAGACAGAACCTGCTGCATAACAATTAATTAGGTAGCCTCCATTAATTGTACCAATCAATCCACCAATATATGCATAATTACCTAAGCCACTTACGCTACCTACTGAGTAACTGTTAGTTACTGTTGAACCCCAAACAAATCCAAAGAGACCTCCAGCACCACCTATACTAGATATGTTTGCCGAAGAACAACAGTTACTCACAGAGCCTAGAAATGTTTTCCCAATTAAGCCTCCAGCACCCCCATCAGAACCAGTAACAGTACCGCTTGAATAGCAATTATTTATAGTGGATTCATCTGAATACCCAACCAAAATACCAATATCCATATATCCTACAATACTTGCATTCGTTAATCCAACATTACTAATTGTGGCACTTGTTGTGTATCCAAATAAACCTACGTTGTGCTGATTTGGGCGATTAATAAACAAGTTTTCGATGATATAATTTTGTCCATTATAACTGCCAGTAAAAGGAGTAGTATAATTAGCGATGGGTACAAAACCTGCACCACCAAACCATGTGGAAGTTGTAGATGCATCAATATTGGCAGTTTGCAAAAAAACACTACCCCAACTGCTACCATTTTGTGTAACCCAGTAAAGGTTATCTAATGTTGCTATTAAATATGGGTTGGCTGATGTACCATTGCCAGATGGTTGTACTGCAGTTTGAGCCATTGAGATAAAGTTTATGACAATGGCAATAAAAAGCAACGCAAGCTTTTGTGTAAAATTATTCATGTAATTTAACTATAAAAAAATGCGCAAAATACCTCCAAATTAGTTGTTTTGAACCAAAATACACCTTAGAAAAAACTTAACAAATGGGGATAAAAGCCTATATTTTAGATAAAAACACTACAAAATTGTCTGATTTGAGTAAATTCATCTTTTTTCGTAGTCGCGAGCGTGCAACATCAATACTATCTTTGGAATTTTGTGTTAGAAGGGCAATTTCTTTTGATGACATTTTAAGTTTGATAAATGCTGCTAATTTTTGCTCGGCAGGAGACAGGTTAGGGAATTGTTTGCTAATATTATGATAAAAATCTTGATGTACATCATTAAACCTTGCATGAAATTCATTCCAGTGTTTTGAGTTATCTGATGTTGACATTTGAGATAACAAATCCAACAGTTCAGGAATTAGTTTTGAACTAACATCTTTTTCAACACTTCGTATTTTTTTTGCCATTTTGTTTTTCACTTCCATATTCTGAGCAAATACCAATGCATTACTTACCAATTCTCTATTTTTATAGTTAATGGTTTCTTCTAGTCGTAATTCCTTTTCGGTATTCAATGCTTCTTCTTTTAATAATATCTTACGGTTTAATTCGTCATTTTGCTTTAGTGATGAAATAAGATTACTCCTAAAAAAAATAACACCATAAGAAAACCCTACCAACATCAGCACTAGAAAAAGCGCATTATCACTTATATAACTTGGTGCCGATATTATGGCAATATATATTACAGAAGAAGAAAAGATTAAATTAATTGCAACTATGTGTTTTGCATTTAATATAAAACCACTTATTGTTATAAAAACTGCAGTAATAAAGGTGTCGCGCAATAAATTATATTCCCAATTGGGCATGTTATGCGAAACAAGGATAATATTTGAAAAGGTAATATTTATAATTATAAGATATATTAATATAGCTGCTGTAATCTGAGTATTGATTTTTTTTATTCTGAATAGTACAAATGAAATAAACAGCAATACTAGTGTTAGAACATTAAGTGTTAGAAGAAGTGACAGGCTAGAATTAAAATATTTTATTGTATCTAAAAAAACACCTAAAAAGGTGCTCAAAAAACTAATTATTAAAAAAGTATTTGTTGGCGTTTTTAATACTGTATTAATCCTATCAGAGAATATGTTGTTGATTTCTATTGCCATAAGGTTTACCTATTAATTATCTACAAAAGTAAAATTATCAAACTAAAACACCTTATATAGTTTTCCGGGCAAGCTTTGTATTAGTCCTTCAAATTCAAGCATGAGTAAAGTAGCTGAAACTTTTGAAGACGGCAAGTTCGATTCAATTACTAGTTTATCGATACTAATCTCTTTTGTCTCTTCAATTATACTATAAATTAATTTTTGTTCATTGGTAAGTTCAACAAACAGGTTTCGCTGTTTTTTAACATCTACTGTTACATCATCCCAACCCATAATATAGGCAATATCTTTTGCTGATTCGGCTAAAGCAGCTCTGTTTGATTTAATTAGCATATTACAACCCATGGAGTACTCATCATTTATTCGCCCAGGTACTGCAAATACATCACGATTATATGAGTTGGCAAGTCCGGCTGTAATTAGTGCTCCACCTTTTTTGGCAGATTCAATAACCACAATTGCATCACACATGCCGGCAACAATTCTGTTACGTTTTGGGAAGTTTTCTCTATCGGGTACAGTCTTCGATTTGAATTCAGTGAGCAATCCACCATTATTTAACATATTTGCAGCCAGTTGCCTGTTTTGAGCAGGGTAAATTCTATCTAAACCATGACCTAGTACACCAATTGTGGGCAAGCCATTATTTATTGCAGCTTTATGTGCATAGCTATCAATACCATATGCTAATCCGCTAATTATCAATGCTTCTTTTGTTTTCAAACCTTCAACAAACCTTTCGCAAATAGCTCTTCCTTCACTTGTTGCCTTTCGTGTTCCAACAAATCCAATTACTCTTGGTACATTTAGGTTTGCATTACCTCTGTAGTATAATAGTAATGGACTATCCTCGCAGTTTAACAGCCTTGCTGGATATTCTTTATCAGTATAAAAAAGGGGTTGAATTTTATTTTTTTCAATAAACTTTATTTCTTCCTCTGCTTTATGAAGTACTTTACTGCTAAGGATGCTATTAACTGTGGCATTTCCAATTCCAGATATTTTGAGTAGAGCATTTCTATTTTCCTTAAAAACAGCTTCCACACCACCACAATAGGCTACTAATTTTTTACCAACAATATCACCAATACCAGGAATTAGAGTTAGTGCAATTTGATATTTTAGTATTTCTGTTACCAAGATTTTAAAGTAGTTCAGTTTAAGTAAATACGATTACGAGTTTTGCGAAATAATATAAAATGATTAAATGATGTAATGCTAAAATGAAATTATTATATCAAAGTATAATGCTATTGTGCTAAATTAAATCTTAAACTAAAACCTCCACTGGTTGTAGCATTTGGCATTTGCGACGAAACATATGGGTTACTGCTTGTCCAGTTAAAATAAAATTTAAGTTGAATACTTTGACTAAGCATATAATCACTTGCAAAGTTCAAGGTAAATTGTTTATTACCTGCTGATATCTGATTATTAACCTCATCAATTCGCCTTAAAGTTGTTTTGTTATCTCGAATACCAAAATCAAGTTTTAAGTTTAAATCACTAGTATAGTTACTTTTTTTGCCACTACCATCCATAGCACCAACAGTAAATTTAAGATTTTTTATACGATAGCCTATTCCAACAACAACCTCATTACCTACAACTTCGGTAAGTTGATTATTTACAAAGCTCAAATCAAGCTTACGCGATTTTTTATATTCAAACTTAGCACTAAGGCTATTATGCATTGTTACATCAACGCCAATTAATGGGCTATACTGCTCCATAATAGATACAACACCAACATCATAACGAGTAATATAATTATCAGAATTTTGGAATGTTTGATTGGCATTTTCAGGGTCAAAATTAACATTAGTTGACCATGATGATATGCTTAACATTGATCGATATCCATGAGTAATATTAACGCTTCTAAATAGCTTTTCAATCGACTTAATTTTCGTAAGTCCATTAAAAGTAAGTCGCCAATTTGGTATTGGGAATGTAGGAAATGGACTGTTTATTTTAACACTAGAAGCACTCTGTCCTGAATAAGACGATAAAAATGAGTAATACAATACTGACTGGGAACTTGATGTATACCCTTTCGGGAACATTACTCCGGCAAGGCTATCATAAACTTCCTCATGATCCCAGGATTTATTTTCATTTGCCAATCTATACGCTACCTCTTGCCTCGAATCTAGAAAATCAACAAAGGTTTCTGAGATATTAGCACTATCTGTTTTTGAGAATGAAGTCTTAATCATGGAATATGATATACTAAAGTTTCCCCCTTCCATGGGTGTGAACTCCTCAAATACCGGATTATCAAAATCAGGTGAAGTATTTCTAAAATACGATCTATAATTACTTGCATAGATACGATCACCATCAATATCAATCCTAATTGCCCCCAAAATATCAGCTGTTACCTTATATGAAAGGGATTCAGTATTTTTTTTGATATATGGATTGTTTAGAATTGTATCAGGTGTTATCCATCCATTATTAGCAGCATCAAATTTAATATCGTGTTGATCACCAAAAACAAAACCCAGTCCAGGAGATGAAGTAGCCATATTAATACCCAATAAATCAGGTTCAAAAGCATAACCTGGTAATAACTGCCCATAACCAGAACTATAAGTTAATGAAGCTTTTTTTACTGACAACAGTGTTTTAATAATAGTTTCACCAATTATTTTGCCATAATTCACCTTTGGCTTTTCGATTGAATCGTTGGCAGGAGGTTCTGGCGTAGCTCCTCTTGCTCGGGAGCTTGGTCGCGATGATTTCCTTGATACTTTGGTAATATTCTTAAAGTAAGGTACTTTATTATACAACTTTTTAAAATCTAGTTTACCATTTAACTGCTTTTGATTTGAATTCTCAATAGCATTACCCATTCGTTGTTGTATAGAAAATGGTGATGCAGACCAAGTATACAATGCTTGATAACTCATGGCAATTGTTGTCCAATCTAAAAGAGGTATTTTTTTTAACGGAACATTATAAGTTGCTTTAAACGATTGATTGTACCGTTGCATTGTACCTCCACCATATATATCACGCCAAACATCCTGTTTGTACTCTTCCCATTCCTCGGTTTCCTTATCAGGATATATTACTGCTTCCTTGATATAAGCATTGGCACCAGCATTAAACTCAAACGACAGTGAACGAGAAAAATCATATTTAAAATCATAATTTCTATTCCATGTCCATTGCCTATCAATTGTTGGCTTAATAATAATATCTCCAAGACTTTTATCCCTATACAGCATTCTTCGTATGGATCTATCCATATCAGTTCTAAAACTAAGTGTTTTTGGCAACAGATAGAAGTTGAAATCTTTAACAAGTTTTAAATGCTTATTTGAGAATAATTTCATTTTGCTCAGAGGCTTATAGTTTTTGGGTTTAGGATTAAAATTATAACCCAAACCTCCTCTGTATTGGTCTTGATCATCATACTCAAAATCAATATCCCGATGATTATTTTGCGAATATGCGAATGAAACATCAAGGTTCTCAACATCGTAAATTTTAGGCTTTCTAGCACTGCCAACCCTATCTTTACGAACATTCATAAAATTAATATTTTGCCTTACTGTATGATCAATTACAAGTCGTTTAACTGAATCTTGTTGAGATTTTTTAACATAAGTATCAAGATCCTCATCAAGTAGAACATCAGGATCCAATGGATTGTATAGAGGGGTAATTTTAGATAAGGCATAGTCATAATGAACAGGGATACGAACGCCTGCTTTTTCACCAAAAAACTTACCCAATTCAATATCTGTTGAAACCATATAGTTAGTTACATATTCCAAAGGTATCTGTCCAATTTTAGTTTCAAGACTTGCAAAACCAGCCGAACTATGTGAACCTGAAACTATTACTCTACCTAAGTCAGCAAGGTTTGTTTCTAATCTACCAGTTGCTGCCCAGCCTGGTTTATCATTAAAATCAGTAAGCCTTAACTCATCAAACCAAATTATTGCACTTCTGGGGCTACCATCATCATCAAGGCCAGAATGTTGTTTTGGATTACGAACACCTAACATTATTCCCTTTACATCACTAATATTAGGACTACCAAGAATGGTAACTTTATTATTTCCAATATATTCAACATAAGGCTGATCCAAACGTAAATTTGTATTTGGGTCACGTAAGGCAACATTTCTATTTTGCTTAATGTGTACAAGCTCCTGTAAATCTATATCAAAGTTATTAATCTCAGGCCAAATTGAATCAGCCGCAGTTGCTATGGTATACCATTTAGTAAATTCAAGAGGCACTTCAAATTCATAGTAGTTATGCGTAAAATCAGCACCAATCCTAATAAAAGCTGTTAAATCTCCATACTCAAGATCTTCTTCCTCCAATAATTTTTCAGCATGAACAAACATTTTCAGTCGCTTGTATTGCCTAAAATCAAAGTCTGTTGTTTTAAAAACCCCACGAGCATCGCCATCAAATAATTCACTTACATTTAACTCTAAGGATTGCTCATTTTGAAGTACATAACTTGTTGTTCCAAAATTTGATTCGCGCTCAATACCAGGAGGTATTACATAAGGGATTGGTTCGCGTTTTCCATTTTCTTCAATATTTACAGTTGCTACGGTAAAATTTGTTTCATCACCATAATCACCAGAAGGATAATCACCAGGATCCAAAATTGGATGATCATATCTACGCCACTCACCTCTAACAAGTTCAAAAGTAGCAAAACGGGCAACAACTGGATGCTCAAAATCCTTCATGAACATCCTCATAAACCTAATGGATCTAAAATCACTAATACTACCTATTACTTTTTCAGGATCTCGAACAGGAATTTTAAACTGATACCAGTGTACACTAGTTATATCACCATTTGCGAGTTTAATATCTGTTGCCTCATACACATCGGTAATAAAATTTTCACCAACCTCCATTTTTGTAGGATCCAACTCAATTTTATATTGGAAATATCGCTCTGATTCACTAAGTGTATTATCACGATTAATATCTTCCACATTGGGATAATTTGTAGCAGCTGTTGGATAAGCTTCTACATTTTGATCGTCAGTTGGTGAGTTTCCTTCTGAATTATTAAATTTCTTATACCGTTCAGTAACACTTGAATATTTTGCCTCACTATCATAATCACCACCTCTAAAATAGTGATAATCATCAGTTGATGGGTCAGCATCTGCATCCTGAAAAGCGGTAGAAGTTGCTCCATATTTAGATCTAATCACATCAAGATATGTAGTATTATACCATGATTGCTCATCCTCCCAGGTTAGTCCATCATAACCAACATCTTGGTAAGCACGAGCACCACCAGCACTGCTAAACGACTCTACCAAAGCCTGAAGCGAAGGTATACGACCCCAAATTGTAGTATCAACATTTTCAACTATTGAAGATGTTGGCAATCCGTTTTCATAACTTTTTCTACCATCTTTTAGGATATCTTCAGAAATTTCACCTAAGTTAATGTAAAGATTACCTTTGTTAGGCTGCTCATCTTCGGTAAAAGGATCCATCATCCAAAATTCAATATATTCAATATTGGATGCTTCAAAGTCAGAAGTTTCAATTTCACGCATAATTCCTCCCCAACGTGATTGTGGATTTATTAAGTTACCATCAACATCAATACCATCTGAATAAGTATTTTGTTCAACATCATAATTATACGACCCTTTTTCTTCGGGAAAATATGCAAGGTTAAACATTGCAATATTGGTCTGTATATTATTAATTTGGTCATCTTTATTTGGGAAAACTTCTTTTTGATAAACTTGCCTTACCGAGTTTCTGGAAATTTCATTTTTATCAACATTAGAAGGACGATAGCCACCTCTAATATCATAAAACAATGGGTCAATTATATACCATGCAATTTTTGCTCTATTTTTACCATATGCATATCTATTAACAGAATTAGGGTCAATTACCTGAGCCTCAGGAAACATATTAGGCTGACCTTGCGGTGTACTGGCAATAAACCACATATTAATATTTTTCAAATCTATTGATGATGATGCTCCTTCAAAATCATCAATATAAGAAGTACCTGTTTGTCCGATTGCTTTTGAGTGCCCTGGTATAAATTGAGCAAACTCGCCATCAACAATAATTTTTGACGCTGCTTTAGTTGAAATGCCAGGAAGCTTATCAACCATCTTAGTTATCCATCTTGACTCAGTACGGTAACTCATATCAATACCCCACATGGTATTTGATATTGGGTCATCACCATAGTTAATTTTCTGGGTAAGTGGTCGTTCATGGAGATTTAGCAATGTACCTCCAATATGAAAATCTTTAGTTATTTCATGATCAACACGTACTCCCATCATACGCTTCTGCTGAATGGCAAACATTGAGTTACTCTCGAGTGACACGTTAATTGGCACACCCGAATTCATTATACCATCATTAATAATTTTTACACGCCCAAGAGTATAATCAACTGTATAATCAACATTTTCAGTTAGAGGCACCCCACCTGCTGTAACTTTTACTGATCCTTGCGGAACATTTAGCGCATTTAAACTAATATCAGAGCCTCCGGAGGAGCTGTACATACCTTCAAGTAAGAATCTGTTTTTATCTGGAAATTGCTCAGCCCCAGATTTAGTCATTGTATACAACGAATCGTATGCATACATGTTTGCATAGTCAGGATTATTTGGAAATATAGAATCACGAATATAACTACCAAAAGGTTCAAGTTCCGTAAAAAATATTCTACCATTTGAAGCTTGTATGGTACCGCCATTTATGGTAGCACCGTCAATAAAATCAAACATACCGTCACCACCGGGTATTGGGTTAAGCTGATTATCAAGATTATCAAGCCCAAAAAGGTGAATTAATGGAACTCCTGTAACATCTTCAGGTCCTTCAGTAAAATAACCTGTTGGTACACCTTGTTTGTTTCCTGAATAAAGAATGTTGAACATGAAATTTTGCTTTTGTACCTGATATGCACCAATTGGATAAACGTTCTTCATCATCAAATCCCACATAGGCATTTTAGTATTCAGGGTATTACTCTTTAAAAGTTTAACCACAAGGTTAGCAGGGGCTATTATTCCCTGATCAGAAAATTCACCCACCTGATAAACGCTATCGCTACCTATTACTGTGTATTGAAATGCAATGGCAAGAACCTGATCAGAAGCTAAATAGGTATTAAGTGATAAAAAGCCAAGTTTTTGATTTACTGAATATTCAGTACGCCTTAGTTTACGAGCATTTTCAAGTTTAACATAATCTTCGCCAGCCACAAAATAGCCCGAATGACCAACTCGTAACGGGTCACCAGACAGATACTGGGTAACAGAATTAATTCTTCGTAACTGGCTAGTATCCATACTGCTCATTAAGCTATTTGAATAATTTGAAGGCTTTGAGCCTCCAGGCAAAGCATGTACATACGGACTA
>Ga0164318_10007177_pt1 | contig 10800 bp, 6 predicted proteins | sample GuaBasSedimGuay9_FD_113734 | JGI IMG/M metagenome (GOLD analysis project Ga0164318, IMG submission 113734) | Subseafloor sediment microbial communities from Guaymas Basin, Gulf of California, Mexico - Guay9, Core 4571-4, 0-3 cm | ecosystem: Environmental > Aquatic > Marine > Hydrothermal vents >...
ATTGTGGGCAATTTTAATCACCCCAGATTAAAACCTAAAATCTGCATAAACTTTTTTCTAAAGAGATAAATCTGCTATCAATACAAGGCTTGCAAAATTCAGGCAACATTTTTCTTGACGTAACCCCTTGATTTGTTCTAAATGATCTTTGTTTTGTTCAGATGCTTGATGTTGAGCTTAATAGGGAACCCCGTTAAAATCGGGGACGGGCCCGCCGCTGTAATTCCGCCCTTTTATGATCTTATATGAAAAGGGAACCCTTTTAGCCATTGTGTGCCACTGTTCGGATATTAATGAGTCTGTTGATGAATGGGAAGGCTGCTAAGAGGGCGGGAAAGTCAGAAGACCTGTCTGAACATAAGGCGTAACCTGAGACCTTTGAAAAACGTTCAGTTTTGTTCAAGACCAAGGAAGGCGAAAATTTTAACCGCAGGAATACATTGAGTATTTTGAGGATTAAAATCTGAGACTGACGCCAGAATTGGGCAAAAGGGGGCGTTTTGCAAAGGTCTCAACCTTCGTGGACGGGAGGTGCCTTGGTTAGATCTTGAGGATAAAAAAGGGAAATCCCCGGATCGATTTAATTCGGTCCGGGGATTTTTTTTGGTCCCGGACCCTAACTACAGATATTTGTATCTGTTCACGGTGTAATTGAGTGAGTGAAAATCCCAAATAATAAATCCCAAAAAACAAACAAATTACAATGACCGAAATTCAAAATTCAAAACAAAAAAACAATCGATTTAAATCGGTTTGGAGTTTGAGATTTATTTGGAATTTGATGCTTGAGATTTGTGATTTATTTGTAATTTGCCTGCCCGCCGTTCTTTTGGCGGGGTGCTTGGAATATGGGATTTCAAAAAATCCGTGAACGGTTACAGATATTTTTATAGGAAGGAGGAAAAGTTATGAAAAAGTGGTTAGGTTGTTTGGCTGTTTGCATGGCTTTATTTGTTCCGGGATTGAGTCAGGCGGAAGATGCACAAAAAGACAAAGAGATAGTATCAACCATGGAAGAGGTAGTGGTTACCGCCGGCCGTGTTGAAGAGAAGAAAAAAGAGATTACATCCAATGTAACAATTATTGATGAAGAAGAGATCAGCAACTCGTCTGCCAGGGATCTCGGAGATTTGTTGGCCGAAAAAGGTATCGGACATATTCATAAATATCCGGGCAACTTGATATCTGTAGGTATTCGTGGCTTCAGGACTGAGACTCACGGAAATGACCTGAAAGGCCATGTCCTGATTTTGCTTAACGGACGCCGTGCTGCCACAGGCAATGTGGCAAAGCTAATGACCAAAAACATAGAAAGGATAGAAATAATAAGAGGACCTGCATCCGTCCAATACGGCTCTGCCGCAATGGGTGGAATCGTGAACGTGATTACAAAACAGGGAAAGGATAAACCGACCGTATTTGTTGAAGGGATTTTAGGAAGCTTTGACCATGAAGAATGGAGCACTGGATTTTCGGGGAAGTTCAAGAGGTTTGATTTCTCCGGCAGTTTCACGAGGGAATCAATGGATGACTACGACGATGCGGATGGTAACAAATTTCAAAACACCGGCATTGATGAAATATCAAACTGCAGCCTGAATGTCGGTTTTGAGTTCTTTCCCGGAAATCGTATCGGCATCATATATACTGATTTTGATGCAGATAAGGCAGGCAACCCGGGCTATATGAGCATGAACGATTTAGATGACTATACTGACAAGAAAAACGACTCCATTGACTTTGTCTATGAAGGCGGAACTCCGAATGGCCCGTTTTCCTGGAAGGCCAGGTATTTCAGTGGTGAAGACGAGGATAAATGGTACGACCCTGTCACAAGCAACCCTGATTTCTGGGACGATGGTATTCCTTCGGAAAGAAAAACAGACCAGGAAGGCGCCCAGGCACAGGCGTCATTTAACTCGGATATTTTTCTTGTGACTGCGGGTTTTGATTGGGTGAATTACGAAGTTGAGACCACCTGGGATCCGAAAAAAACCGAATATGATAATCCTTCATATTTTTTGTTGGCCAAAACCAGACTTTTTGACCAGAGGTTTATTGTCTCAGGCGGCCTGAGATATGATGAATACGATGTGGAAGTCAAAGAACCTGCGGGAAGGACCGAAGATGATGATAACCTGTCTCCCCGGTTTGGCGTGGCCTATCTCATCACGGATTATCTGAAGCTTAGGGCCAACTATGGCGAAGGATTTATGATTCCTTCTGCCGATCAGATGGCAGCGGACTATGTTGTCTGGGGGACGCATTACTTGGGCAACCCCAATTTGGACCCCGAGGAAAGCAAAACCTACGAAGGGGGAATAGACTTTTCTTACGGCTCCTTCAATTCTTCCCTTACCTATTTTTATACCGATTTTGAGGATAAGATAGAGCAAGTTGCAAAACCGGGCGGCATAAGCACGTGGGAAAATATTAGTGACGCCACCATCGAGGGTGTGGAAGGAGAGTTTTCTTTTGATATAGGAGCGTTTTTTGGCTGGGACTATGAGATAAAACCATATGCCAGTTTTGTCTATCTTACAGAATATGAAGACGAGGAAACACATGAAGACCTTAATTATACATCAGATCTTAATTTGTCCTACGGTATAACATTCTCCGATTCCAGAGGTCTTTCCGCCAATCTCAACTTCGCATATACCGGGGAGCAAAAGGTTGAAGATTGGGAGAATTATGTCTGGCCGACTGTTAATGTGATTAAAAAAGGTGGCTTTACCGTAGCCAATTTTACGATCAACAAGAAGATTCTCGATTTTAAGAAGTACGGAGGGTTGACCTTGCGAGGCGAAATTCAAAACCTCCTGGACAAGGAGTACGAATACGTAAAAGGATATCCCATGCCGGGAAGGAGTTTCTTTATTGGTATGAGGTATGACTATTAGCATACACGGCTGGGGAGCATATTTTCCTTGATAGCTCCCCAGCTCACTTTTTACACTTCTTTTGCTTTATTCATATGACATCATGGAACTAAAGAGCCTGTTTATCGGTTTAACCTTTACCATAGGCATCTTTGCTTTAAAAAGTGGTGTAGGCCTCTACTATTTACTTTCACTGAAAAGAAAATTAAAATTAAAGATTTTATTTTTTTCTGTTTACAGTGTTGTTTATTTTTTTATTTTTATGCTCTCATCTTTAATTTTAGAAAAAATGAGCATAATTACCCATTTTGAAGCTATCCAGACTTTTTTAAAGTCAGGCATGTTCATACATGTGCTTATGGCTTGTTTGCTTCTTATCTGGGGAGTTATTCTTGTCAAAAGACAAAAAAGCAAAAAACATATAACCCATGCTTGGCTTTTTATGGTCATCCCCTGCCCTGTTTGCATTATGGTCATTTTTTTCAGTGCGGGTTTTCTTGTCGCCTTTTTTCCTGATTCCGGCAATTTGGCTGTTTTATGCGCTTATGCCGGATTTATTGTCATTAACATTGCTGCTATGCTCATAATGAGTTTCTGGAAAGCTCTATCTGACTCAACGCCTGAGGCTATCCTTGGCTCTCTCATGCTGATGATTTCAGTCTATTTTATTCTTTCCGTTATCATTATGCCACAATTTTCAGATCTCGACAAAATTTATAGACTTGCGGCCTACAAAGGCGAAATAAATATAATAAATACTGATCAATTTATTTTATACCTATTAATTATTATAAGCTCTATTTTATTTGGTTTTTATTTAATGAAAAGAAAAATAAGGAGGAACTAAAATTGGACATCGGTGCACTTTTAAAAACATTTATTTACCTTATCGCTTCTTCTCTTCTATATCCTGTTTTGTTTCTCCTTGTTGTGCTGACACTGCTTATACTGATTTATTCCGGCAGCTTTTTTGCCGAATGGCTTGAAAGGGTCAGGCTGAATAAATACGCTCCGGAAAATCTTCCGGATATTATGAAAGAAGGAAAAAACAAAGGCGTTTTATCGCACAGGGTCAATAATTATATTAATAATCTTAAAGCAGTGGTTTCCGCAAGCAATCAAACATTTGAAATTGAAATCGAAAACCTGATACAGGAAAACATATTAAAGCTGTGGAAATCGATGGACAGGCTGAGAATGCTCGTCAGAATAGCCCCTGGCCTGGGTCTCATCGGAACACTCATCCCCATGGGAACCGGCCTGGCAGCTCTTGGACAGGGAGATATGACCAAGCTTTCTTCAGATCTGGTAATAGCCTTTACGACAACGGTAGTTGGCCTTGCACTGGGAATAATTTCATTTTTTTTCTATACCGTAAAAAGAAGATGGGTGGAAGAAGATATAAAAAATATGGAACTGGCGACAGAGCTTTTAACCGGGGAATTGGTTGAATAGTTGTTGAATGGTTAAGTAGCTGAGTTGCCAGAATAAGGAATTTAGCTCATGAAATATTTTAAAAGAAGAAGGAGCAGTATTCGAAATAAAGAGTTAGGAGCTCAGGCTTTCAGTGATAATGATCCCATGACAGGGGTTGCCAATCTTTTTGACATCGGACTTGTCTTTATCGTAGGGCTTATTGTCACCCTGTTTACAGCTTATCATCTGCAAGATCTTTTCAGTGAAAAATCGGAAATAACCATTATGAAAAAAAGCAAAAACGCCGAACTTGAGATAATTACCAAAAAGGGTAAAAAGATCGAAGCGATAAAGGTCACAAAGAAAAAGGTGCAGGGCCGCGGAGAACGCCTGGGAATTGCTTACAGACTTGAAGATGGAACCATGGTTTATGTGCCAGAATAGCAATTTTTTATTTTTTAAAAGTTAATTCTATATTAGCTCTGACAAAAAAGGTATTTCAAATGAAAAAAATATTCACAATCAAATCGTTCGGATTACTGTGTATAATTTTATTTATCACACTCTGGACAACGTCCCCCGCACTTTCCTATCCTGTAACATTTGCTGATTCCAGGGGCAAAAGTATTACAATCGACAAAAGACCGGAAAGGGTTGTATCACTTGTACCTTCCATCACTGAAATAATATTTAAGGTCAGCGCCGGTGATGCTGTCAAGGCCGTCACATATCATGACAATTATCCCGGTGAACCAGGCTCCAAAAAGATAGTCGGCGGTTTTTTCTCACCCTCCCTCAAGGCGATTGAAGCCATTCAGCCGGATATTATCTTTCTTTCCCGTCTGCATAAAAAAGTAATGAAAAGATTCGCCCATGGAAAATGCAAGTTCATCGACCTTGAAACAAATTCCATATCTGACAGTTATAAAAATATCACTCTGCTGGGAAGTATCTTTAATAAAGAAAAACAAGCTGCCAGGTTAATTGATGAGATAAAAATACAACTTCGGATTATTTCCGAGAAAGTTGACAGAATTCCCGATTCAAAAAGGAAAAGAGTGTTGCGACTCATGGGTCGCGACCCGGTCATGACCCCCGGAGATGATTCTTTTCAAAACGAGATGATCAGGGCCGCAGGCGGTATTCCGCCCGTTCTCGGTAAAAAGGGAAATATTGTCGTCATTACCAAAGAGGAGTGGGTAACGTTTAACCCTCAAGTTATCTATGGCTGTGGTGGAGACAGGGAAACCGCAGAAAAATTTTTCAATCGTCCGGGCTGGAAGGATGTGGATGCCGTAAAAAACGGAAGAATATATTACTTCCCTTGTAACCTCACCTGCCGGGCCGCCACCCATACTGGCTATTTTGTCTCCTGGCTCGCATCAAGAATTTACACGGATGAGTTTTCAAAAAAAGGAAATCAGGTTCTCGAAGAAAAGATATTCAAATCCCGCAGTCTTGATCTCGATCTTGATTACATAAAACATGCGGGCATTTTCTACAGCCACATCCATGATTTTTTAAACAAGAGCCTGATTATTGACTTCAAGAAACCCATGTCTTTAGCCTCTACCCTTGAAGGAGAGCGTAACGGCATAATATCTGTGGGCAATCATTACTCCTCCCCACCCTGCTGGGGGATAAACCACAAGTCCAGCCTGAGCAATATAAGAAAACGGGTATATCAGGTAATTAAAAAATCAGAGGCGACAGCCAGTTTTCTTTATACAGGCGCGGACATGGACAACCTGGCCATCAAGCGGGAAAAATTTAGAGACATGGAGGTATTCGCTTTAGTAACGGCCAGTGTGAAGTCAAATGCGGTCAGGATGTCAAAGGATGTGGGCAACTATTATGAACCCGGAACCATCAATATTATTATTTTGTCTAACATGAAACTCACTTCAAGGGCCATGACAAGAGCAATTATCAGCGCCACAGAAGCAAAAACCGCAGCCTTGATGGACATGGACATAAGAAGCAGCTATTCATCAAAACTGCATCGCGCCACCGGAACCGGAACAGATAATATAATCGTTGTGCAGGGTGAAGGAATACTGATTGATAGCTCAGGTGGTCATACAAAGATGGGGGAACTCATCTCAAAGGCGGTCTATGAAGCTGTTCAGGAAGCCATTTTAAAACAAAACAGCATCGTGGTTTCTCGAAATATTTTCCAGCGGCTCAAGGAACGAAAGGTCAGCATATATGCACTGGTATCAAGTGTTAAATGTGATTGCGTCCCTCAAAAAAGCGTCTTTATTGGCGCTCTTGAAGAAATTTTACTCGATCAGCGTTATTCCGGTTTTATCGAATCTGCCCTTGCGTTAAGTGATGACTATGAAAAAGGGCTGCTTAAAGATCTTACCTGCTATAATATCTGGTGCAAAGAAATTGCCGAAGATATAGCCGGAAAACAGATTGAGAAATTAAAAGACCTTGTCAAAGCAAATGATATTCCGGTAGTATTGAAAACCGCTTTAAACAGCCTGTTAAACGGTGTTTATTTTAGAAGCCGGAACAGGTGATCGCATGAAACAAATTATTATAGTTCTGTGCCTGTTTGCATTGTTTTTTCTTCCTTCAATTTCCATGGCTGAAAATATATCTTTTCTGGTCATCGATTCTGATACCTATCTTGTCAATAAAGCAATTAATGAACTTCAAATCCCCGGCAATACTAAAATCAAGCTTTTTACAAATCACGATATTAAAGGAAACAATTCGGCAAGAGAATTTATCAATACGTCAAAAGTCATTATCGTTGATGTCATGATGAGTGATCTCAGCAAGTACCTGATAGAAAATGTGGATACAGGCAAAAAAAGAATATATGCTTTGCGTGGCTCAAGGGATGATGAGGGCCTTAAAAAAAAGGGTTTTATTTTTAATCCCGACATTTCGGAATATTTCAGCAACTTGTCTATAGTTAATATACAAAACCTTATTTATCGAGTGGCGAATAAAGAGATTGATCCATCAATAAACTATAAACCGGTTGTGAAGCTCCCCGGTTATGGTATTTATCATATGGATGAAAAAAAAGTTTTTACAACTTACGAAGAATACATAAAGTGGTATAAAAAAAGGATGCAATACGATAAAAACGCACCCTGGATTGGCATGATGCTTTTTTCCAATTCCTTGATACAAGGACAGGTAAAAACGGTTGATTACCTGATAAAAAGACTTGAAGATGAAGGGTTCAATGTGGTTGCTGCATTTGGCAAAGATTATAAGGTCGCAACTTCACTCCTTATGGATAAAATTAAACGTGCAAGAGTAGATTTGGTTTTAGCCTTTTCCCTTAAATTCTATTCGGCCATAAATGATAAACTTAGATCTGCTCTTATGGATTTGGATATACCCATCTTTGACGCCATTAACCTTTACTCAAATACGATTGATAAGTGGCGAAAAGATCCCATCGGCATACCCCCTTTGGATGTTGTCTGGGCCATTGCAAACCCTGAAATATCCGGCCTCATCGAACCGACTCCTTTAACCGGAAAGGTCAAAATTATAGACAAAGACACCGGCAGAGTCCTGTTTATTCACAAACCTGTAAAAGAGAATATCGATCTGATTATTCCCCGGCTAAAGATGTGGATACAATTAAAGAGAAAAGCAAACAAAAACAAAAAAGTTGCCATCCTTTATTATAATCACAGCCAGGGCAAGCAAAATGTGGGAGCGAGTTATTTGAATGTCTTCAGAAGTCTTGAACTCATCCTTAAAAGGATGAAAAAAGAGTGCTATCACACTGCATCCGGCAGAGAATTAAAAGAAGAAGGCATTAAGGATCTTGTCCTGAAGTACGGCAGGAATATCGGAAGCTGGGCCCCCGGCGAGCTTGATAAGATGATCGAGAGTAAAAAGGTCATCAGACTTCAGATAGAAACCTATAAGAAATGGTTTGAACGGCTTCCGGATGAATTCAGGTCAAACGTGATCAGGCAATGGGGAAGAGTAGAAGATTCCAAAATCATGATCAACAATAATGAGTTCATTATCCCTGCGGTCATACTGGGAAATGTTGTCATCATGCCTGAGCCGTCAAGGGGCTGGGGAGACGATCCCATGAAGCTCTATCACTCCCCCACCCTATTTCCCCATCACCAGTACATCGCCGCCTATCTTTGGCTGAAACACGTCTTTCATGCAGATGCGATGGTTCATCTTGGAACCCATGCCACCCATGAATGGCTTCCCGGCAAGCAGGCTGGACTTTCTCCGACTTGCCCGCCGGATGTGCTTATAACCGATATACCCAACATTTATCCTTATATTGTGGATGACGTGGGTGAGGGCATCCAGGCCAAAAGAAGAGGCAGAGGCGTGGTTATTGACCACTTTATCCCGGCTGTAAAAGAAGGGGGGCTCTATCACGAGTATGCTCGTCTTTATGATATGATCAGCAGCTATAACAGATGCGTCTCCATGGGAAGCCTGACGACCTCCGGCAAACTTGAAAAAATAAAAGATCTCGCCACAGAGATGGGAATTCTTAAAGACCTTGGCATAACCGAGTTTAACGAAAAAAACCTTGAAAAAATTGAACATTACCTTCTTGAACTTAGAGAAAATCTCATGCCCTATGGCCTGCATACTTTTGGTATCTCGCCTCAAGGCGAAGCCCTGGAAGAAACAATCAATGCCATTGTAAAGCGAAACATTAAAGCAAAAGAAGAAAATGTTAGAAAAGTTCTTTTGATCTCCGGTCATAGAGAAATTAGTTATTTGATCAAGGGCCTTGAGGGAGGCTACATCCCATCCGGTGAGGGGAATGACCCCATAAGAAACTTAGGGGCCATTCCCACCGGAAAAAACTTCTTTGGCTTTAACCCTGATAAAATTCCTTCATCTTCTGCCTGGGACCTCGGGAAACAGGCCGCCCACCAGATAATCAGCAAAAGTTTGAAAGAAAAGGATAGATACCCGGACAAGGTTGCTGTTGTCCTGTGGGCCACGGAAACCATCAGGAACGAAGGGATCAACGAAAGCGCCATTCTTTATCTCATGGGTCTTAAACCCAAATGGGATAAGTCCGGCCGGGTTATCGGAACTGAGGTGATTCCGGGCAAAAAATTAAACCGACCCAGGATCGATGTTCTGATGAATCCCTCGGGACTTTATAGAGATCTTTTTCCCAACATGATCCTTTTCTTAGACAAAGCGGTCCAAAAAGCAGCGCTTCAAACCGATATTGAAAATCTGATAAGTGAACATAGCCGTCAAATAAAAGGTCGGCTTATTGAATCCGGAATGGATAAAGAAAAGGCGGGCATCCTTTCCAGAATCAGGATATTTACCGAAAAACCCGGCTCCTATGGCACCGGGGTTTCCGAAATGACCGGCAATTCCGGCTTCTGGGAATCTGATGATGAAATCGTCAAAGTCTATGAAAACAGAGTAGGCTACGCCTTTGGTCTAGGAAAATGGGGAGAAAATGCAAAAGATATATTAAAAGAAAACCTCAGGGGAGTGGATGTGGCTGTCCATTCCATATCTTCAAACATCTATGGAACCATGGACAATGATGACATGTTTCAGTATCTGGGAGGACTTTCTCTGGCAGTTAAAAAAGAAAAGGGGCAGGCTCCGGATACCCTTATTACCATGCAAAGAATCCCGGACAAAATCAAGGTGGAAGATCTGTCCAGAACCATTGGCCGAGAACTTAGATCCAGATATTTAAATCCCAAATGGATTGAGGGAATGAAAAAGGAAAATTATGCAGGCGCCAGGGAAATGTCAAAATTTGTTGAGTACATGTGGGGCTGGCAGGTAACCGTGCCCTATTCAATAGACAAAACCAAATGGGAACAAACCTATGAAGTCTATGTTGAAGATAAATATGGTATGAATCTAAAGGACTTTTTCAACAGGGAAAATCCCTGGGCGTACCAGTCCATAACAGCCCGCATGCTTGAGGCTGTCCGTAAAAACTACTGGCGAGCTGATGATAAGGTAAGAAAGAAGCTTGCAGTGGAATATGCGATAAATGTTGTAGAAAAAGAGGTAGCCTGCTGTGACCATACCTGCAATAATCCTTTCCTTAACCAGATGGTAGTAAATATCATCTCTTTGCCGGGCATTATGTCGCCTGAAATGGTGGAAAAATTCAAACTGGCCATTGAGCAGGCTATGGGTAAAGCGCTGGCTCAGCAGGTTGCAAACAGAAAAAAATTGCAAAAAAGATTAAACGAAGGATTTAGAAAAAATCCGCTGGAACCTGTTGGTAAAATCTCTAAAACGGGTTTGAAGCAAGACGCAGATCCAAGGCCGGGAGATAAAACAAAAGCTGTTGAAGGTTATAAAATGGAAGAACTAAAATCAAAAGATGAAACCACAGAGTTATCCTCTTCCGGTGTCGAGTGGTTTGCATCCCTTTTTATCATCGTTATCATCGGATTATTTGCTTTCGGAGCCGGAAGAAAAAGGAAGTTTAAAAAATGAAAACACCTATTGTTATTGCTGCCTTCGGTACAACCACAAGAGC
>Ga0164318_10007178_pt1 | contig 10800 bp, 5 predicted proteins | sample GuaBasSedimGuay9_FD_113734 | JGI IMG/M metagenome (GOLD analysis project Ga0164318, IMG submission 113734) | Subseafloor sediment microbial communities from Guaymas Basin, Gulf of California, Mexico - Guay9, Core 4571-4, 0-3 cm | ecosystem: Environmental > Aquatic > Marine > Hydrothermal vents >...
CGAGATACACGTCGTTTACGTCGCGCGCCGGCAGCTTCATGAATGACGCCACCGCCTTCGAGTACTCCCCCACCCTCTCGGAATGGCCCATCATGAGCGGATCGTGCAGGTCCAGCGCCCGGGTCAGCGCCTTCACCACCGAGTACACCGTCCGCGTCTGCTTGTCGTAGTTGTCCAGATACAGAAGCACGAGCCCCAACTGCACCCCGAACACCTCGGCCAGGTACAGGTCCTCCGGCGTGAACACGCCGCTCAGCCCCTCGTAGCCCAGGTAGAGGCACCCGATGGGCTCGTTGCGCACCAGCATGGGAACGCAGATGACGGAGTGCACGTCCATTTCCTGCACGGACGGGTGGTGCGCGAAGCGCGCGTCGCCCGCCGCGTCCGCGACGAGCAGGGGCTTGCCCCTCGTCATGGCGTGCTTCAGTATCGGTTCCGCGACGGCCGCCCGGATGTTCGGCCTGCTGTAAACCGCCTCGAAGCGGAAACGGCCGTCCTCCGCCGTGACCACCGCCGCGTAGTCGCAGCCTATCTTCTCCGTTATGTAACGGACCGCGTTCTCTATGTAGCGGCGGGCGCTCTTCTCCTTCGCCCCGAGCTCTATGAACTCCCGCACCACCTCCAGGTCGCGCTGGTAGCGGGAGGTCCCCTCCGGCACGTCCATGGAGGGAGAGAGCACGTCGCTGTCGTCCGCCTCGGGTATGAAGTCCTCCAGCAGGTAGTCGCTCTCCTCCACCGCCCTTATCGTCGCCCGCGAACTGTCGAACGCCAGGAGCGTGCTCCCCACCCGTATCACGTCGCCCTCCCTGAGAAGCTCCTCGGTGACGGGCTCGTCGTTCACGTAGGTGAAGCCGTCCTCCGCCAGGTTGCGGATGAAGTACATCTCCCCCATCCGGTAAACCCGCGCGTGGTAGTCCTCCACCTTGCGGTCGAACAGGCGTATGTCGGCCTCCTCGGCCCTTCCTATGACGAGGCCGACGTCGTGGATCTCGAACACGGAACCCTTCTGAGGGCCGTTCTTTATCCTGATGGCGGGCATGACGGCGTTCCCTTCGTGAGCGGTCAGTCCCCCCGCCGCGGGCGAAGCAGCGGGAAGAGTATGACGTCCCTTATGCTCGTGGAGCCCGTCAGAAGCATCACGAGCCTGTCTATGCCTATTCCCATGCCGCCGGCGGGGGGCATTCCGTGTTCCAGGGCGAGCAGGAAGTCCTCGTCCAGCTTGCCGGCGGTCTCTTCTCCCCCTCTCCTGAGTTGCCTCTCGAAGTTCTCGCGCTGCACGTCGGGATCGTTCAGCTCGGTGTAGGCGTTCGCCACCTCCATGCCGGCCACGAACAGCTCGAACCGTTCCGACAGCCTAGGTTCGTCCGGCTTGGTGCGGCACAGCGGAGTGAGGGCGGCGGGATGGTCCAGCACGAAGGTGGGCTGCACGAGCTTGTCCTCCACCACCGTCTCGAATATCTCCTGAAGCACGAAGTCGTGCTCGGAAGGTATCTCCTCCGCTCCCGCCCTCTCGAGCGCCGCCCGGGCCGCGGCCTCGTCCCACGGATCTATCCCCGCGTGCTCCCTGACGAGATCCAGGTAGTACACCCGGCGCCAAGGCGGGCTGAAGTCTATCTCGCGCCCTCCGAACTCGACCCGGTAGCCTCCCAGGACCTCCTCGCAGACCCGGCACACTATGCGCTCGCACAGCTCCATCATGTCGGTGTAGTCGGCGTAGGCCCGGTACACCTCGAGCATGTCGAATTCCGGGTTGTGCCGGGTGGAGACGCCCTCGTTGCGGAAGCACTTGCCCAGCTCGAACACCCTCTCCAGGCCGCCCACGAGCAGCCGCTTCAAGAAGAGCTCCGGCGCTATACGAAGGTACAGGTCCAGGTCCAGCGCGTTGTGGTGGGTGACGAACGGCCGGGCCGCCGCCCCGCCCGGTATGGACTGCATCATGGGCGTCTCCACCTCCACGTAGCCGTCCTCCTCCAGCACGCGGCGAACCGTGCGGATTATGGCGGACCGCTTCAGGAACGTCCCGAACGAGTCCCTGTTCGCTATCAGGTCCAGGTAGCGGCGGCGGTAGCGGAGCCCCACGTCCTTCAGCCCGTGCCACTTCTCCGGAAGGGGCCGCAGCGCCTTGCACAGCAGCACGAACTCCCGGCAGAACACCGTCACCTCGCCCATGCGCGTCCGGCCCAACTCGCCGCGCACCCCGACTATGTCTCCCACCTCGACGTTCCTGAGCAGTTCGAACGCCTCGTCGCCTATGTCCTTCTTCCGAAGGTAGAGCTGTATCTTCCCCTCGCGGTCCTGCAGGTCGCAGAACTTCGTCTTTCCGTGGTCCCGCAGGGCGGTGAGCCTCCCCGCGAGCGCCACCTCGCGCCCCTCGTGCTCCTCGAACGACTCCTTGAGCGTCCTCGTGTCGTGGCTGGGCTCGAAGCGGCGGCCGAAGGGATCGACCCCCAGCTCCCTTATTCGCTCGAGTTTCCTCCGCCTGTCCCGGAGCGGATCCGGCTCGTTCATGCGTTCGTCCTTTCGCAACGTCCGAAAATTGTAGCCGCAGGCGCGCTCCGGTCAATTCAAAGCCCGTTTCCCGCTTGCAACGAACGCGAGAAAAGGTGTACAATTCTCTGGAAAGGAAGCGGTGTAACGAACGGGATCGAAGCGCGTTTATCCTTGACAAACCCGCGCTACGATCTAAAATCATCGGTTCCGGCCGAACCCGTCGGAATCTCGTGGGAGGATGTCATGAAAAGAATAGCATCGCTTATTTTGTTCCTGCTCGTAACAGCCTGCGCAGGTAATGCCTGGGCTACGACGTGGGGCCCCACCGCCACGTCGTTCAACTACTACGCCGTCGACACGGTGGCCGAGGGCGGCAACTCCTACAACTGGCGCACCGTCAACAACCCCGCGAAGAACATCCAGTACGGCTTCACGGCCCAGCACGACGATTCCTTCGAAAGCGACGACACCTCCTCGGCGCCCACCCCTCTGCCCATCGGTTTCAATTTCCGCTTCTTCGGCAGGATTTACACCGGCGTGTACATCTCCACCAACGGCGCCCTGCACCTCGTCAACGACGACAACGCCGGCAAGTACCAGGAGAACGACGCCAACAACTCCCCCAACTGGGACATGACGGCGGGCTCCCTCCCCAGGTTCGCCGCGGACAACACCGTCATTCCCACCATCGGCGTCTGGATGGAGGACATGACCTGCCTCAACGCGCAGCTCATGTACGGCATCAACTCCGCCGGCGTCTCCGAGCTCGTCGTCACCTGGCAGAACATGGCCTACTACAGCGCCAACATCACCAGCCAGATCATCTGCCAGGCGGTGCTCCGCAGCGACGGCACCATTCTCCTGCAGTACTACTCCACGCTCAACGAGACCGACGGCACCAACGGAAACGCCGATCCCGGCGTCGGCATCTGCGGCCCCGATCCCCTCGGCAACACCTGCGTCCTCACCTGTTACACCCGCGCCTCCAACGCCGACGGCTACCCCAGCACTTACACCTGCATAACCTTCGTCCCCCCGCCTCCGCCTCCCACCATCACCGTCATCCACCCCAACGGAGGCGAGACATTCTACACCGGCGACTTCCTCACCATCTCCTGGACCGTCACCAACGGCCCCCTCCCCGGCGCCGACATCGCCCTCTCCACCGACGGCGGCTTCACCTGGAACACCATCGCCACCAACGTGCCCGACAACAACGGAGGCACCTACTCCTGGACCATCGTCTCCCCGCCCTCCACCCAGTGCCTGATAAGGGTCTCCGACACCAACACCCCCACGACTCTCGACGTGTCGGACAACGTCTTCACCATCAAGGTGGCGCCGCCGGGCTTCACGATCACAAACCCGAGCGGAACGGGCAAACTGGATTACATGATCGGCGAAACCATGCACATAACCTGGGTCGCCAAGGGCGCCGTGGGCAACGCGAACCTCTACATATCCCGCGACTACGGCATCAGCTGGACACAGATAAACACCACCCCCATCAACCCCAAGCTCACCAACTTCTACGACTGGGTGGTCACCGCTCCGCACACGGATGGTGTCAGGAAGTGCTTCATCAAGATAGACGACGGCCAGGGCAACTTCGCCGTGTCCTCACCCCCGTTCGCCATATTCGACACGCCGGTCTTCCAGGTGACCTATCCCAACGGAGGCGAGACGGTCTACATCGACACGCCCACCAAGATATTGTGGAACACCCAGGGCCTCGTGGGCTTCTTCGTCACCATCGAGCTGTCGCGCGACGGCGGCATCAACTGGGAGACCGTGTCCGGCGGCACGAACAACGACGGCGACTTCGACTGGATACCCACCGCCCCCGTCTCCACCAACTGCAAGATAAGGATAACCACCTCCTACGGCGGCGTCACCTACACCGACACCACCGACGGCCTCTTCACCATCTCCGAGACCGCCGCACTGGCCGTCACCTCGCCCAACGGCGGCGAGAGCTACACCGTGGGCGAGCGCGTCTCCATCACCTGGAACTCGCGCGGCAGCGGCGTGGGCAACTTCATCAAGATAGACATAAGCCGCGACGCGGGCCAGACCTGGGAGACGATAGCCGACAACGCCCAGAACATCGGCTACTACTCCTGGGTGGTCACCGGTCCCATCACCGACCGCGCCCTCGTCCGCATATCCCCCGTCAACAACCCCGCCGCCAGCGACGTGTCCGACGCCGTCTTCACCATCACCGCCCCGCGCGGCATCTACCTCTTGTCCCCCGTGGGCGGCGAGGCGTTCTACGTCGGCGAGGTGGTGGACATCAAGTGGTTCACCTCGGGCAACACCGGCCTCACCGCCGACATCGAACTCTCGCGCGACGGCGGCCAAACGTGGGAGACCATCATCTCCGACACCCCCAACGACGGCAACCACACCTGGGTGGTCTCCGCGCCCCTCAGCGAGAACTGCCTCATCAAGATATCCTCCGTCACCTACCCCGAGTTCGTCGCCGTAACGCCCGCTCCCTTCCGCATATCCGAGCTCATCGGCACGAACATCATCGAGCCCTTCCGCGGCGAGATATGGGAGACCGGAACCTACCGCCGCATCCGCTGGAAGCCCGCCAGCTTCTCCGGCGAGAGCGGCCCCATCCCCCTCGTGAGGATAGAGGTCTTCCGCTCCGGCGCGGGCTGGGAGGTCGTCGCGGTCCAGACGGAGAACGACGGCATATACGACTGGTTCGTCTCCGGCGTGGACCCCGCCTGCCGCGTCCGCATCTCCAGCCTGGAGAACCTGGCGAAGAACTACACCAGCGACACCTTCTCCATCATCGAGAAGTACTCGCTGCCCTACGACACGTTCGGAATGGACGCGACGGGCGAATGCGGCGAGCCCGTAGCCTTCCGCGTGGTGCTGAATCCCTCCGCGCCCTTCGCCACCTATAGTTGCGTCCTCCACTACGATCCCGCGGTCTTCTCCGTGCCCGAGCCCCTCGCGGTGGAGAAGGGCGGCGCCTTCACCGGCTGGGTGATGGACGTGCAGATCGACAACGACGCCGGAACCCTCCGTGTCACGCTCTCCGGCAACACCCAGGTCATCTTCCCCGCCGAGGCGTTCACCGTCCACTTCAACACCAGCGCCGGCGCCCCCGCGGGCGACTACGACATAACCTTCGACCCCGTCACCTTCGACGGCGAGCCGGCCGCCGGCGAGGTGCTCGCCGGAAAGGTAACCCTCACCGCCGTCGGCGGGGGCAGCGAGAACGTCACCACCACCGGCGGGGGCGGCGGCGGATGCTTCATCGCCACGGCCGCCTTCGGCACCTACCTCGCGGGCGACGTGGAGACGCTCTGCTCCTTCCGCGACTCCCGCCTCGGAGCCAGCTCCTCCGGCGCGGAGCTCGTCTCCCTCTACTACGCGGTGAGCCCCGCCGTCGCGGGCGACGTAACCCCCGCTTCCGCGGCCGTCCTCAGGAAGTTCATCTCCCTGCTCGACTGACCGCGAGCGAAAACGGCTTTCCACCGAGGGGGGCGGTTCTTCCGCCCCCCTCCTCGTTCCCCGCTTCCTTGAACGCCACCCCAAACGACCTATAATCGGGCGCCGCACGGCAAGGACGATGACAGACCTCGAGCATATCCGCAACTTCAGCATCATAGCGCACATAGACCACGGCAAGTCCACCCTCGCCGACAGGCTCCTCGAGAGAACGGGCTCCATATCCCCCCGCGAGATGCGCGAGCAGTTCCTCGACTCCATGGACCTCGAACGCGAGCGCGGCATAACCATCAAGGCCCATCCCGTCTCCATAGAGGCCGAGGTGGACGGCGAGAAGTGGCTGCTCAACCTCATTGACTGCCCCGGCCACGTGGACTTCACCTACGAGGTCTCCCGTGCGCTCGCCGCCTGCGAGGGCGCCATCCTCCTCGTGGACGCGACCCAGGGCGTCGAGGCCCAGACGGTCGCCAACGTGTACATGGCCCTCGAGTACGACCTCGAGGTCATCCCCGTCATAAACAAAATCGACCTCCCCACCGCCCGCCCCCTCGATGTCGCCGAGGAGGTGGAGGAGACCATCGGCCTCGACTGCACCGACGCCGTTTACACCAGCGCCAAGACCGGCGAGGGCGTGGAAGAGCTCATCGAAGCCATAGTGAAGCGCATACCGCCCCCCCGCGGCAGGCCCGACGCCCCACCCCGCGCCCTCATCTTCGACGCGGCCTTCAACGACTACCGCGGCGTCATCGTTTACCTCCGCGTCTTCGACGGCTCCCTCAAGGAAGGCGACCGCATCAGGATGATGGGCGTCGGCGCGGAGTACGAGATAGGCGAGCTCGGCAAGTTCGCCCCCGACATGGTCCGCACCGGCGAGCTGCGCTGCGGAGAGGTGGGCTACCTCGTCGCCCAGATAAAGAGCGTGCGCGACGTCCGCGTCGGAGACACCATCACCCTCGCCGACGCCGCCGACGCCGTCGAGCCCCTCCCCGGATACCGCCCCCTCCAGAGAATGGTTTACTGCGGCATCTTCCCCACCGACAACGAAAACTTCGACAACCTCCGCAAGTCCATGGAGAAGCTGTCGCTCAACGACTCCGCCTTCACCTTCGAGCCCATCAACTCCGACGCCCTCGGCTTCGGCTTCCTCTGCGGCTTCCTCGGCCTGCTCCACATGGAGATAGTCAAGGAACGCCTCGAGCGCGAGTTCGGAATCTCCCTCATCTCCACCGCCCCAAACGTCACCTACCAGGTGGTGAAGACGGACGGCTCCATAGTCGAGGTCAACTCCCCCGCCAGGATGCCCGACCCCGGCCACATAGAGGAAATACGGGAACCCATCGTCCGCGCCGATATAATGGTCCCCCAGGAAGCCATCGGCCCCATGATGAAACTCTGCGAGGAAAAACGCGCCCGATACGTGGACACCCGCTACCTCTCCACCAACCGCGTGGTCCTCGTCTACGATTTCCCCTACTCCGAGATAATCTACGACTTCTTCGACAAGATGAAGAGCGCCACCCGCGGCTACGGCACCATAGACTACACCTTCCGCGGCTACGAGAAGGCCGACCTCGTGAAGGTGGACATCCTCATCGCGGGCCAGAGGGTGGACGCCCTCTCCATAATATGCCACCGCAGCGTCGCCTACTACCGCGGGAGGAAACTCGTCCAGAGGCTCCGCAAGCTCATCCCCCGCCAGCTCTTCCAGGTCACCATACAGGCGGCCGTCGGCCAGCGCGTCATCGCCCGCGAGGACATAAAACCCCTCGCCAAGAACGTCACCGCCAAGTGTTACGGCGGCGACGTCACCCGCAAGCGAAAGCTCCTGGAGCGCCAAAAAGAAGGTAAAAAGAGGATGAAGAGCATCGGCCGCGTGGAGGTCCCTCAGGAAGCCTTCCTCTCCGTCCTCTCCATCGAGGACGAGCCCAAGAAGAAACCGTAGAAGGGGGTCGAGTTGTCCGACAACGAAGAAACCAACGGACTCCCCGCCGAGGCCGCCGACGAGACGCTCAGAGAGGGGCCGCTCCCGTCCGACCAGGAGATCGGGGAAGGTCGCTACAGCAACCTGCCGCCCGCCTTCGTGGACGGCGAGTACGACCTCGCCTCCCTCTCCGCCGAGGACGTGAAGACCCTCCTCGTCCGCCTCGAGCTCGACAGGAAGGACGAGATGGAACAAGCGGCCGCCCCGCCCGCTCCCTCCGCGCCTCCCGAGCCTCCGGCCCCGCGCGAACCCCTCCCGCGGCCCGAACAGCCCTACGACCCCGCCGCCCTCGCCGCCCGCTACGACGCCTCCTCCCCCGCCTCCAGGGAACGCTCCGGCGGAATGCTCGACTTCATACAGAGCATCATCATCGCCCTCCTGCTCGCCGTCTTCATCCGCATCTTCGTCTTCGAGGCGTTCAAGATCCCCTCCCGCAGCATGGAGCCCACCCTCATAGGCGACGAGAGATACGGCGACCACGTCGCGGTCAACAAGCTCGCCTACCGCCTCGGCAAGCCCCACCGCTGGGACATCGTAGTCTTCCGCAAGCCCGGAGAGAGCCGCAACCTCATCAAGCGCTGCGTCGGCCTCCCCGGCGAGGACATCCGCCTCTCCGGCGGCGAGGTGTACGCCAACGACCGCATCCTCCGAAAGCCCCTCGCCGTCATGGACCAGTTCTGGCGGCTCTACTTCCGCCAGTCCGACTTCTCCGGCTTCCGCCTCGCCCGTAACTGGGCCGCCGTGGGCGACTGGAGGTGCGACGTCCGCGGCCTCCACGGAACGGGCCCCGCCTCCCTCCGATACATCCCCTGGCAGCGCGAGCTGCGCGGCGGAAAGGTGGTCCGCGCCACCATCCGCGACATCTACCCCCGCCTCGTCACCCTCGGGCACATGGTCTGCCCCAACGGCCACCGCTTCGAGCCCACCGTCTCCGACCTCTACTGGGAGGAAGACCTCGACGCGGGAATCACCCGCCGCGGCATAATGTGCCCCTACGACGGCGCCCGCATGCCCTACGACGAGCCCGGTTTCTGGGAGAACTCCTCCGGCGAGTACGACGTCTCCGACATCCGCTTCGACCTCACCTTCGTGCCCCTGAGCTCCAGCGGCTCGCTCGTCCTCTCGCTGGCGGAGGGCGAGGGCGACTCCCGCACCGTCCGCACCCTCACCATCCCCCTCGGCCTCTCCGACGGCCGCGTGGAGATGAACGACGGCACGGGCCGCATAAAGCGCCTCGTCCCCATGCGCCCCTTCCTGCGGGGCAGGGCGTACACCGTAACCTTCGAGAACATAGACGACCGCCTCGTCTTCAAGCTCGACGGCCGCCTCGTCTCCGTCATGGAGTACGAAGGCCCGCGCGACTACGTCAAGGGCAACGAGGTGTCCTTCTCCATCACCAAGGGAGCCCGCATCACCGTGCGCGCCGCCGCCGTCTGGCGCGACATCTTCTACTGCCCGCGCAGCACCACCTATCACGTGACCCCCGGCCGCTACTTCGTGCTGGGCGACAACAGCCCCAACTCCAGCGACTCCCGCGTGTGGGGCCTCGTGCCGGAGGAACTGCTCATCGGCAGGGCCTTCCTCGTCTTCTGGCCCCTCAGCCGCTTCAAGTACCTCAGGGGAGGACTGTGAGCGCCTCCGTGCTCGAGGTCAAGAACCTCGTCAAGCGCTTCGGCGGCCGCCCCGCCGTGGACCGCGTCGCCTTCTCCGTCCGCGAGGGCGGCATATTCGGCCTGCTCGGCCCCAACGGCGCGGGCAAGACCACCACCTTCAAGATGATAATGGGCCTCGTCAGGCCGGACGCGGGCGAGATACTGCTCGACGGCCGCTCCATCGGCGGCCTGCCCATGTACCGCCGCGCCCGCCTCGGCCTGGGCTACCTCGCGCAGGAACCCGCCGTCATCGAGTCCTTCTCCGTGGAGGAAAACATAACCGCCCTGCTCGAGGCCCGCGGCGTGTCCCGCTCCGAGGCCGCCGCCCTCGCCGACGAACTGCTCGAGGAATTCAACATCGCCTACCTCAAGGGCCGCAAGGCCGCGCGCCTCTCCGGCGGCGAGAGGCGCAGGCTCGAGATCGCCCGCACCCTCTCCCTCAAACCCCGCATCCTCCTGCTCGACGAGCCCTTCTCCGGCATAGACCCCAAGAGCGTCGAGGAGATAAAAGGCTTCATAACCGCCCTGCGAGACAAGGGAATAGGCGTCCTTCTCACCGACCACAACGTCCGCGACACGTTTTCAATCACCGACGAGGCGTGCATAATAGAGAAGGGCGCCGTCATCGCCCGCGGTTCCCCTTCCGAGCTCATAGAGAACCGAAAGGTCCGAAACACCTATCTCGGAGACGCCTTCACCATGTGATTCGCCGCGCGGCGGCCCCCGCCGCGCGCACCTTCGGAGAACGACCCATGCAGAGACCCGATTGGGATACCTACTTCGCCAGGATAACCATGGACGTGGCCACGAGGTCCACCTGCCTGCGCCGCAGCGTGGGGGCGCTCATCGTCAAGGACAAGCGCATACTCGCCACCGGCTACAACGGCGCGCCCTCCGGCATCCCCCATTGCGAGGAGAAGGGCGGCTGCCTGCGCCGTAAGCTCGGCGTGCCCAGCGGCGAGCGCCACGAGCTCTGCCGCGGCCTCCACGCCGAGCAGAACGCCATCATCCAGGCCGCCATCCACGGCGTCAGCATCGCCGGCTCCTCCCTCTACTGCACCACCTTCCCCTGCTCCGTCTGCGCGAAGATGATCGTCCAGGCCCGCATATCCGAGGTGGTGATACTCTCCGACTACCCCGACGACCTCTCCAAAGAGATTCTCGAGGAAGGCGACGTCGCCGTCCGCTTCCTGAAGCTCGACGCTCCAA
>Ga0164318_10007180_pt1 | contig 10799 bp, 8 predicted proteins | sample GuaBasSedimGuay9_FD_113734 | JGI IMG/M metagenome (GOLD analysis project Ga0164318, IMG submission 113734) | Subseafloor sediment microbial communities from Guaymas Basin, Gulf of California, Mexico - Guay9, Core 4571-4, 0-3 cm | ecosystem: Environmental > Aquatic > Marine > Hydrothermal vents >...
ATTCTCAATAAAGTTGTCCTTTGACAAACCAAATTCGAAATTCTCTAGTCCTTTTAATAAATATATTTCCATTGTTATGATTGTTTAATATGGTGAATTTTCTTCTTTCTTTATATAATAATATACTAATCTGTCTGATAATTTTGGTAAAAATCTAGAAACACCAACAGCAATAGCTCCTTTTTTACCAATCACCATTGTTCTTCTTCTTTTCTTAATACCTTTTACAATTCTATATGCAACATATTCTGCAGTGAGCATCTCTTTTTCTTCTCGAGGACTTTTTCCTTGCTCTTTTCCATCATTCAACAAAGCATGTTCACGAATTTCACTGGCAACATATTCTGGCGCTGCAATCATAATATGAACTCCCGTCTTTAGGTGTTCTATTCGTAGTGATTCCATAAAACCATGTATAGCATATTTTGATGAACAGTAACCTGTTCTAGCTGGGAGAGGACTAAATCCAGATATGGAGCTAATTGCAACTATGCTACCTTTTGCTTTTTTAATATAAGGCAGGGCGTATTTGGTAGTATTTACTGTCCCCCAGTAATTTACATCCATTACTTTCTTAATTACGTCAAGCTCTAATTCATCAAACATTGCTCTTTGCGAAATGCCAGCATTATTAATCAGAATATCAATCCTGTTAAATTTTTCTATTGCTTTTGTTATGATATTTTTACAATCTATGCTGTTGGAAACATCAGCTTTAACTGTTACTACTTCAATATTGTATTGATTTCTAATATTTTCTGCTATTTCTAATAGTAAACTATCACGACGAGCAGCAATAACTAGGTTTGAACCTTTGCTTGCTAATTCATAAGCTAAAGCCTTGCCTATTCCTGATGATGCTCCTGTTATTATACTTACTTTTCCTTTCATAGCCATGAATAATTCACTTAAATAATGTTATGAATTAAGTAAACGAAGATATAAAAATATTAATATATGAAAATATTTATTTTGGGATAATTATTTAGGAATTCTTCCAGTTTAATTTCTAAGAAAAAGTTATAGTTTACTATTTAGAATATTAGGATTTTCAATGTATTTATTTAAACTAATGGAATGTCTAGATTTCTTTAACTCGTTAAGATAATGCTCATTATGAAGGTCTGAGCCTAAAAACTGAATCATATTATTGTCAAGTAGTTTCTTTGCTATTTTTCTTGATTCTGGACTATACCAACCTGTTAGGGAGTTAATATTCATTTGTAAATATACGTCTCTATCTCTGAGTTCTTGATATTTATGAAAAGTATGATGCCAATAATTATACCTTTCAGGGTGCGCAAGTACAACTTTATAACCCTCAGTTTGTAGGTTGAATAGTATGGATGACAAATCAGGGAATTCTGTCATATACGACATTTCAACAAGAACATAATTATTTCCAAATGTCATTAAATTGCCTGATTTAAGCTTTTCTTCAAAACCATCATCAAGCATATATTCTGCAGCAGCTTCTATTTCAATGTCAATATTTTCTTTTGCAATATTTTCTTTTAGTTTATCTAAGCCGCTTAAGATTATTTCAGGAGTATTTTTGTAATAATCATTCATTATGTGGGGAGTAGTAATGAGTTTTTTATATCCAAGATTATGCATTTCTCTTACTAGAATAATGCTTTCGTCCATAGTTTTACTACCATCGTCAATACCAGGAATTAAGTGAGAATGAATATCAGTATGTAGAATTCCTAAATCAATGGGTTCGCGCAATTCCTTATGCTCTTTTTTACCGAATATATTATTGAAGAAACTCATATGATTTTTAACTGATTTTTTTAGGAAATGTTACACTTTTGTTAATTATATTTTTTGGGATTAAGAGTAACTATTATTTTTTTCAAAAAACTGCCACAACCCATCTTTAGGGACTGGAGCCGTGATTTTTATTTCCTCTTTTTTTACAGGGTGAATAAACTTTAATTCTCTTGCGTGTAAGCTAATGGAAGCATCAGGATTACTGCGTTTTGCACCATATTTTAAGTCTCCTTTAATAATGCATCCGATATTTGAAAGCTGAACTCTGATTTGATGATGACGCCCAGTTTTAAGCTCTACTTCAAGTAAATAATACCTGTCTGATGACGCGATATGTTTGTATTCAAGTATTGCCTCATGAGCTCCTTCAGTATTCTTACTTACAACGTATGATTTATTATTTTTAGGGTTTTTCTTGAGATAATTAGTGAGAGTTGCTTCTGGTATTGCTGGTAATTTCTCTACTATTGCCCAATATGTTTTCTTGATTTCTCTATCACGAATCATTTTATTCAACCTAGAAAGAGCTTTGTCTGTTCGAGCAAAAATTAATGCTCCGCTAGTTGGTCTGTCAAGTCGGTGAACAACGCCAAGATAAACTTTGCCGGGTTTATTATACTTTTCTTTAAGGTAAAGCTTCCCTTTTTCGCTGAGAGGAGTGTCGCCTGTTTTATCGCCTTGCACAATCTCAGATGCTGCTTTGTTTACTATTAATAGGTGGTTATCTTCGTGGAGAATATTCATGAGAAGGGAGTTTTGAGTTATAATTCTTCAGCCTTCGATACTATTTTCTACATTACATTTCGAAAATCACTCAGTCTGACAAATTATTAATTCTTAATTACTAATTCTTAATTTTTAGTACTGTTCATTCTCATTAGGGAAATCACTTGATTTTACATCGGAAATATAGGATTGCACAGAATTTATAATTTCTTCTTTTAGATTGTGGTAACGGCGTAAGAAACGTGGTGAAAAGTCCTGAGTAATACCTAGCATATCATGAAGTACAAGCACCTGCCCGTCAACTTCTCCACCAGCACCAATACCAATAACAGGGATGTTTATTGAGCGAGTTACTTCTCCTGCAAGTTTAGCAGGAATTTTCTCTAAAATGATACCAAAACAGCCTGCATCTTCAAGTAATTTTGCATCTTCTTTAAGTTGATTAGCCTCTTTTTCTTCAGTAGCTCTAACTACGTAAGTGCCAAATTTGTGTATAGACTGTGGCGTAAGCCCAAGATGTCCCATTACAGGAATGCCAGCAGAAATAATACGCTTAACAGATTCAATAACTTCTTTACCTCCTTCAATCTTAACTGCATTAGCTCCTGATTCTTTCATTATGCGTATAGAACTTGAAAGAGCTTCTTTAGAGTTTCCTTGATAAGTTCCAAAAGGTAAATCAACCACAACTAAAGGTCTTTTTGCCGCTCTTACCACCGATGAAGCATGATATATCATATCATTAAGAGTAATCGGTAGGGTAGAGTCAAAGCCTGCCATTACATTTGAGGCAGAATCTCCCACAAGTAGAATGTCTATTCCTGAAGCATCTAAAATCTTAGCAAAACTAAAATCGTAGGCTGTAAGCATTGCAATTTTTTCTCCCTGCATCTTCATTGCCTGAAGTACGTGGGTTGTTACTTTGGTTTTGTTTACTGTATTGGCTGATGACATAGCTATAGTTATTAGTAATAATTGCAAAAATACTGTTTTTTGAGATATGATTTACTTGTTCCCTAAAAGTTGCATTTACTAATTGAACTTACGACTCAGTATAACGGCAGGTAGGCAAATCCCCTTTTAATAAACCTCCTTCAAATATTCAGATGTATAACCTTTGCCTAATTTAATAATCTCTTTTGGTGTTCCTTCACATACTATCATTCCGCCTTTATTTCCTCCCTCAGGACCAATATCAATAATATGGTCGGCAACTTTAATTACATCAAGATTATGCTCAATAATAATTATAGTATTTCCTTTATCCATAAGTCGATATAGTACATTTAGAAGCACGGCTGTGTCTTCAAAATGTAGTCCTGTAGTTGGTTCGTCAAGAATATAAAGTGTCTGACCAGTATCTTTTTTCGATAATTCAGTTGCTAGTTTTACCCTTTGAGCTTCACCGCCAGATAGGGTAGTGGAGGCTTGCCCTAGAGTAATATAACCTAGTCCAACATCTTGTAGGGTCTTAATCCTGCGTAAAATATGAGGGTGATTTTCAAAGAATTCTACTGCTTGATTAATTGTCATCTCAAGAACATCATTTATTGATTTTCCTTTGAATCTAATTTCTAATGTTTCCCTATTATAGCGTTTCCCATGACATTCGTTACAGCTAACATGAACATCTGGTAAGAAGTTCATTTCTATTAGTTTAACACCAGCTCCTTTACATGTTTCACATCTGCCACCTTTAACATTAAAAGAAAATCTACCAGGTTTATAGCCTCTAATTTTAGATTCTGGAATTAGCGCAAATAGGTTTCTAATATCACTAAATACACCAGTATAAGTTGCAGGATTAGAGCGAGGTGTTCTGCCAATTGGTGATTGATTTATTTCAATAACTTTATCAATATTATCAATCCCTTTTATACTTTTATATGGCAATGGCTCTTTCTCCGCCCTGAAGAAATATTTAGACAGAATAGGGGATAGGGTTTCGTTTATTAGACTTGATTTGCCACTACCACTAACACCAGTTACAAGTATTAACTTACCCAAGGGGATAGTTAAGTCTACATTTTTAAGATTATGACCATTAGCGCCTTTTAACTGAATAGTTTTGCCAGAACCTTTGCGTAGTCTTTTAGGTATTTCAATATGTTTCTTAAGGTTAAGATACTGAGCAGTAAGAGAATTAGATTTTAGAATCTCTTTTGGTGTGCCAAGAGCAACTATTTCACCACCATGGCGACCAGCCTCAGGTCCCATATCAACAATAAAATCAGCAGAGCGAATCATCTCCTCATCATGCTCAACCACAATAACTGAATTACCTAGGTCTCTTAAGTTTTTAAGCGATTTTATTAGCCTTTTGTTATCTCTTTGGTGTAGTCCTATGCTTGGTTCATCAAGAATATAAAGTACGCCAACTAGTTGAGAACCAATTTGTGTAGCAAGTCTAATTCGTTGCGATTCTCCACCTGAAAGACTCTTTGCAGGACGATTTAAATTCAAATAATCAATTCCAATATTTAGCAGAAAGCCCATCCTGTTTTTAATTTCACGAATAATTTCATGGGCAATGAGTTTCTTCCTATCGTCAATTTTATCTTCAATATTATCAATCCACTCATAGAGATTAATTAAATCCATTGAAGCTAAATCACTAATGTTTTTTTCTGCAATTTTAAAATGAAGAGATTCTTTCTTAAGCCTAGCACCGCCACATTCGGGGCAAACTATATTATTAGTAAATTTACTAATCCATTTTTTTATACTGTTAGAATTATCATCTTCTTTCTGATTCATTACAAAATTTATAATTCCTTCAAAATTCAGCTTATAAGTATTTGTAATTCCAAGATAATCATTCTTTACTTCTATAGTTTCGTTGCTACCGTAGAAAATAGTTTCCATACCTTCTTCAGGAATATCCTTAATGGGAGTATCAAGTGTGAAGTTAAATTTCTTTCCTATTGCCATTAACTGTTGAAAAATCCAAGATTTCTTATAAGTGCCAACTGGTGAGATGCCTCCAGCAGAGATACTAAGATTTTTATCAGGAATAATCTTATCTATGTCTATTTCAATAGTATATCCTAATCCATTGCACTTACTACAAGCCCCATAAGGAGAATTAAATGAGAAATTATTTGGTTCAGGTTCGTTATAAGCTATTCCTGTATCAATACACATTAAGTTTCTACTAAAATGACGTACTTCTTCAGTTTTGTAGTCAATTATCATTATCAAGCCTTTGCCAATAGTCATGGCTTGTTCAATGGATTTTTGAAGTCGTTTTTCTATTCCTTCATTTATTTCAATTCTATCTATAACAACTTCAATATCATGAACTTTATAACGGTCAACCTTCATCCCAAATTCAATGTCTCTAAGTTTTCCATCAACCCTAACCTTTGAATATCCTTGTTTGCGAAATTGTTCAAAAACTTCTCTATAATGTCCTTTTCTTCCTTTGATAACAGGAGCAAGAATTATTAGTTTTTTGTTGGCAAAATCAGTACTTATTTGTTTAATAATCTGTTTGTCGGTGTATTGAACCATTTTCTTGCCAGTATTGTAAGAATAGGCATCGGCTACGCGAGCATAAAGTAATCGTAGGAAATCGTAAATCTCAGTAACAGTGCCAACGGTGGAACGAGGATTTTTATTAGTTGTCTTTTGTTCGATAGAAATTACAGGGCTTAATCCAGTAATTTTATCAACATCAGGGCGTTCCATATTACCAACAAACTGACGAGCATAAGCTGAGAATGTTTCCATATATCTTCTTTGCCCTTCTGCATAAATAGTATCAAAAGCAAGACTTGATTTACCGCTACCACTCAAACCTGTGATTACTACTAATTGGTCACGAGGAATGTCAATATTTATGTTTCTCAAGTTGTGAGATCTTGCACCTTCTACTCTTAGTATGTTTTGTTTGGTCATTCTTGATGTTTATTTGTTGAGTTGGTTATCTGAGCTGTTGATGTGTTGAATTGTTAATATGTTAAATATTTGTTGTTATTGTCTCTTGCCTACTATTTTTCATCCCCAAAAACTCCAACTTTATCAGACATATTATCTTTTAGCTTTTGATAATCCATCATTGATTTGTTGGGAAGTTTTATGGTATATTTCTTTGCTGAAGAATTGTGCAAAGAGGAGGTTTTTAACCAAGGGTTTAGTTCTTTTAATGTTCTGTAAGATATTTCATTTGCAATAGCAAAGTCAGCCCAATTAATATAAGTGCTATCAATATTTACTGTGTAAACATCTAAAGGAGGGTATAAATCTTTTTCTCTAAGTTGAAAACCGTATTTTGAAGGTTTGGAGAAAATGGTTTTTATTGCAAGTATTCTGAACAAATATCTTGAAGTTTCACTGTTTAATGATAAATCGTAATATGATTTCATTTTTTGAAGGTTCAACTGCTTATTTAATCCACCACGACCAACATTATAAGAAGCAGCCACAGCAGTCCATGAACCAAATTTCTCATAAGAATCTTGTAAGTATTCACAGGCTGCTTGGGTTGATTTCTCAACATGATACCTTTCGTCAACTTCTTTATTTATTTCTAAATTATATTCAATACCAGTTGTCTTCATAAACTGCCAAAAACCTCTAGCACCAACAGGTGATATTGCTTGAGTAAGTCCACTTTCAATAAGAGCAAGGTATTTGAAATCGTCAGGGATATTATTTTTCTTTAAAATAGATTCAATAACTGGAAACCACCTATTTGCCCTTTTCAGTAATAGAAGTGTGTTAGAATGCCAATATGTATTCACTAGGATTTCTCTTTCGTATTTTTCTGCTATATGAAAAATATTTAATGGTGTTTTTTCACCTGCGAAATCAATTTTATTGGGAATTGGAGGGTTAAATATTTTGTAATTATTCTTATAATTTTCATAATATGATTTTTCAGGCCTACTTTCAATGTCAGTGGAATATATGAAAATGGCAAAAATAATGCTTATGACTAATAAAATATTTAAAAAAACAATAGCTCTACGCATGGTTTATTTTATGTTAATGTGGTGTATATTAATTTGTTTGAAGCTTAAAATGTATTTTTAATTAACAGAGAAAACTAATCTGCAAAGGAAACTAAAATATAGCAAAAGACATATTATTTTTTTATAAAAACATTGTATTAAATGAATTATCTTTGCAGCCGCTTTTATGTATGCTACATTCATAAAATTTAAGCAATAATTGTTTAAACATCTTAACACAATATAATAATGAACAAAAATACAGTTACAGGTTTTGCTTTGATATTCCTTATTTTAATTGGTTATTCATGGTATACTGCACCATCTGAAGATCAAATTGCAAAGCAGCAAGAGGAGATAAGAAAACAGGATTCAATACGAGCAGTAATTATTAAAGAGGCTCATGTTGTTGATTCAACAAGAATAGCTCAGGCAAATGCTAGCATTACTAATGAAGCAGATGTAATTAATGAGGCTGGAGAAAGTGCAGATTCTTTATTAAATGCAATGCAATTGAGAAAATATGGCCATTTTGCTAATGCTAGTCATGGTGAGGATAAAGATTATACTATTGAAACTGATAAGATTAAGCTTAGGATTTCTACAAAAGGTGGAAATATTACTTATGCTCAATTAAAGGATTATCGTACTTATGATACATTGCCATTGGTCCTTTTTGATAAGAATACAGCAATGATTAGTTACTTATTAAATGATCAACAGCTACAAACCAAGGATTTATTCTTTGAACCTCATTTTACAAATGGAAGTTGGGAGAATGATAGTATCTATGTGAAAACAGATGATGAGTATAGATTTTCAATGAGAGTTTATCCAAATGATAATAACGGAAATATTGATAAATCTAAATTTCTAGAGTTTGAATATATTATCAAAGGTAACGAATATATGGTTAATTATCAGCTCAATATGCAGGGAATGGGTGATTATGTTGCTCCTGGAATGAGTAATATTCCATTATATTGGAATATGGATATGGTTGGCAAAGAAAAAGATGCAAAGCAAGAGTTTAAGCAGACTGCTATTATGTATAAATATACTGATGAGGATGTTGATGAACTAAGCTTAACGAAAGGTGATGATGATGCAAAACTTAAAACTAAAGTTAAATGGATTTCATTTAAGCAACAGTTTTTCTCAGTAACTCTTATTGCAGATAATGCTTTTGCAAAGGCTAAAATTAGTCAAACAGGAGATGATGAAAAGATTATAAATAAAGTGATGAAGAATATGGATGCTGAAATTAGTATTCCTTTGGCATATAATTCAAATTTCCAGTCTATTCCTATGAGAATATATATGGGGCCGAATCAATACAATGAGTTAGCTCAATATAATATTGAATTAGAAAGACAGATTCCATTAGGTTGGGGATTATTTATTCTTCATTGGATTAATAGATTTATTGTTATTCCAGTATTTAGTTTCTTAAGTGGTTTTGGATGGAATTATGGAATTATCATTCTTGTACTCACCGTCTTACTTAAAATTGCACTATTTCCAATAGCATATAAGACTTATATGTCTTCAGCTAAAATGCGAGTTTTGAAACCAGAAATTGATGAAATTGGAGCTAAATTTCCTAAGAAAGAAGATTCAATGAAGAAACAACAAGCAACTATGGCTTTATATAAGAAAGCAGGAGTTAATCCAATGGCTGGTTGCATTCCAATGTTGTTACAAATGCCTATTCTATTTGCATTATTTCGTTTTTTTCCTGCTGCGATAGAACTTAGACAACAAGGATTTCTTTGGGCGGATGACCTTTCTTCTTATGACGCAATATATACTTGGACTCAGCAAATTCCTTTGCTAAGTACATATTATGGTAATCATATAAGTTTATTTACTTTGCTGATGACAGTATCTACCATTCTTTATACATATACTAATAATCAGATGATGAGTTCTTCGCAGCAAATGCCAGGAATGAAAACTATGATGTATTTTATGCCAATTATGTTCTTAGGTTTCTTTAATAATTATGCCGCTGGTTTGAGTTATTATTATATGCTAGCTAACTTAATAACCTTTGGACAAATGACTTTGATGCGTAAGTTTGTTGATGAAGATGCTATTCATAAGAAGCTTCAAGAGAATAAGAAGAAGCCAGTTAAAAAATCATCTTTTCAAAAAAGGTTAGAAGATATGGCAAAACAAAAAGGGTATAATGCTAAGAAATAGCTGAGATGTTATAATTGAATAAGAAAGGCAATGATTTATTTTGAATCATTGCCTTTCTTGTTTTATATTAAAAAGTATTTTTATTGATATATTATTAACAATATAATCTGTATATTTGCTTCAAATAACACACATACATTATGGGATTAATAAATCTAAATCTAAGTAGCAATATATCTGAAATAGTTATTAATAATAGTGAAAGGCGTAACTCATTGTCTTCAGAACTATTAGAAAAGTTTATAGCTGCAATAAATAGAATTGAGAAAACTTCATCAAGGGTATTAATTATTAGAGCGGTTAGTGGCAGTAAAGTATGGTCGTCAGGTTTTAATATTGAAGAATTACCAGTTCCTGGAATTGATCCAGTACCATACAATCATCCCTTAGAAAAACTGATTAGAAGATTGCAAGAAGTGAGAATTCCTGTTATTGCAATGCTCGAAGGAAGTGTTTGGGGTGGTGCTTGCGATTTAGCTATGTCATGTGATATATTAATTGGAACAAAGAAAACAACATTTGCATTAACACCAACAAAAATTGGAGTACCATACAATTCCTTAGGTATTCAAAGAATTCTTAATCATATGAATCCTAATATAGCAAAAGAGTTGTTTTTTACAGCAAGCCCAATGAATGCAGAGAGAGCATATCAATTAGGGATATTAAATCATATTGTAAATATTAAAGATATTGAACGATTTACATTCTCTTTGGCTGAAGAAATATCGAGTAATTCACCATTGAGTATTTCTGTAGTAAAAAGACAAATTGATGCATTATCTAGAGCAAAACCACTTGCTATAGATGTAATATCTCAAATAGATGAATGCAGAAATAAGGCATATAATAGTGAAGACTATGTTGAGGGTAAGCTAGCGTTTGAAGAAAAAAGAACACCTAATTTCTTAGGGAAATAGAAATGAAGAAGAATTACACACACATAATTCTGATATTTCTTAGTTTAGTATTTTTTAGATTTAGCTTAATAGGACAAACTAATACTCAAGGAAGTATTGAGCTAGATAATAGAATATATAATGGTAAATACTATAATTATTTTCTCCCAAAATCAGTATATGGTAACCAGTTTTTGTCTAAGAAGGAAAGTAGCCTAGGTATAGTTTGGAAGAAAGG
>Ga0164318_10007181_pt1 | contig 10798 bp, 10 predicted proteins | sample GuaBasSedimGuay9_FD_113734 | JGI IMG/M metagenome (GOLD analysis project Ga0164318, IMG submission 113734) | Subseafloor sediment microbial communities from Guaymas Basin, Gulf of California, Mexico - Guay9, Core 4571-4, 0-3 cm | ecosystem: Environmental > Aquatic > Marine > Hydrothermal vents...
AATAAAAATAATAGTTTGATATAAAAAAATCTTTTCTAATTTAGTCGGAGAAAAAAAATTATATATTTATTTATATATTTTTGTCGGGCAAAGGTTTTTGTAAAATCTCATTGAGCATAAATATCATAATAAATTCCAGACCGTTTATCTTCCCAAGTAATAATTGCACCACCAGCGTTATCGCTAGTAAGTTGTGGGAAATCTTGGTCGTCTATTGCATTACATATTATAACTCCATTTTGTGTCCACTGAACCACTCCGTTCAAGGATATTTTTTGTGTATAGATATTTTTGTTTGTAGCATTTCTAGAATTTGCCCAGATAATAATAAAATCATCATTACTTTTTATTATTTCAGCGCTACTTTGTTCATTAGTAGCATTACAAATAACAGTACCATTTGATGTCAATAAAGAATTTCCATTTGCATCAATACGTTGTGCATAAATATCGAAATCAACTCCGGATCTATAGTCAACCCAAACAATAACAGCGCCATTTTGTCCATCACTAACGATTTTCGGATAATATTGCCCGTTATCTTTAGAACATATTAAAATTCCTTTAGTAGCCCATTGAACCGCACCTGATGAATTAATTTTTTGTGCATATATATGGGAAAAGGTGCCTCGATCATCATACCATGTTATTATTGCACCTCCTGCTCCATCACTGCATATTTGGGGTTGATGCTGGTCTTCACTACTAGAACATATACATATCCCACCAGAACCCTATAATATATTTCCAGCGGAGTCTACTTTTTGAACAAATATATTATAATCGATGCCATTTCTCTGCTCTTCCCAAACAATAATTGCACCATCGCTACCATCACTTATAATCTGTGGATTGTTCTGTGTCCCATTTTCAGTTGAAACAAGTGTACCATTATTAGTCTATAATGTTTCAAGATATTTATGAATATTTAATGTAATTTCTTTTGAATAGTATAATGTTGTATTTTTTGGAAATAATGTAATTAATTCAGATAATGTTATTATTAACAAAAAGATACTATAAATGATGAAAATTTTATATTTTACTTTTTTTAATTTAGCTCATTTAATTTAAAATTTATTATATTTTGTCATTAGAATTTGTACCCCCATTTTTTTATGAATTTTTGAAAATATATTAGTAAAAATTAGCCAGTTTTATTCTAATCATTACATAAATCTTTTTAAAATCTATTTTAAAAGTATAATTAAACTGTAAATCTCGATTGGTCAATTTATTTATCAAATCATTGATTAATAATTTTAATATGAATTAACATAATCGAAATAAAAGAGTTGAAATTTAGTAATTATTTTAAAATTTACTTATTATTATTGAAGTTTTTCAAGTATTAAAAGTTCTTTATTAAAAAATTTTAATAACGAATAAATTATAAATGAAATTTACAAAATTTTGCTAATCATTTAAATTTCTGAATTAAATTTCTTGATTGTATTTATAACATTCTAAACAAACTATAAATATTTTAAATTAATTCAATTATTTAAATTTAAAAAATTTAAGAAGGTTATTAAATGGATTTTTCATTTTCTGAAGAGCAAAAAATGTTGAGAAAAATAGTCCGTGAATTTGCGGAAAAGAAATTGGCACCGCGAGTAAGAGAATTTGAAGAAAAAGGCATCGATTATGACCTTGTAAGAGAATTATATAAATTAGGTGTAATGGGTTTACCCTTACCTGAAAAATATGGTGGTGCTGATGGTAGCTTTTTAGATGCATTGATAGTAATGGAAGAACTTGCAAGAATTGACCCTGCTTTTACGATGGCAGCAAATGATTCATGGGCAGGGGCTGTAGTAATCCATGCTTTTGGAAAAGTTTCGCAAAAGAAAAAATTCATTATTCCAAATTTAAAAGGTGAAAAATTCAGTTCATTTGCTACTACCGAAGCTGGAGCTGGAAGTGATATTTTCTCAATGAAAACTACAATAGTTCCCGATGGTGATGGTTTTATTGTAAATGGTTCTAAAGCATGGATTACTAATGCAAATGTGGCAGATTATTATATAATTTGGGGTTATACTGATAAAAAAAAGAGGGCAAGAGGAATTACCACAGCAATTCTGGAAAAAGGAATGGATGGGTTCACATTTGGTAAAAAAGAGGAACTATGTGGATTTAGAGCTAGTTATACAGGTTCCTTATTTTTTGATAATGTTAGAATACCTAAAGAAAATATTATTGGAAAATTAGGTGATGGACTTTTACATTTAATGACTTTATTAGACTCAGGAAGAGTTGCAATGGCATCTATAGCTAATGGTATTTCTCAAGCCGCTTTTGAAACTGTGCTAAATTATGTAAAAGAACGAAAACAATTTAATAGACCACTCGCCGATTTTCAATGGATAAGAATGACATTGGCAGATATGTGGACAGAGTTACAAGCAAGTAAATTGCTTTGTTATAAATGCGCAGCACTTGCAGATATAAATCCAATGGACGAAGAATTAATTAAACTTGCATCATCAGCCAAATATTATTCCAGCGAAACTGCTATGAAAATAACTACAAATGCACTACAGATGTGTGGTAGCATTGGTTATTCAAAAGAAATGCTCCTTGAAAAATATTTCCGAGACGCAAAATTTATGGCAATCGGCGAAGGAACAACCCAAATTCAAAAGATGATACTTGCATCAAGACTAGTTGATTCTAATAAAGTTATTTTATAATTTTTTTATATTAATTATGAACATTTTTTAATTTGTAGACGATTAAACCTCTTTTATAAACAGAAAATAATAGTTTTTTCAATTTAAAATAGTTTAATTATTAAGAATTTGAATGATTTTATTCTTATAGTTTATTATTGCCCAAAACAATATTCAATTTTTAAATTAATTGACAAATCCTTAACCTTTTAAATTTATTTTTAAAAAATCTATTTTTAGTTATTTAAATTTGGCCATAGGATTTTTATCCATACAAGGTACTCCGAATTGACAAAAAGCACAACCAACCGCTGGTCTGTGTTTTTCCCATTTACCATCAATTTTACGGAGTGTGGGTTTTAGAAATCCGCGGAGACGTTTATTCATGATTCGAGCAACTTTTTGTTCCTATATAAAACATGCAATTTTTTCATGCCCTTTCTCAGAAATTGCATTAGCAGGACACCGTTCAATACATTTCTTGCAAGTCCCTTTAGCATAAAACAGACAGTTTGCATATGGGTCATCACTTTTTCTAGGAGTTATTTCCAATGTTGCATTTGTAATAAAAGACCCAAATCTAACATTACAACCAAGTTCTGTTATTAGTCCTTCGTGTAAACCAAAAGTGCCAAGCCCTGCTGCAAAAGCAATATGCCGCTCAGACCAATTTGAATATAATTTCCCTCTAATCACATGATTATATGGTGTGCTAAGAATAGGGACAATAGCTTCAAATCCTAAATCAATAAAATATTTGACTGATTTTTCTAATACATCTGCAATAAATTCATTGGCATAATTTCTACCGACACTATATATTTCTGCCGGTAATTTGGTCTGAGAGATACTTGCATCCCGAATTTTTTTCACATAGGGAAATACGATGGAGACCACTCTAAGATTATTGTCCTTTTCTAATAAATTTAATTTCTGACCATTCCATATTTCTATTGGTGTTAAATGTTTTTCACCAACTACTTCTTTATATTTTTGAAAAATTAGGTCATTTCCAGCAGCTACATCAATAATTGGAGTAAAGAAAATTGGGCCTCCACCAAACTCCGCGGGGAGCCTGTTGAGCTCACCATTTTCTATTATTTGCTTCAAGAATTTCATAAATTTATTGTTGTACATTGTAAAATTATTTAAAAAGAAAATTAATAAATCTTTTTTATTCTATTTTTACTCAAGAAATTCATATAAAAACTAAATTATCGTTTGTGGAAGATTTATTTATTCAAAATAAAGGTAAAAATTCTAAAATCTTAAATTTTAAAATTATGAAATAGAAAATTACGATAAAATTGGAAGATATTTTTAATTAAAAAATATAAATAACTTTATTTTGGACGTTTGATATAAAAATAGAATTAATAATTAATAGAGCTAAAACAATTTAAAATTTCTCAATTAATTCTTTCATTTTTACAGCATGAAAATTTAATCCTAGCTCAGCTGGAGGAATTCCTTGTGCTAATGCAATTAATTCAGTTAAATATAATACCGGAATTTTATAGTTAGTACCAAATTTTGAGTTAACTTTACGTTGATTCCCGTCTAATTGCATATAACATGCTGGACAAATTACACAAATTAAATCAGCTTTTACCCTATCAATTTGTTCTAATTTATCTTTAAGTAAAATTAATTGAGAATCTTCATCAATTCCGCTTATTGCAGACCCACAGCAAGTATGTTTATTTAAGTACTCAACGCTTGTAGCACCTAGAGCTTCGACCACTCTATCTAGAGAAACAGGACGAATTGGGTCGTCAAAATCAACAATAGAGCTAGGTCTACCATAATGACATCCATAAAAAGTAGCGACTCTTAACCCGGTTAATGGTTTTACCACCGTTTCTTTTAATTTTTCAGGTGTAATTATTTTATAAACATATTCCAGAAAATGAACGACATTTATACTACCCTTGAATTCCATATTAACTTTAGATAGAATTTTATTTACAACATCTTTATGGTGAGGGTCATTTTTCATTTCTACATTAGCTGATTTTAATGTTTCATAACATCCATTACAGAATGTCAGTATGTCTAGGCCTTTATCTTCAGCTAAACATAAGTTATGAGCTGCAGCAGCAGTCCACGCCTCTCTACTTATTTGAAGGGTACCTGTAGGGTTAGGGCAGCAACCAAACTCAGGAATATCCTTAAACTTAATTCTTAAGTTTTCCAATACCATTCGCCCTGATTTCTCAAGGTGTGGGTATCTATTTGCAATTACACAACCAACAAATAATGCATATTCACTCATTCATTGCCACCTTCTTCAGGAAGTTTCTCAATTAATTTTGGAAATCCTACTTCTTTCAAAATCGTTTGAATAACCTCCACGTTCGGAGTCATTAAATTTTCTTTTAAACCCATTTTTGTGCGTCGTCTTGCAATTGCGGGATTATTCGGGAGATTTAAACCGGTATTAAAGACCCGCACACCTTCTTCACGGATATTTTCTGGAATATTTCCAATAGCGACCGCCATGTGTCTCAAATCAAATAACATTTCTGAGACCAAAACGCCTTGCGGACAAACCTCAAGACATAAATGACAAGTTGTACACAACCAAATATTCTTATCGTTCAATAATTTATCTTTAAATCCAAGTAATATATCTTCAACTAATCTCCTTGGATTATAATTACTATTTACTCTAAAAGCAGGGCAAATTCCAGCACATGTCCCGCATTGATAACAATAATTAATAGTCTTTCCGATTTCTGTTTGTGACATCTCTTTTCTAAATGCAGAGCTTATCATCATTTTTGATCACACTAAATTTTTGGATCATCTTTTTCTAATCCTCTTAATTTAAATCTATAAACTTTTCGTTAATAATATTGTATTACTTTTTTAATCTTTAAATTATAATTTTTGGATTTGTATAGAATAAATTTAGAGAATTTTTATATAAAATGAATTAAATTCGAATAGTTCATTATAAATTAAAATTCAAATAAATAAAAATATTTTTATTTAAATGAATGAACTTATGTAAAATTAAAAAACAGAATGATTTTATGATTATTTTACTATTTTAAAAGTAACTTTTATAATTGACTTAACTATTTTTGAAATTAGAACATTTATTAAGGCTAAATATCATTAATAATAAGATTTAATTTTGATATTAATGTCAAATTTGTGGAATGAACTTGGAACTTTTTTTAAAAAGGTAATTTAATTAAGACAAAATTAGTCAAATTTATTTTAAAAATTTAAATTTGGATAAGTTTCCAGAGCGAAAACAAATCACTAATTTGTTTAAATGTTTTACCTTTAATAAAATCAATTGGGTTCATTGAAATACCTTTTAATAATCGAATATTTTGTAATGCTTTAATAAGGCTAATTTCACCGTTTGCATATTGGCAAAGATGCTTCAATGTACTCTGTAGAATTATATCAGATTCTTGGTGATAAGGACCGATCTTTATGTTAATAATCTTAGAGTAATTGGGTTGGCTACCATCGATAATTAAATTTAGAATACCAAGATCAGTAATTTGAAGAGAGATAATTTTGTGGAAATCTCTGATAACCGGTAATTTTTTAGGATTGTTTTGTAAATTAATAATAAAAAGGGTTTTAATAAGTTCTGCAAATCCTTCCATTGTCAATCTTTTAATTGAAAGAGTACCTGGGAAATCTTTTTTCTCATATAAACGGATTAGTACAGCTACAAGTGGTGCGATGATTTTGACAAATTCATGTAATTTAAAGATTTTTATTTGGTTAGAAGTAGCAATTTCAAACATTTCTAATTTTCCAAGTATTAAATTAACCACGACATCAACAGAATTAAATGAAATTAAAGGATCATTATTATTAATACCATTAGTGACATCAATCGCTTCTTCTAAAAATAGAATTGTAAAGGCGGTTCGATTTTTAATTTGTATACCAAATTTCTTGCTGTCCATAATTTTCAAGAAAAATTGTATTTCGGTGCGTTCTCGTAATATATGAATGGATTTTCTGAAATAGAAAAGAAAATCATTTATTCCCATTTTTATATCAGTTATAGAAGTATTAGTATGGTCATTAATAAGGTCTCGAATTAGATTTTCCATAAGGTACATTTTAACATATCTAAAAATCAGTTCAACAAAATTAGAGAAGACTTTTTGGACAATTAATTCTTCTTTTTTTATCTTTAGTTCTTTATTTTTCAATTCGTTGGTTAATTTTGTATTTACTTCATTAAATATGGAATCTAAATTTTTAACATAATTGATACTTTTGTTGGTTTTTAATTGTTGATATGATGATTGATAGTTTCTAAATATTTTATTTTTTTCATCTGGTAAATTTCGGCTATAAAATGAGAAGTTTTCGATACCTGCTTCTTGTTCAATCAATTTTACTAATAGGGGCTGATTAAAAATTATGCTAGAAAATAATGAATCGCTTGCATTAATAAGTTCTATTGGTAAATCCTCTTCACCAAGAATTTTCTCCTTTTTAATTAATACAATACTTAGGACTTCTCCGTATACAGCAAAAAGAATTTTAATATCATTCATTAAAATTTTATATATTCCTTGTTCATATCTATCAAATTTGTTTACTATGTTTAAAATTGTTTTATTTATTAAATCCAGTGTATCTTCATCAAATTTTTCCAGTTCCTTACGGAAAACAAATTTTTTACCATAATTGATAAAAATATAAACCCCTAATATCATTGATTTACCAAATCCATTTAATTATTTTAATCTAGCAATTTCTTCTTCAATTTTTTCAGGTAGTTCTTGTAAAATATTATTAATTAAGACTTGTTTTTTAATACCATATATCTTTTTTATATGAAATCTTTTTGCAATTTCCCTGATTTTAGTAGCAGTGAGCGATTTTAGAACTTTTTCCAGTTCATTTCGCTTATCTTTCTGAGTAACTGGTATTTTATCAGATATTTTAATTGGATTTGGAACATAAATCTGTTTATCTGAGACTATACCCTCCCATTTTTCAATATTTTTTGGTTTTTCATAAAATTGTATCCATTGTATCCCATTTTGATTGCAATAAGTTTCGATCCCATTTGCAAATCCAGGAGCAATCAATAACGCATTAATTACTGCATTCTTTTTCCGCTTTTTTTCATAATTTTTAAGATATAAAAGTTGGACTAAATAATCTTCGACATAATCTTTATCTACCTCGAGAATTGTAAATTGACCAACGGTTATTATCTCATTATCTTTAATTTTTTGCTTAAATCCGATTGCATCCCATTTGTAGTCTAAATATTTTATATTTCTTTTAATGTTTTCAGATTTATAACCGCGAGCTTTAAGTTTTTCAATAAAGTTTTGAAAAGCTAATTTTTTATATTCATTTTCAATTTTTAAAAGATAAGTTGCATCTAAATTATAATTCTTGATATAATAAGAAGCTAATTTTGTAATTAATTCAGATGGAGTATAATTTTCGATTTCCTGGACTAGCATAGCACATAGACCAGGAGTTGGTGGCATGATGTCAATTAAATATTTGAATGGAGCAAGTAAATATTTATAAATTTTATCTGCAACCTCAAAAAATTCATCATCAGAAAATTCGTTTAGATATAAAATATATTCTCTAATAGTCCTCTCGACCTCAGGTACTATTAAAGGTATTTCATCAAATTTCTCTTTATCACATGTGAAAATTATGTAAATTTTTGGTGTCCCAGTCCCAATTGTTTTATCGGTTATAGCTCTTAAATAGGTACCTATAAAGGACTGCTTGGTCTTATCATCACTTAAAGTCATAAAACGCTCTAATTCGTCAAATAATAAAACTAAAAGATAATTATTTTTTCCAAGTAATTCGATAATTTCCTCTAATAAACTCAGAGCTTCGGATTGGTGTAATTCACCATAATTTTCAGTAAATTCACCTTTTAATATCATTTTTCCTTTTAAAAATTCGTCGTGATCACCTATAAGTAAATTAATACCATCAATTAATCGTTTATTTGCAATTGTTTTAATGCATTCCTTATTTTCCAGCAGAAATTCTCTTAACTTTTCAGCAATATTGTCTATAATTTCTTTATAAATCCTTGGAATTATAACAGCGGGCTTTTCACCCCCATATTTTGTCAACTCAATAAAAGCAATACAAGCATTTTTTACTCGACTTTGGACTAACTGAGCAGCTTGCCTTAATGTCATTGATTTACCGCTACCAAAAGTGCCAATGATCGGGCGGACAATTGAAAAATTTAGATAATAAATATTGTTGATATCTGTTTTGAACATTTCTGAAATTCTAATATTTTTTGAATTGGGTTCTATTACATGTTTTCCATCAATCATTCTATCAACAAGTATTTTTTCAAAGTTGGGAATAGGCTCGCCTCTTTTTAAAAGGTGTAAATCCCGTATTTTTTCTGTAAAAAAGTTTTTCATTATATTTACTCCTTTATCTTTCCCTTAATAATAACCAAGATTTTGTTCTAGAATGCTGAATACCAATCAATCTTGGATATTTCTCTTTTAATTTTAAAAAAAGTTCGTCAAAATGATTTGGTGGTATAATATAATCTCTAATTATTTTATCTCTAAATTTTTCAAACCAGACCAATCCTGTAGGGTCTTTTTCTGTAGACATATATTCAGTTTGTATGATTTCTTTAAATTCTTCTAATGAGATTTTCTTTATAGTATATGTATATTTCCGATTTCTATTTAAGACGCCACACTTTACTAAAATATTTATATTATTCTTAAGTTCATCAAATGGGATGTTGACTTTAAATTCAACAAATTGCTTATTTATTTCCTCTATAGTAGGAATTTTTATTTTACTTAGTGCTTTTAATAATAATTCTCTAAAAGTATAATTAATATACCGTTTATTTAATATAGCCTTGGAAAGTATTCTATCATAATCTTGAAGTGCCTCTTTTCCTAATTTCGTAATCTTATAATTATTATCTAAAAATCCCAGTTTAATACATTTATTTATTAGATCTTTTCTTTTTCTTTTTCCCATTACCTTTTTCTCTTTTCTACCAGAGATAAAAGAAGATTCTTTCCCAATCGATTCCATTAGATCTATTAATGATTCGGAATTTTCTGCTTTTTCTAATATTGTCCTAATTTTTTCATAGGTCACTATTAAACACTTTTAGTTCTAATTAATTATAAATATTAGATATTAAGTAATTAATTTAAACTTTTTAAATTTAAAATAAAAGAGTTTCATATTATAAATTAGAAGTTCAACAAAAATATAAATTAAATCAATATTAAGTGATATATCTTGAAAATAATAGTATGTATAAAGCAAGTCCCTGAAACTAATAATATAGACTTTAATCCAAGTGATCTTACTATAAATCGATCACATGTAAACGGGATTATTAATCCATTCGATTTAAATGCAATTGAAGAGGCTGTTAGAATAAAAGAAAAATTTGATGACGTTACAATTTCGGTTATTTCGATGGGGCCACCATCTTTTGAAAAGACTTTAAAGGAAGCTCTTACTTATGGACTAGATTCAGCGTATCTTATCTCAGATAAATTATTTGCGGGTTCCGATACTTTTTCTACTGCATACATCCTTGCAGAATCTATTAAGGCAATTGGTGATTTTGATTTAATTTTGTGCGGAAAGCATGCAATTGATGGGGAAACTGGACAGGTGGGTCCCGAAATAGCAGAAAATTTAAAAATACCTCAAGCTACAAATGTTAAAAAGATTGAATTCCATGAAAATAAAAAAATTATTAAAGTAGAAAGTGATACTGAAAATGGATATAGGGTCTTAGAAGTAAAATTACCTGCATTAATTACTGTTAATAAAGAAATTAATGTCCCTAGAATTCCATCTTTTAAAGACGCAAGAAAAGCCTTGAAAATTCCAATAATTAAATGGGATCTTGGGAAATTAAAAAATATCGACAAAACGAAAATTGGACTGACAGGGTCTCCGACTAAAGTAGTTAATATTGAGAAATTTCAAAAGAAAAAAGATACAAAATTTATTTCAGGAACACCTAATGAAATTGTGAATGAATTATACCAAATTCTAAAAGATAAGCACGTAGTATAAGATTATAATATCAATAAAGATTATTTTATTGGATGATTTAACCATGAATTTAG
>Ga0164318_10007182_pt1 | contig 10795 bp, 8 predicted proteins | sample GuaBasSedimGuay9_FD_113734 | JGI IMG/M metagenome (GOLD analysis project Ga0164318, IMG submission 113734) | Subseafloor sediment microbial communities from Guaymas Basin, Gulf of California, Mexico - Guay9, Core 4571-4, 0-3 cm | ecosystem: Environmental > Aquatic > Marine > Hydrothermal vents >...
AAAGCGGCAGAGACTTACATTGCCAAACTGCTCAGGCAGGGCTATCGGGTCGCCATTTGTGAACAGATAGGGGAACCGGGTAAAGGCCTGATGCATCGTGAAGTGGTCGAAGTTATCACACCGGGCACGGTTTTCTCACCAAGCCTGCTGGATGACAAAAAATTCAACTACATTGCCGCTTATCTCCCGGATGAGCACATGCGTTCGGCCGGCGTTGCAGTTGCTGAACTCACAACCGGAGATTTCTTTGTGTTTGAGGCAGATGCAGAGCAGGCGGTCGAGGAGCTGCGAAAACTCAATGTCGCTGAACTTCTTGTCCCGGAGGACATCGAAATCGAAGGAAATTGGGCTTTAACCCCTCGAAATCCGATAGATTTTTCGCCGACAGATGCTGAGGATGAGCTCAAACGATTTTTCGGAGTAAGCACACTTGAGGGCTTCGGCATTCGAGATATAGATTTGGCTGTTAGAGCTGCTCGTGGACTCATCGCTTACATCAAGGACAAAAAGCCGGGAATGGTCGAGCACATCCGTCGAATTCGCGTCCGAAGGCTTTCTGAATTCATGTATCTGGATGCCAGAACGATAGCCAATTTGGAGCTTCTGGAACCGATTCGAGTTGGTGAAGGCATGTCTTTGCTCAAAGTCCTTGATTACACCCGCACACCGATGGGCGGCAGAAGGCTGCGAGAAGCACTGGTTGCCCCATTTGCAGTCAAAAAGTTGATCCTTGAAAGGCAAAGTCGAGTGAACGCCTTCTTTGAAAATCCGCAGCTCATGAAGAAGACAGCGGAAATTCTCAAAGATTTTTATGACATCGAGCGTGCGGCCGCACGGATCTCTGCTGGACGGCTTAACCCACGAGAACTGCTCAGAATCGGACAGTCGATAATGCTCATCCCGAAATTGAAGAAATTGCTTGCAGAGGACGAATTTTTGGATGAACTGGCCTCGAAGATGCCGAACATCGCTGACATCGGCCAAAAGATTTTGAATACCATAGTTGAGGACCCGCCTTCCAACATGTCAGATGGGGGAGTTGTAAAAAGTGGTGTGAACCAAGCGCTTGACGAACTGCGTTACCTCGCACAGCATGGCAAGGAAAAATTGCTTGAACTCGAACAGCGCGAGAAGATTCGCACCGGCATCCCGACTCTGCGCATCGGCTACAACAATGTCTTTGGCTATTACATCGAAGTTTCAAAAAGTTACGCCAATCGTGTGCCGAAACACTATATCCGCAAACAGACTTTGACCAATGTGGAGCGGTATTACACGGATGAATTGAAGCGCTTGGAAGAGAAGATATTAGGCGCTGAAGAGCGCGCCGTCAGGTTGGAACAGGAGATCGTGAACGAACTCAGAGGACTTATCGCTGAGAGGATCGACGATTTTAAATCGGTAGCGGACATTGTTGCTGAGATCGATCTTGATCTGTCGCTTGCGGAAGTGGCTCGACGAAACCGTTACACTCGACCAGAAATCGTTGAGGATGGGATAATTTCGATCAAAGACGGACGACATCCTGTAGTTGAGGTGATGTCTCAAGAGCCGTTCATCCCGAACGACACCGAGATGGATCTCCAAGAGAACATGATCTTCATCATCACGGGGCCGAACATGTCCGGAAAATCCACTTACCTGAGACAAGTGGCTATGATAACGATACTTGCGCAGATGGGCGGATTTGTGCCCGCTGCAAGTGCAAAAATCGGGATAGTCGATCGGATTTTCACACGGATCGGCGCATCTGACGATTTAGCTCGCGGCGTGTCAACTTTCATGGCGGAAATGATTGAGACAGCGGAAATTCTGCACAATGCGACTCGAAAAAGTTTGATAATTTTGGATGAGGTTGGGCGCGGCACATCGACATACGATGGGATTGCAATCGCTTGGGCTGTAGTCGAATATTTGGCAACTCGTGTCAAGGCAAAGGCTTTGTTCGCAACCCATTACCATGAACTTTCAGAACTTGGCAAAAGGCTTTCGGGAGTAAAAAATTACACGGTTGCAGTTAAGGAATGGCAGGATGAGGTTATCTTCCTTCGCAAGGTTGTTCCGGGTGAAACTGATCGAAGTTATGGGATTTATGTTGCTAAACTTGCCGGTTTGCCAATGGAAGTGATTAGGAGGGCTTGGGAGATTTTAGAACAACTTGAGCGGCGCGGTCGTGCGCTCAAGCCTCGTCGCTCGTATCGAGGCGCTCAACTCTCATTTTTCCAAGAGATCGACCCGATCCGTAAGAAAATCATGGATTTGGATTTAGATTCGATGACGCCCAGAGAGGCGCTTGAGTTCCTTTACAAAATCAAGGAGGAAATCGGCAAATGATAAAATGGCTTTTTAAGCGACTCGGTGGGATTTGGGGCAATGAAGTGGCCGTTGATCTTGGGACTGCACAGACCCTGATTTATGTGAAAGGTCAGGGGATCGTTTTGCGCGAACCTTCGGTCGTCGCTGTCGATGAACGCACCGGTGAACCGCTGGCAGTCGGAATCGAGGCCAAAGAGATGCTCGGAAAGACGCCAAAAGGCATCATCGCCAAAAGACCTATGAAGGACGGCGTGATAGCAGATTTCGAGCTCGTTCAGGAAATGCTTTACATTTTTCTCAAACGCGTGTTGAAAAAAAGTTTGATCATTCGTCCGAAGGTGCTCGTGGCCGTCCCATCGGGTATAACGGAGGTCGAAAAGCGGGCGGTTAGGGACTCTGCTGAAAATGCCGGTGCTCGTGAAGTCCTTCTGGTGGCAGAGCCAATCGCCGCTGCCGTAGGAATTGGACTGCCCATCGAGAAACCCACCGGAAACATGATCGTTGATATAGGTGGTGGAACGACGGAGATCGCCGTTATCGCACTCTCGGGCATCGTAACGAACACATCGATTCGTGTGGCTGGCGATGAGATGGACGAGGCGATAGTCAACTATGTAAAACGCAAATATGGACTTATCATCGGCGAACAGACTGCTGAACGCGTAAAGATCGAGATCGGAAACGTTTTTCCTCAACTTGAGGAGCGCAAAATGGAAGTTCGAGGGATTGACCTTGCTGGCAGACCTAAAACCATTGAGTTGAGTTCAAAAGAGGTGCGTGAAGCACTGCGTGAACCTGTGATGCAGATAATCGAAGCGATCAAAAAAGCGCTTGAAGCCACTCCTCCAGAACTTGCATCCGACATAATCGATCGCGGTGTCTATCTTTCTGGTGGTGGTGCACTTCTGAAGGGACTTGATGCCCTCATCCGTGAGGAAACCAACTTGCCCGTCAAAGTTGTCGATAACCCGCAGGAATGTGTAGCACTCGGAGCCGGCCGCATCCTCGAAGACCTTGAGAGATACGAGAAGGTCATTTTAAAACCACAGCATAGGCACACCTTTCTGCGATGAAGGGAAGCATTTGGAACTTTGGATTGGCAGTTGCAATTTCATTGGCGCTCATAGTGTTCAGTCCGATAAGGTTTTTCATCCACTCGATAATGATCCAGACCCTCTATGTCCCTGTTTTGGAAGCTGAAGCTTTTGTCAACGCTTTGGTTACAGCAAAGGCTCAAAGAGACAGCCTGAGTCTCGAAAATGCCCATCTTTTAAAGATTTTAGGCATCTACAAGCGTGCACTTTATCGACGGAGGCTCAGGAGTAGCATAAACCCGACGCTGGCTCGATGGAGTGGAATTCCGGCGGATGCGTTGGCGTTCGAGCCGCTCGGCATCCCTGCAAAAGTCGTCTTGAACAAAGGTTGGATTGACGGCGTTCGTAAGGACAGGCCTGTGATAGCTTATGGCTCTCTTGCTGGTAAAATCTTTGAGGTGGCTCGAAATTCATCGTCGGCTATCACGGTTCACAATCGCAGATTGAAAGTTGCTGCGATAATACCCCGAAGCGGCGTTCTGGGCGTGTTTGAGGGAGGCACATTCATGCTTCACTATGTGCCGAAATGGGCGGATGTGCGTGTCGGAGATACGGTTGAGACTTCGGGCATAGGCCCTATCTATCCCTACGGTATTCCGATCGGTGTGGTTGAGAAATGCGATACTTCCGGCGGCGTTCAAGGCATGTTTATGGATGTCAGGGTGAAGCCTTTTTATGACTTCACCCAAAAAGCTGTGTTCGTGATTTTGCGATGAAGGTGTTGATTTTGTTGATAATGGCATTCATAGCCTCAAGTGTCGAGGCTCGGTTTGCTCAACCAACGTGGCCTGATTTCACCTTTGCCATCCTATTTGCGCTTTTCATCTATTTTGACTTCACTACGGCATTGGTGATCGCTTTGATTTTCGGGATAATGCGCGACGGATTGAATCCCGGATTGTTGTGGATTTCTCCTTTGGCCTTCAGCATAAATGCGTTCATTGTTCAGGGCCTAAAAAAATATTTGAACATTCAAGTTTGGCCGGCGCTTCTCCTCTACATCTGGCTCACCGATGTGCCATACAGAATTGCGATCTTCACAATTTACGGCGTCCGATTCGATTGGATCTCCATCGGTGTATCGGTCTTATTCACTGGAATTTTGGGCGTGTTGCTGATAAAGTGGATTCTGCGATGAACGAGACCATCAGGTTGAAGGTTACTTTGGCATTTTTGGGTTTGATTTCGCTTGCCTTTGCCATCCGCCTTTTTAAGATTCAAATTCTTGAGTTTAAGGAATATCGTGAACTTGCAAAACAGAACTACATCAAGGCCTTAAAGATACCGCATTTAAGGGGAAGGATACTCGATCGGAACGGGCATGTCATCGCTGAGTGGACTCCAAGTTTCAGAATTTCCGTCATAGCCGAAAAGGTCGAAAAGGAAGAAATTCTTGAACTCTCAAGGTTTCTTGATATTCCGGTTGACCTCTCGAGACTCTCCACAGGTCCCGGTTATATCCCGATTTTTGACGATGTGCCGATGGAGAAGATTTTGAAACTCCAAGAGGTGGCAGACCGTTTCCCTTGGGCAGTAGTAAGTCCTTATCCCAAAAGGAATTACATATCGGACTCCGTATTGGCTCGCGCTATCTCGCATGTCGTCGGATATGTCGGTGAGGCGTCCGAAAACGACATAGCGACAGGTAGATACTCACTCGGTGATTATCTGGGCAAATATGGAGTCGAAAAGCAATACGAGAGCATCCTCAGAGGGCGAGACGGTTATAGATTTTTCGCCGTAGATGTGCATGGCAGGATCATTAAGGCCGACCCTCGTCCGATGATACCTCCGGAGAAGGGACACGATCTGATCCTCAGCATCGACTTGGATCTGGAACGGTTTATCGATTCCTTGTTTGAGCCTTATGAGGCAGGCGCATGCGTTGTCCTCAACGCCAAAACCGGTGAGGTGCTTGCACTTTACTCGAAGCCCGGTTTTGATCCCAACAAGATGTCTTTTGGTTTGACCTTCTCCGAATGGCTTGAGCTGATAAACTCTCCTCAAAAACCGCTTTTGAACCGTGCAATTTGTGGAAGATATCCCCCCGGTTCGATTTACAAGCTTGTTTCCGCCGTCATAGGTCTCGAAGTTGGGGTTTTGGACTCGTCAAAGAGATTTTTGCCGTGTTATGGAAGTTTCAGGTTTGGCAGGCGCGTCTGGCGATGTTGGCGGCCAGAGGGACATGGCAGCCTTGATCTGCCCCATGCCATTGAACAGTCATGTGATGTCTATTTTTATCAAGTTGGCATAGCCATAGGACTTGAGCGGTTTTTGGATTATTCGCAGAAATTGCCATTGGCAATCAAAACGGGTATAGACCTTCCGGGCGAATGCACAGGTTTTATTCCGACAATTTCTTGGTATGAAAAGACTTATGGCAAAAGAGGGTTCGGTCCGGGCAATGTGCTCAACCTTGCTATCGGGCAGGGCGAAATCCTTCTGACACCGCTCGAAATAGCCACTTTTACTGCCCTAATCGCAAGGGGTAAAGTTCCGCGTCCTCATGTGGTTCATGAGATCGAGGGGCTTGGTCCGCCAAAAGTAGATACATTAGTGCTACCAGTTGATACGACAAAACTTGGGCCTGTGCGTTATGGCATGTGGTTGGTCGTCAACGGACTTCATGGAACTGCAAGGTGGAGCCGCCCGTTGACGGTGGAGGCGGCTGGAAAGACCGGCACAGCGCAAAATCCACATGGCGAAGACCATGCCCTTTTTACGGTTTATGCACCGTATAGCGACCCCGAAATTGTTGTTACAGTGGTTGTTGAAAATGCAGGGCATGGAGGCGCTGTCGCCGCCCCCATAGCAAACAGGGTTGTTGACTATTATTTTGAGAAGTTAAGGGCATCCCTTGCAGCAGCAACCGACACCACACATTGAACGCCACCCTTCAAAAAAGGTTCATTTTTAGAACCTCTTGATATGAGAAAGACGGCATTTTTGGTCTATCCTTTTGGATGGACTGTTTTTATTTTAAGGAGCCAATTTATCAAGTTGTTTAGCAAATCATTGTCAATAGGTGGGTCACTATCTCCTGGCGGTTTTCAATTTTCAATCGTTGATCCCCTCCTGCCCTTCGGTTTGGTCTTTTTTCAAATCAGTCTTATCGTTGGTCTCTTTCACCCTTTGATTCTCGTTTTTTTCGATGCTTCTGATAGAATGATGGATTAGGTTGAAGTCTTTATCGAATAGGAAAGTCTCTATCCCCTGTTTCGATGGCGATGTGTATTTTGCGAAGGTGATCCTGAATTTTCGCAAAAATTTTAAATCGAGCATAACCCCTCCTATCAAGGTCTTGACTTTCCAAAGGAGAAATTTAGCCCCATGAAAAGACGCAAGATGGTGGAAACATCCGAACCGTATTATCTCCAATATCTTATTTGTCAATCCAATATGCTGTATCAGCATGATCTGACTCCTATTTTGTGGCAACTTATAGCTTGATAACCCATGCTTCAAGGTATCAAAACGGCTACCTTATCCCCTTGTTTTGGACGGGTTCAATAAATTTTGGAAGGATTTAACGGAGGAAATTGAATAAGTTTTGAGAAAAACGGTCCCCCCAATTTTTCCTTTGCTTCGCTTATTCTTCAAAGATCTTGGCCAGCAGCTCAGCTCGGCGTTGGACACCCACTTTTTTATAAATAGACCGAACTATTTTCCTGATAGCGTGAATGGTTGTTCCGCGTTCACGAGCTATCTCCTTAAGATCATATCCCCGAACGAGTTTATGAATTACGAACTCCTCTGATGGGGTGAGATCATAATTTTGAACTAAATTATTGATAATGAACCGCAAGGCATACTTCGATAGGCTCTCAGTGAGGCTCAGGTGATTCGCCAATCTGATAGCCAGTGTTATAAATGGGATTAGTGCTTTGAGTCTCCGTTTTTCGGCTTTTGTAAACTTTCCTTTTTTGTGAAGGCTTATAAATCCGAGATAGCGGTTTTCTAAGGTGAAATTAAGGATTATCTCGTCATAACCTTCTAAATTTAGGTTCGCAAGCTTAAGGAGTTCGTCTAAAACGGTTCGTGTAATCTCCTCGGCAGGGATGTATCTATGACTTTTATCCTCCTTACCGAGAGGCTTATCCCTGACAGGTTCTGGCAGTTCCGTCTGTTCACTTGTCCGCACAAATTGGATGTTGACATCTTCGGGATATCCTATTTTTTGTGAAGGTTCTTCTGGTGTGATGAAAACGATAACATATTCTGCCGAAAACATATCGTGAAGCATAATCTTGAGTCTTTTCATAAGTTCGTCGCTATTTGGAGCTTCTGCAACATCATTCTGGTAATTTAAAAACTTCATTTACAAGGCACCTCCTTTTGAATTTTTCGCTTCCATGTTACTCGACCCCCCTGAAGGTCATCTGTCAATTTCAACAAACCCGATACTCGAGCATATCCACCGTCGCCTTCACTTTTTAGCAAACTCGTTTTTTAGTTTAATGGATGAAGAGGAAGACCAAACACATTCTTTAATTAGGAACTTAGTAAATTCGACTTCAGCGCGATATAATTTACATGCCATGAGGACAAAATATCTTGGGATTATTTTAATTCTGTCGATATTTGCGGTCTCGTCTGCTGCCATCGCCCAAACACGTCTCAAAAAGAAATGGATCCGCGAGGCGATGTTTTACAAAAAGCTGCCCGATGGCTCTGTTAGATGCGAGCTCTGTCCCCGCAGGTGCATAATTCCCGAAGGCGAAAGGGGATATTGTCAGGTGCGCTTTAACAAAGGCGGTGTCCTTTACACAATGACCTATGGAAATCCTGCCGCTGTCCACATCGATCCGATTGAAAAAAAGCCATTTTTCCATTTCCTACCCGGCTCAAAAGCCCTGTCGATAGCCACTGCCGGCTGCAACTTGAGATGTAACTTCTGCCAAAACTGGCAGTTATCGCAGACAACGCCAGAATATACCCGAAATTATGACCTTCCACCCGATTCAGTCGTCGCAATTGCCAAACGCACCGGCTGCCAAGTGATCGCTTACACTTACTCTGAACCGACCATCTTTTACGAATACATGTATGAAACGGCCAAGCTTGCACATAAAGCTGGAATAAAAAATGTGATGTTGACATGTGGCTACATTGAACCTGAACCACTGCGCGAACTCGCAAAATACCTCGATGCCATTGACATCGATCTAAAAGGCTTTTCCGATGATGTGTATCGATACATCGGCAAAGGCAGGCTCAAGTATGTCCTGCGAACCGCAAAAGTCGCTAAGGAAGCAGGCCTTTGGATCGAAATCACCTATCTTGTGATACCCACATTGAGCGACAGCGAGGAGCAGATTCGCAGAATGGCGCGCTGGGTGGTCGAGAATCTCGGCGACACCGTGCCCGTCCATTTCCTCAGATTCTATCCGCACTACAAACTGACAAACTTACCGCCTACACCGGTCTCAACGCTTGAAAGGGCCATCCAGATCGCCAAAGAGGAAGGTCTTAAGTTCGTTTATATCGGCAATGTGCCGGGACATCCTGCGGAGAACACTTACTGCCCAAGATCGGGCAAAGTCGCTATAAGGCGTCGAGGTTTCTTCTTGATCGAAAACAAGGTTGACAAAAACGGTTATGTCAAAGAGTGCGGTGAAAGACTTCCGGGAGTCTGGAAGTAACTTGAGTCAAATTGTCCCGATAGACTCGAACAACTTCTTTAGAGAAATCATTGGAAAATGGGAAATAAGCGTCTTGCCGAACGATTGCAAAGTTTTTGGCAAGATTTCAATGGTCAAAATGGTGTTCCTTTCTAACTCGTTGAAAAATTCTCCAAAAAGGAGGTCAAAATCATGGGATTCTTTATCACCGACATGGACTCCATCAAACAAGGTAAGACAACAGACATCTATTTCAAGCGCACAGAGACCATTTTGCGCTCCAAAGGGGTTCATAAAAAAGTTGTTGCAGAATTCACTGCGTCGAAGTTGCCCAAAAACTACGAATGGGCTGTTTTTGCAGGTCTGGAGGAGACCTTGCAGCTTTTGGAGGGCAAACCGATAGACCTTTATGCCTTACCAGAAGGGACTATCTTCAGATCCAGAGATGTCAATGGGATACCTGTGCCGGTAATGATGATTGAGGGCGACTATGTGGAGTTTGCGATCTATGAAACGCCTGTGCTCGGCTTTATCTGTCAATCTTCCGGCATTGCGACTAAAGCGGCACGTGTCAGGGTGGCAGCCGGCGAATGCCTTGTCCTCTCCTTCGGCATCAGACGGATGCATCCTGCAATTGCGCCTCTGATCGACCGAAACGCCTACATCGGTGGATGCGACGGCGTATCAAGCATAATCGGAGCCGAGACCATCGGACAACCGCCCAAAGGCACTATGCCACACTCTCTTATCATCGTCATGGGTGAGGAGGAGGCATGGCGCGCCTACGATGAAATTATGCCGCCAGAAGTTCCTCGAATAGCTCTGATCGATACCTATGGTGATGAAAAGATGGAAGCCGTTAAGGCAGCCGAAACATTTAAAAATTTACTTGCCGTCCGACTCGATACACCGGGTTCGAGAAAGGGCGATTTCCCGGCCATAATTCGAGAAGTCCGTTGGGAACTCGATGTCAGAGGCTATAAGGATGTCAAAATTTTTATTTCCGGTGGCCTCGATGAATACTCGATCCCGCCATTGAGAGAAGCCGGAGCAACAGGGTTCGGCGTGGGCACCTCGATATCGAACGCTCCGACTATCGATTTCGCTATGGACATCGTGGAGGTCGAGGGACGCCCGGCAGCTAAAAAGGGCAAGTTCGGTGGCCGAAAGAGGGTGATGAGATGCGAAAATTGTGGCGAATTTTTGGTGGTCTCAAAAGGAGAGTCGGCGGAGCAGTGCCCCGTGTGTGGCGGAAACTTGACGGAAGCACACGAACAGTTCATCAAAAACGGAGAGGTCATCAAAGAAATTCCTGATGTTGAAAAACTTCGCTCCTATGTCCTCGAACAAATTGAAAAGTTCGGCCTGAAAATCTGAGTTTTTCGCAAAAAGCAACCCCTTTATTCGTCATAATCCAAAAAATTTGCGTTCTATAGCATTTGTTTTTCCATCAGCTTTCTGACATGTCTTATCAATCAAGTTTGTGAATGTCAATGCGTTATTGTTTTTTAGCATGGCTATTAGATTTTTAATTTGTGGTGTCGGGATAATTGTCGAATTTTCAGCGATATATCCTTCCAAACCCCTTCGTTATGCATCATCTCGATGGTCATCCAATCTTATCGGTGGTTCTGTCGGAAGTCCTTCGTTGAATGAAACTTAAGCCCCACCCTGAGCCCCTCTGAGGGAGAGGGTAGCCAAAGTTTCCCTCCTTTTGGGAAAATCAGGATGGGAGGCAATTCCCTGACGGACAGCTCGTTCGCC
>Ga0164318_10007184_pt1 | contig 10792 bp, 4 predicted proteins | sample GuaBasSedimGuay9_FD_113734 | JGI IMG/M metagenome (GOLD analysis project Ga0164318, IMG submission 113734) | Subseafloor sediment microbial communities from Guaymas Basin, Gulf of California, Mexico - Guay9, Core 4571-4, 0-3 cm | ecosystem: Environmental > Aquatic > Marine > Hydrothermal vents >...
ATTTCATCCGCCGTCCCCAGATACGCCGCTGCCTGATCAGCGTCTAATGCCTTTCCTAACTCCGTCAGCGCCCGCTCCAGGACAGCTTCGACCTCCAGCTGCGAGCGAATGTTGGCGTTGATCTTGCCCACCAGCTGCTCGCGGGCAGCGCGGCGCTGGGTGGCTTCAACGAGACGCAGGTTATCCGCCGCCAGAGCAAATTGCTCGGCGATGGCCTCAACCAAAGTGATCTCCTCTTCGCTCCACGATTGCCGGCCCTCGGCTATCCTAACTCCCAATGCCCCCAAGGGCTGGTCGCGCAACATGATAGGCGCTACTAGGGCAGGTATTTTCTCACCGGCTCCCTCCTCTACCGTCTCGCCATTCCCTCCCCGTACCAATGTCCTGCGTTCCGCCATCGCCTGTCGCGCCTCGGGCAACACCGTCTCTCCCAGGGGAGCGACATCCGGCCCGGAGGTCTCGTAGCGGCCCGCGGTGGTCGTTTGCAGGTATTCGGCCCAGGCCTGCACCAGGTAATGCCGCTGAGTGGCCCGCGCCTCCGCCAGAGCGGTCTGCGCGGCAGTGTAGAGCTCGGCATTGGCGATGGCGTTTGCCAACTGGTCAGCCATCGTCTGCAACACGGCGATATCCGTCTCATCAAAGGCTGCGGCCGCGGTGCTCTGCACAGTCATCGCGCCGATGACTTTCCCGCGCGAGCGCAGGGGCAGTGCCATCTCCGAACGGGTCTCCGGCAACAACGGGTTATCGAAGCGCACGGCGGCTTCTCCCACATCCAGCTGGATATCAGCCTTATCCGTAGCCACGCACTGGCCGATCATCGAGTTCCCTCCCACTTCCAGCTGGTGCCCACGGGACAACATCTGCCGTCCGGCCTCGCCTGTGCCCGCTCGCAAGACGGCGAATTGCTCTTCCTCATCGAGCAGGAACAAACCCACGTAGTACAGATCAAAACGCTCACGAACCAGCTCCACCACCTGGGGAAGCAATTGATCGGGATCAAGAATGGAAGTGATAGCTTGGGAAACCTCGGCTGCCGCCTGCAAATTGCGGGTGCGCTCGTCCACACGTTGCTCCAGACCTTCCAACAACTCCCGCAGTTGCGTCCTCATGGTGGCAAAAGCTTGTGTCAGCACGCCAATCTCGTCCTCGCCTACCGAAGGAAGCGGGATATCCCATTCCCCGCCCCCCAGTTGTTGCGCTGCCATTGCCAGTTCCTGCAATGGGGTGACGAGACGGTTAGTAAGCATGATCCCTATCACCGCCATGAGCACGACAAGCCCCACACCCAGCGGCAAAAGACGTTTCAGCATCAGGGATTGAGTTGAGGTTTCCAATTTTTCTTGCAGGCCCTCCACGGCCCCCATGACTTTTCCCGCTTCCACCACACTGGCTAAGCTCCAACCGGTACTCTCCACAGGGGCGTAGGCGATGAACAATTCCTTTCCATTCACCTCTAAAGAGTCAAAACCCGCTGCGCCGGCCACCATTTTAGCCAATACAGGCGCAAATTCCTCCGGCGCCTCGGCCAGATCCGTCCCGAATTCGTCGGATTCAACGGCACGCCCCAAAATATCCCAATAACCTTGCTGTGGCAGGACAATGGTGTGTCCTGTCTCATCCACGAGAAAAGCGTAGCCTCCCCCGAGCAGCCGGGTGGCCTTGACGCTATCACTGATGTCCCTCAATGTCACGTCCACGCCAATGACCCCGACAAACTCATCCTGGTCAGTATAAACGGGGACCGCCGCCGTGACCAATAAGCCCTGACCGGTGGCATCCTCGTACACCGAGGTCCATACTGTTTCTTGCTGCGGGTTGTCCTCCACGGCAGCAACATACCACGGTCGCTGGGTAACATCCCAATCTGGTGGAAGGATGGCTCCCAGACCCACATTGGGATAGTACCAGGTGATCCCTTCTTTCGTCGCCAGGTAAAGGGCTAGCGTATGGGGGTCGCTTTCGTAGGTCTGGGGGAGAATCGAATCCAGATGTGCGCTTATCTGTAAATCCCTGCGCAAAGCGGCGTCAATCTCTACAAAGTTAGGAACAAAGACGGCGGAAACTTCATCTGGGTTGTTGATATACTGTCCCTCGGCCCCTGTGAACATGTGATCCTCGACTCGCCAGTAAGATGCGCTCCCGAAGACCTCGGGTTTCTCAAAGATGCGTGCCGCATACTGAGCCACGCTCTCCGCATCGTACTGTGCGCTCTGCAAAATAAGGTCGTTTTCCTGAGCGTTAGTGGTAGTGAGCTGCCGGAGGTAATCCTCAATCTGCAGACGCAACGTGGCACTGCTGGTCTGTTGGGCTTCTCGTCCCGTCTCCAACAGCGACAAGACGGACACGTAGGAGATGATAGCCGCCACCATTATCACCATGCCCAACAGCAAAACCAGCACCCTGGTTCTGATGCTTCCTCGTACTCGTAAAGCAGCGTATTTTTCCATACTTATCTGCTCCTCAGCACCGCAAGGTACGTTTTGCGGCTTCGCTATAATTCCGCATCGCCACCCACGACATCCCCGGCGTCCAGGAGCACGTAGGTCTGTGCTGCTCCCAACGCGCTGTTCAACTGCTCCGCCGTGATACGCAACAGGGACTCCATATTGATAGCCTGTCGCATCTTATCCGTGATCTCGCGCGTCACCAGCTCGCGTGTAGCACGACGCTGGGTATCCTGAAACAAACGTGCGCTTTCCAGTGCCGCGCCTAGCTGTTCAGTTAATGCTTCCAACAATGCTGTTTCTTCAGCCGTCCACGTCCCGCCAGTCTCGGCCTTGCGCAAGCCCAGCGTACCCACCACCTGGTTGCGGATTTTGATCGGTATAGCCAACGTCGGCTCTTCCTCGCCATCCGTCTGTACGCTTTGCCCCGTCTGTACAGCCTGTAGCATTTCAGGTTGCCAGTCACCCGTAGTGCGAGTGATAGACTGATCAACGTAGCGATAGCCCCAAGCGGCGCGGGTGCTCAATCGTTCAATCCATGCCTGGCGGCTGAGTTCGCCGTAGGCGCGCCGCGCCGTCTCCAGAGCCTCCTGGCTCGTGGCGAACAAACGCGCGTTGTCCAACGCCACCGCCACCTGATCGGCCATAGTCTGCAATACAGCGATGGTGCCCGGGTCGTCAAAAGCATTGGGCTGGTCACTCTGCACGGTAAACGCACCGATAACCCGTCCCCGCGAACGCAGGGGCAGGGCCGCCTCGGAGCGGGTATCCGGCAGTTCGTCCGTGGCCAGACGCACGGCGTCTTTACCGACATCGTGCGCAACCCGCGCCTGGGCATTAGCAATGCTCCAGCCGATCATCCCCTTGCCGGTTCTTATGCGGTGACCGCGTTCCAGCATCGCCTGACCGGCTTCACCGGTGCCGGCTCGCAGCACGGCCCACTCCCCCTCTACCAAAAACAGCCCCACGTAGTACAGGTCAAACCGTGTACGAATCAATTCAACGACCTGCCGGATCAACTGCTCGGCTTCCAGAATTGAGGCGGCTGCGTGGCCCACCGCGGCCGAGGCATTCAGGTAATCCAAATGGCGCTCCAGTTTGGCGGTACGGTCGGCCACGCGCTGTTCCAGATTGCCGATGAGATCACGCATCTGCGCCGTCATGCTGTTAAAGGCGCGGGCCAGAGCACCGATCTCATCCTCGCCCTCCACCGGAGCGATGCGGGTCAAATCACCGGCAGTGATGGCGGCCACTGTTTTGGTCAGCATGTCGATGGGCCGGAACACTTGGCGGGTGATCAACCAGGTCAAAACCAACAGCAACGCTATTCCAACAACCACTGCTGTCCAGGCAATCTGCTGGAATTGTCGGAAGGCACTCAGCATCTCTGTCCCTGGTTGTTGAATAGCAGTTTGCGCAACCAATACTCCTGCGCTGTTGCTTACCAGGGCTACTACTCCCACCAGGATAGGGATCGTGACCACCAGAATGAAAAACATCAGGCGGAGCTGTAACTTACCTCTCTGCAGGTATTGTCCCGATATCATTTGCTGGAAAACTGCATAGGCGTAGATGGAAGCATAGATGATATTGTTGATGAGCGTGGACAACGGACCACCAAACAGAGGGCGCAAACCAACCTCTACGACTACGACAACGAGCTGCCCCCCCAAGAGCAACCACCCCAGGCGGCGGGTCAACGGTAACACTTCTTTGTCTCGCAAGATGACATACAGCAGCGGGATGAACAACACTAATGGTATTACGTATATGTTCAGCATTTTGACAAGTGTGGACAGACTACCGCTAGCATATTCACTTAGGAATACATACCCACCGGCATAGGTCTCAGCGCTGAGACCGGTATACAACAAGCCTGTACCCAGCATGAAGTCCAGCAGGATCAACGGAACAGGCAAAAAAGCCATGCCATAGACCAACCACCAGCCCCACCGCCACCGGCCGTGCAACCACTGCGGTTTCAGTAAAACGACAGCAACGATGATTGTTCCAGAAGGAACAGCTATAGATGTCAAGGTCAAGAGGATGGTCGGTAAAGTAGCCTGGGCCACATTTGAGGCACCCACCATCGAACCCATGGCAAAGCTGCTGAACGAAAATAATAGGAGCAACCCGCTTACGTGGCGGTTGGCAGTATGCCAAGCATTGAGCAACAGGACGTAGAAGGCCAGAATAAATTCGATCAGGGCCAGGAACCAGGCAATGAGTTGTAAGGTCTGCTCCGCCGGAGACAGGTTCATGAGCGTACCTCCTCTTCTGCTCCGTGACCGCCGTCACCGGTGCCCGCCAATTGGGCCGTGGTCACTCCACTTCCCATCCGTACCTCAACCTCAACTTTGCCCAGCGACTGGCCAATCTCACGAATGGCTGTCTGCAACACGGTGTCCATATCCAACGTCTCTCTCATGCGGGCCGTGACCTCACCGACCAATTGCTCGCGTGTAGCGCGACGCTGGGTGTCCTGAAACAAACGTGCGCTTTCCAGTGCCGCGCCCAGCTGCTCGGTGAACATTTCCAACAACTCCTGAGATTCTTCCGTCCAGGGGGCGCCACCTGCAGGCCGGCGGGCATCCAGTACACCGATGGTATGGCCCCGTACCTTGATCGGCAAAACCAGCCCCCCTTCCTCCATGCTCTCCGCTGCCTTTCCTTCTCTCCGTAGATAAAGACCCTGCCGGTTACGCCGGACCTCCAGACCGGGGTGGGCCTGCAACAGCGCGCGCCAGGCCTGAACGCTCAGCTCACCGGAAAGACGCCGCTCCGTCTCCAGGCTCTCCCGTACTCGCCGGAAAAGCCGCGCGTTGCTGATAGCCACGGTTATCTGGTCAGCCAGCGTCTGCAACACCGCTATGTCTTCCTCGGTAAAGGCCTCCGGCTCCATAGATTGCACGTCCAGCACACCGATAACCCCTTCCTGTGACTTCAACGGCAAAGCCATCTCCGAACGGGTATCTGGCAAATCAGGGTTGTCGAAGAATATGGCGTCCTGCCCCACATCCAGCGCGATGCGCGGCTCGCCGGCCCCGGCAGCGTATCCCACGATGCCGACCTCACCCACCTTCAACTTGTGTTCCCGCGCCAGCATACGCCGCCCACCGGCCGACGAGGCCGCCTGCAGAACGGCATATTCCCCCGTTTCATCTACCAAGAAAATGCCGGCGTGGTAGAAACCAAAACGCTCGGAGATAAGCCGGACGGTTTGGTCGAGAAGTTGGTCCACGTCACGGATCGCGGCGGCATCTCGCGCTACCTGCGCCGCCGTTTCCAGGTAGATACTCCGATGGGCCAGGTCGGCGGTACGATCGGCCACACGTTGTTCCAAGCTACCGATCAGATCGCGCAATTGGACAGTCATTTGGTTAAAGGTTCGCGCCAGGACGCCGATCTCGTCTTGAGATTCAACCTTGATCGTATATTGCAAATCTCCTGCACCGATGGCCGTTGCGCCAGCCACCAGATCTTGCAGTGGACGGGTGATTCTAGCCATAAACACCCAACCGATACCAAAGGTAACGATCACGAACAAGATGATCAAAATGACCGATTGTTGTGTCATCTGGGTTGCCGTAGCATACACTTCAGCAAGCGGCTGCTGGACAACTACGTTCCAACCGGTGACTTCGACTGAGGAGTATCCTCCCCACATCTCGACGCCATTTTCGTCTTGGTAGGTACTGGCGCGCTGACCCGCGACAAAGAGAGTCTGAATATCAGTCACTCTGTCCGCCGCGGGACGCAGCCCCCAATCTGGGTGCGCGACCCATTGACCCTCATGCGTCACGATAAAGACGATGCCTTCCTCGCCGGCCTTCGTTTGCACGGCTATCTCTTGCAGGTGTTGTACACTCACGTCCGCGCCCAGGACACCGATGATCTCACCGTAATACTGGATCGGAAGCGCGATAGTGATGAGCGTTTCTCTATCTCGGCTGAACGGTGGAGAAATATACAGCTTGCCCTGCCGTGCTTGTTGAAACCAGGTCTTCTCAGTCCAGAGGCCGCTCGATATCCCGGTCGTGTTAGCTATCTCATTGCCTTCAGTACTTATCGTGTACAGGGCGCGAAACACGCCAGATTGATCGCCGGCAATGACATTCTGTAGAATCAAAGAGTGTTGCCAGGGATCCATTTGCGCGATGCCCGGCATCTGAGTAGTCAAAGACAGGATGCTGACCACATTATTGATAAATTGCTGAACTTCGGCAGCCGTCCGGTCTGCTAGCTGCAAGTTACTGGTAACGCTGGCTTGTTCCATCGCCTGCCGACTGGTATTGATCAACCACACGCCGGTCACGGCCGTGGAGCCAACGACCAGAAATAGCAGCAGGGCGATCAAGCGCGTGACTAGACGATGTCTAGTTGGAACCCGTCGCACCTCGACCGGCAAGCGCGAATCTGGTTCCCGTCTAACTTGATCGTTCGCCCGCTCTTGATTCACCACCATCATCACCTCCGCAGCCACTTGGAACAGTACACCTTGTGCCAGGTGCGTCATTTCTGCCGTATTGCGTTAAAGTCTAGCTAAGGATAAATGTTACCAATCTTCCAAGACTACCACAGAACCATCCGGCTCAAACTCCAAAACCGTCTGAGAGCCATTAGCTACCGAAAACTGGCTGTAGTCCGTCACGGGAAGTCCATTGACCTGCGTCAAAGCGATTTTGATGATGCCCCCGTGAGTAGCAACCACAATGTTCTTCCCGCAATGTTGCTGGGCCAAGTCACGTATACCCTGCCAACTGCGCTCCGCAGCCATGTTCAAAGACTCACCTTCAAACTGGATACCCTCGACAAACTGAGGTTCTACTAGATCAGTTGTGTCTGGGATTCCGGAAGGAAAAGAAATGTCTGGGTCAGAGGCCCAAGAAACCCGCATTTCCTCTGGAATCTGCCCACCTTGATAACCCGTGTAGATTCCCAAGCCAATTTCCCGTAAATTATCGTTGATGTGAACGTCAAGCCCATGCAGAGCAGCAATGGCAAGCGCCGTATCATGTGCTCGCGACAACCGGCTGGAAAAGATCGCGTCTATGTCTTTATCCGCGAGTTCCTGCGCGAGCGTTTCTGCTTCCGCTATGCCGACCTCGTCAAGAGGGATATCGGCATTACCTTGTAAAATATGCTGCTCATTCCAGCTCGTTTGTCCATGCCGGACAAGAATGATCCTTGTCGGCTTAGAGCATGACCGGTCGACTACTGTCTGGTAACCCACCCAAGCCAGACCCAGAAGGATCAAGCCTAGAACGACTGTGATAAATGTATTTTTCTTGTTCACTATTACCTCCACAAAGTTAAGAAATTAGCACATGCACGTTATAGAATGGAAATATATCGCGTACAACCGGGCACCACTAACCTAAGCAATACGGCAGAAATGGCGCACCTGACGAGCAGGTGTAAAAGGCTGGGTCTAACCCAGGCACCTAGGCAAGCGGCCCAGCCTCGTAGCCCACAATGACTTACTCACTCCGTGAGATACACTCCTCCCAACTTCAGCAAGCTCGTGGCGTGAAGTTTGAAGCCCTGTACTCGGGAAGATGTCACGACCATGTACATCATGTGATTCATGAACGCCCACGGCGCATCATCAATGATGATGCGTTGCGCCTCCACGTAGAGTCGCCTCCGCACGCTACGATCCATTGTCTCTGCAGCTGCGGTCAATAGCTCGTCCACCTGCGGATTGGAGTAGTTAGCGTCATTGAGATTGGCTGCGACCATCGGCGTGGAAAGCAACGGGTTCAAGTAAAAATAGGGATCGGGCGGGCCGCCCGACCAACCCAGTAAAAACATGGGGGCTTCGTCAGCGTCAATCGCCGTGTTATACTCCGGCCACGTGTCAAATGCCTTGATCTCGACCTCAATGCCCACCTCTGCCAAATCTCTTTGCACAGCCTCCGCCAGTCCCAATGGGTTCGGGTTATAAGGTCTGGATATGGTAGAGAGAAACAAAGTGGTTTCAAAACCATCCGGGTAGCCAGCTTCTGCCAGCAATGTTTCCGCCTTAGCGGGATCATAATCGTACTGTCGCAAGCTGGCATCGTACCCCCACGAGCCGGGGGGCAAAGGACCGATAGATTCAAGTGCAGCATCGCTAAAAACCTCGTGGATGATGCGTGGTTTGTTGAGCGCAAAATTGATCGCCTGTCGCACCTGTGGGTTCGAGAAAGGCTCCATTTGGGTGTTGAGGCCCATGTAGCCCACGCTCATGCCGGGTTTTTTGTACAATACCAGACTTTCGTCAGCCATCACCGTGCTAATATCTGCCGGCTCCAACCCATCCATCATATCCAGGTCACCCTGTTCCAGGGCTGCCAGCCGTTCCCGGTTATCTGGAACGACCACAAACACGAGCCGGTCTATTGCAGGGCGTCCGCCCCAGTAGTCCTCATTAGCTTCCAGGACGATCTCCTCGTCCGGCGTCCAGCTCACAAGTTTGAACGGCCCGCTACCTACCGGGTGTTGGGCAAAGTCCTCACCGTATTTCTGAATAGCCGCCGGGGACGCGATGCTACCGGCAAAAACCGGCAAGGCATACTGGAGAGGGGCGTATTTTTTCGAGAGCACTATCTGAACCGTGTAGCTGTCAATGACTTTGACTTCCTTGATCGCGCCAAACAAAAACCTACCGAAGGAAGACTTACCAAAGTAACCGGGATGCTCTTTGTCTAACATACGGTCAAAATTGAACTTGATCGCCTCCGCATTCACATCTGTTCCATCGTGGAACTTGACGTTTTCACGCAGATAGAACGTCCAGGTCAATTCGTCTGCGGAAACATCCCAGCGCTCGGCCAGTCCCGGCTTGACCTCGGGAGTCTCTGGGTCAAATTGCAACAAACAGTCGTAAAGAACGTTTATCACCTTGATGGATTCCTCATTAGTAGCATAAGCCGGGTCCAGAGTAGGGGAATCCGCGCTCCGCCCAAAGCGCAATGTGCCGCCAATGTGTGTTTCTTCCGTCGCCATCTCCGCCGGCAGAGTTGGCGTCGGTGTACCGTTTCCAGAGGTGCAACCAACGATCAGTGAAATCACTAATGCAGCTATGCCAATCGTGACCAAGCCGGTCTTACACATAAGGTTTTTGCCCCTCATGTCCCGCCTCCTTATTTGTGAGAATGGTTTACAGATAGGACTTTCGCTAACGACATTTTTCAACCGCTAATCCACGCGAATTAACGCAAAAAACTACTAGAATTAGCGTAAATTGGCGTTCATTCGCGGTTTAGCTCCCTAACAAGCGAAACTCCTAACAGAGTCAAACAACCTCTACCGAATGTGTTCAGTATATTTCCTCGTCACTCATCGTTCGCCATTGCCAGACGGATCACAATCTCATCCAACCCCAGCGCCGCGTACATTTCATTCGCCGCCGTCTTGAGCACGGTTTCCATATCCAAAGATTCGTGCATGTGCGCCGTGGCCGCGCGCAGGAGCTGTTCCTGCTGCGCCCGGCGGCGGGTGTCTTCTAACAAACGCGCATTCTCCATAGCCAACGCCAAACGACCGGCCACTTCCTTGACCAGCGAGACTGTCTCCGGGGAAAAGGCCTCGCCTTCAGCGCGCAGGTTGAGCAATCCTATCTCCTGGTCCCGCAGCGTGATGGGCACAGACAGGGCACCGCTGGCAGCTGACCCGCTGTCCTGACGCAGCCCGGCGACCGGCTCAATGCCCGCACGACTGTAACGATACCCCAATGGCCGCTCACTCCTCTGGGCAACCGCGGCCCACGACTCCTGAGTGTAACGACCGGAGGCCACTTCCAGGTCGCGCATGGTCTGTTTCATCTCCTGGAGCAGACGGGCGTTTTCAATAAACACTGCCAATTGGTCGGCCACGGCCTGCGACGCCACCATGTCGTCCTCGTCAAAGGCAGCCGGCTCCCGACTCTGCACATCCAAAGCGCCGATGACCCGCCCGCCCACCTGCAGCGGCAGCGTCATCTCCGAACGGGTCTCCGGCAATAGGGAATTCTCGAAGTGTACGGCGTCAGCGCCCACGTCGAGGACAATACGGGGTTGACCGGTACGGGTGACGCGGCCCACAGTGCTGATTTCGTCCATTTCCAACTGATATCCGCACTCCAGCATCGTGCGGCCGGCCTCGCCAGTGGCGGCCTTCAAGACAGCATACTCGCCCCGCTCATCTACCAAAAAGATGCCGGCGTGATAAAGACCCGAACGATCCCGGATCAGATTGACGGCGCGGTCCAGCAGCTCATCCAGCTCATGTGTGACGGCTGCACTGCGGGCCACATCGGCGGCCAGCTGCAGTCGCATAGTCCCGCGCCGCAATGCTCCCTCGGCCCGCTTGCGCTCAGTGATGTC
>Ga0164318_10007185_pt1 | contig 10792 bp, 15 predicted proteins | sample GuaBasSedimGuay9_FD_113734 | JGI IMG/M metagenome (GOLD analysis project Ga0164318, IMG submission 113734) | Subseafloor sediment microbial communities from Guaymas Basin, Gulf of California, Mexico - Guay9, Core 4571-4, 0-3 cm | ecosystem: Environmental > Aquatic > Marine > Hydrothermal vents...
CATAGTTTTCCTCTCTGGAGCCTTCGGTTATTTAGTTTTGAATTTTCCCTTGAATGGAAATATACTCCTCTTCCCAGGGAACTATTCCATCCTTTTCCCGTTTTTACAGGGCTCTTTGGTATACCGGTTTTGCTTTTATCCCAGAATACAGTAGTTCCTCCCCAGAAATTGAAAAAATCTGAGATGGGGAGAGAAAACTATATATCATCCTTTATAGGCACTATATCAGGCTCCCTGGTTGGTTTTCTTCCAGGTGTAACCTCCGGAGTTGCCGCCGTCATTTCAAGATTATTTATTAAAAATGAGGAAAGTGAGGATTTTCTTTACGCGTTGGGGAGTGTGAACACATCTAATTACATATTCAATCTAGCCGCGTTGTATATAATTCTCAGACCCAGAAGTGGAGCTGTCAATGCCATATCCCAAATTTACACGGTGGATAGATGGTATTCCCTATACTTTATCCCCCAATCCTTCCTTCTTATTCTCATCACTGTGGTTATAGCATCTATACTGGCATTCTTCTCCACCCTGTATCTTGGGAAGCTATTCGCAATAAATATAGAGAAATTGGGAAAGAGATATGGAAACATTTCTAGGATCCTCATTGCCCTGATTTTCATTTTTATATTTTTCTTTACAGGGATATTGGGGGTAATCTTTGCCATTGTTGCCACGCTAATAGGTCTTTTACCTCCCAAACTGGGAATAATGAGGGTTCATTTGATGTGCGTGATAATCCTTCCTGTTCTTTTCTTTTATCTTTAACGATAATTTTATATCCAAAGAATAACATTACAGTGAAGGGATTAAAATGGCAGCAAAAAATGAGGATTGGTTTGAGAAATTACAGAGCGAACTAGAGAAGAAGAGGGAGGAAGTTATTAAGAATATTTCCACGGAGTGGGAGAAGAAGAAGGAGCTAAACATGAACCTCATTGAGGATTTCTGGAAGATTTGGATTCAATTCAATAAAATAAATGTTCATTTTAGGATGGATCCTCCATATTCGGAGTGGGGACAGTTTATTGATTTCCCAGATAAATGGAGCTTGAAGGAGGACTTTGATTTCTCCTCCGTTACAGAAATAGGGCTCGTGGATTTAACCAGGGATCAGAATAGAACGGGGGATTCCCTCAAGGTATTTTACTACACAGAGGGTGAGGAAGAAAGGATAAAGATGATATTCCAGTTCTTTGAGGGGGAGGAATATCACAAATACTCTGGATTGAAGAGGATTTACAGCCAGTACATACTCTATGATGAGAGTGTTAAGAAGGCAAACTTGGAGAAAATAAGAGATGTACTTCTGAAGGTTATACCCAAGTGGTACGAGTCTCACCTGAAGGGTGATAGGGATATAATAATAAATTACATAAAGAAGGAATTCAAGAAGGGAGAAACCTTCGCCGTCTAATCATTCTTCGAATTCTTTTTCTATCTGTTTTTTGAATTCTTCCCTGAGGGTTATTTCTTGTTCCCACTCTTCCAAAGAATCTAAAGCCTCCTTCAACTCCCTTAAGCAGTCTATACATATCCATTTATCACCTATTTTTTTCATAGGTAAATTTTTGTATCCTATTCTTCCACATAAAAAACACACGTGCATCTCTGGAATCTTACTCTCCACATATAGCTCGAGTTTCATTCCTTCTATTATGTTCTTCAGAACATCTTCTTTGATTCCCTTCACCTCCTGTGCTTCTCGTTAATGAGAAGGTATTTATCCTCTATTCTCACGATGGGTAAATTGTAAATTTTGGCGAGACCCTTTAATATTTCCACCGCCTTAGAATAGTTATCCTTAGTGTGCTTCATGTGAAGATAATGCATAATATCCAATGCGCTGAGACGGGCCACATTGCTATACGCACCTATGTGATTCTCCCATTTCACCTTTATTCTCTTTGCCTCTTCAACATTTCCCTCCATGGAATCTGGATGGAGAATTTCCACATCTAAATTCGCAGGTATTCTACCGCTCTGTGTAAACCCGAAGTATTTGGCCGCGATTTCCTTTAATTCCCTTCCCCTCATCCCTTCACCTCAGTATATATCTGCTTCGGCGAGGACATTTATTCCATTCTTCCCAATTTCATATATTTTCACTTCCCTTGAATGGGCAGTTCTCCTCATTTTCAGAATTTTCAAGGTCAGCTTCAGTCTGTTATTCTCTTCTAAGAAGGAAAGCAAGATAACACCATCAACCACATATTCCACAATACCCTCCCTGCTTACCTCTGGATTTTTAGGATCCACCTCTGCGGTGAAGACTGCAGTTGCACCGCTTTCCTTTATGCTCTTGCTCAATTTGAATACTATTCTTCTCTTTTCTTCAATGTTATCGTACATCATGGTTATGAGGCTTATTGAATCAATCGCAATTCTGGTTGCCTTGAATTCCCTTATTAACTCGGGTATATCTCCCTCAAGGCGTTCCACACTGCTCTTGGCATCCTCGGGGTCAAGCTTCAAAAGTAGGAGAGAATCGTCTATGTATTTTGAAAAATCCCACCCAAAGGCCTTTGCACTCTCCATAAGGCTTTTTTCATCCTCCTCAAGGCTCATAAATATGCATTTTTCACCATTGAGTAAACCCTCCCATATGAACTGCATGGCAAAGGTGCTCTTTCCTGTGCCAAAGGAGCCTATTACGGCTATGCTATGCCCCTTGGGTATTCCTCCACCAAGCATCTCGTCAAGCCCATTTATTCCAGTTTTAACACGCATTTTCATCACCCAATCTTTTCCGTATTCACTACCACAAAGCCGTTATGCCTATTTAATGTAGTGTTGAATCTTGCAATTCTCTCCTCCTCAAGATGGGCCATCAGACCTGTGAATTTTAGCACGTACATATATCTGTATCTTTTTGAAAATCTGCTGGAGCCGTGCCACTCAAATACAAACACTCCGTCAACGGAATCAAAAAGCAATTTCTCCAAGCGTTCATCCACAACCCCCAAGGTGAGTATGAGGTATATTACCGAGCTCCAATTTTTGGCAACTCTTCGAAGACCCCTTATTATATCAAGGAGGTTGTTGAAATCTATTCGGGGTGAAGTGACCAGGTCTGTTAGGGAGTCCACTATCACAATTTTATCGTTGGCATTCTTATCTATATAATTCACAAATTCTTTCAGCAGTTCTCCCTTTCTCTTCAAAAAATCCCCCATATTTGGAGTTATCCATCTTCTTGGGAGTATGCTGTTGCGGAAATACTCTATGGAGAAATCCTTAATGGTCAAATTGTCCTTAAAACCCTCCTGAAGGTCTTCATTGAATGTTATTTCCACCGCCTTAAATATCTCCTCGGGACTCTTGGAGAAAGATATGTACAATGTGCCCTGAGGTATGTAGATATCCGGGGCATCTATTATCATAAATCTTCTTCTGTTCTTGTATTTCCTTGCCAGGGATAATTTTGCAGCAGAGGTGTATGCAAATTCAACATTGCCCGAGCCAGGTTCGCCCGCAAGAATCACCACGGAGCCTGCAGGAACTCCTCCCTTAACGATCTCATCAAACGCCGCTACAGAGGTAGGTATTCTCATTCATTAAATCATAGCAATTTGGAATTTAAATCTTTGCCCGCTCAGAATGTTTAAATATTCAGAAGATGATTAAAGAGGGATGTCGGAGAAAATAAGAACCGGTATTTTGGGCCTAGATTCTCTCCTGGATGGTGGGTTGATGCAGTTCTCATCCACGGTAGTTATTGGCACAACAGGTGCTGGGAAAACCACCTTTGCAACGCAGTTCATTAGAAGAGGTCTGCTTGAAGGGCAGGATTGCATATTCATAAGTTTGGATGAGAATAAAGAGCAAATAATAAGAGATGCGTTGAATATGGGATGGGACGACATTCTCTATTTCATAGAGGAGGAAAAATTGATTTTTGTAGATGCCTCTGGCAAGGAGTTTAAGAGTTTCATAAGGAAGGAGCTTCCGGATTTCGTATCCACTTGGATTGGAGCCAATACGAGAATTGCGATAGACCCTTTAACCCCGGTGGTTTGGGCCACACCATCCCGCTATGAACAAAGGGAACTGCTGGGATATATGCTTAAGGAAATGAGAAAAATAGGGACAATTGTTGCCACCCTAGAGGAGCATGGTCCATCCAATCTCTCATCCCCGGAGACGGCAATTCCCATGTATCTTGCAGATTCCGTCATTCATTTACGTTACCGATATGTGGATAGTGAAATAAAGAGAGATTTGAAAATTGTGAAGATGAGGGGAAGCAGGCATAGTGAAAGGATTCATCCATACAAAATTGTGAGGGGATTGGGGATATTTGTTATGCAGAGCGGTTATAAATTAAAGGGCACTAAAGAAAATGTGAAGGAATTGGAGAAAAAAATAATGAAGAGATTGAAAAATGCATCACCCATTGTCATCGAAAGGGTAAAGAAAAGTTTGAATAATCTGGAGGATGAGGATGTTGAGGATATCAATCTCGATGAGCTTGCAGACATAATTGTGGAGGAGTTCAGGTGAAAATAACCAAGGAGCTTGAAGAGATAATCAAAACCTTGGAGGAAGATGAAGGAGAAAAAGGGCTTCATTTATTTTCCAATAGAAACAGAAGATATGTTTTTCGAGAGCTCACACGGGCACCATGTCAGACATCATCATCCATTGCAAGAAGACTGGGTGTGGATATTCAAATTGTGGAGTGGCATCTCAAGCGATTGAGTAGAGAAGGATATGTTGGGGATAGGAGAATAAAAAAGAAGATCTATTATCCTGAGGATCTCATAAAGGAGGAGGATTTGCCCCTTTTTTCCCTATTGAACAACAAAGGAGCGAATCTCATAGTGAGATCTCTATACAGGAAATGCAGAGAGATATCCTTTTTGGAAAGGCACTTAAGCAGGGCCACTGTTTATAGGGTCATAAAAGAGCTAAAAAATATGGGTTTTGTGGAGGATATGAAGGGAACCCACAGACTCATTTGTTTAAATGATGAATTCTACGAAAAAGTGGGGGAGTATGATAGGATAGGTTTGGAGTTCAAGAAGAAATTCATAAAGAAAATAGAGTTTAGAGGATATGTTGTTGAGATTATTGGCACCTACAATTATGAGACAAAGATAAGGGTGAGGGGAGTGGAAAAATTTACACTGGGAATATACATATCCCCTCTGAAAAGCATACTGGGGGTTAGAGAATGAGGGAAGAGATGAAGAGAAGAGCTGGAGAGGAAGCGGTGAAGTATGTAAAAGATGGAATGATAGTTGGGCTAGGTACAGGCAGCACGGTAAGGTACACCATACTCAAGCTCGGCGAGCTTGTGGGGGAAGGATTGGAAATAATAGGGATACCCACATCCAGGGCCACAGAGAAATTAGCCAAGGAGGTTGGGATAAAGCTCGGTGAGCTGAACGATTACGATTACATAGATTTAACAATCGATGGTGCCGATGAGGTTGATAGGGGGCTGAATTTAATAAAAGGTGGCGGCGGTGCACTGCTCAGGGAGAAGATGATAGCATACGCATCCCGATACGAGATCATAGTGGTTGATGAGAGCAAGGTGAAGGAATATCTGGGAGACTTTCCCTTACCTGTGGAGATCGTGAGATTTGGATATAAGAGAACCATGAAGAATCTTCAGTCTCTGGGATGCGTACCCAAATTACGGATGAAGGGAGAGGAGCCTTACATTACGGATAATGGAAACTACATAGTGGATTGCAAATTTGGAAAAATTGCCGATCCGGAGGAGTTGGAGAGGAAGATTGATGAAATACCCGGTGTTGTGGAGATAGGGCTTTTCATAAATCTTGCCAATGAAGTAATAATAGGGAAAAAAGATGGCGTAGAAATTAGGAAAAAGATTTAAGATCCTTTATCAGCTTTTCAATTTCATTTATTTTGCTTCTTAGGTCCTTCTCTATTTCCTCAAGAATCTTTGGGAACGGTTTTGCAAGTCTATAACCATGCACGGGTCTACCTTTTCCTTCCTTTTTTATATCTCTCTTCAAAACCCAGCCCCTCTTTGTGAGCCACTGCATAGCTATGCTCACCTCGGGCTGTCTCAGTCCGGTGGTTTTCTCTATCTGTACCGATGTAACCTCATCCCTGCGGTACATATATGCCAAGGTCCTTGCAACGTTGCGTGATAGTCCAGCCTTTTGCAGTAAGGCGGCGAGTTTTTCATCATTTTTTGTCATCTCATCCCTCATATCTATCACCTAAGCATATATTAAAGTGTTCCTATATATAGTTTTCTATGTAGTCAGGATTATTAATAATCTCTAACCTTCAAAAACTATTAATTCTTTTAATCCCTTTACCACACATGCTCCTTCTCCATGCCTGCTGTGCCCCCTGTCTTACTGCGCCATACAGGCATTTAAGCGAGAAGTTTGATGTCACCGTATTTTGGTACAATCCAAACATTCAACCCTACCGGGAGTATTTGAGGAGGTTGAGGAGCATAAGGGAGTATACCACAAAGATAGGGGCCAGGGTGATTTATGATCTCTCCTATCCTCTGGAGGAATGGCTTTACAGAACTAGCCTCTTGAGCAAGAGAAGCAATGTTCTCCGTTGCAGATACTGCTATGCCGATAGATTATACAGAACGGCAAAAAAAGCTAAAGAACTTGGTTTCGAATATTTCTCCACCACCTTACTCCTTGCCCCCTACCAGAAGCATGAGATGATCAAGGAAATAGGCTTTAACATAGAGAAAAGCCTGGGAGTGAAATTCTACTACGAGGATATGAGAAAATGGTTCGATGAGGCTGAGGATATGGCACGGAAAGCTGGTATATACCGTCAGGGGTACTGCGGATGCATATACAGCGAAGCCGATAGATACTGGAAGGAGAATCCTTAGGTTAAAATACTTCAATGGCATGATGCATATATGCGTGCCACCCTATTAGTACTTCTCATACTGGGAATATTCTTTGTCCTGCTCTCATCCATATTCTTCCTGGCAGCATTCTCTCCATTTTCTCTATCTCTGCTGGTGGAGGCCACCATTCTTTTCATTATAGGGATAATTTTCCTCCTTCTTTACTATCGCGGGATGAAGATGGATGCCCAGAGAGCCGTGGAGCTGAAACAAAGGATAATTATCAATACATCTGAAGATCTCGGTGGGGATGCAAAGCTTCATGATTTGAAGTGCAGACACTGTGGTGCAACACTAACTGAGAAGGATGTGAGCATAACAAATGCGGGGGTGATTGTTAAATGTCCCTACTGCGGTGCAGTTTATCGCCTGGAAGAAGAGCCCAAGTGGTAATTCTCCTTCTCCTTATTTTTCTCCTCTTCATGCCCCTCGCTCATGCGCAGGAATATGATTTCTCTTTGCATAAGGAGTATGTGGAGGTAGTTGTGAATAAAAATGGAACAGCATGGATCAGCTATCATTTTGAATTTGAGAATTATGGATACGGATTTGATGTGGTGGACATAGGGATGCCCAACGACGAGTATTTTTTAAACACTGCTCGAGCCACAATGAGCTACGATAATCGCACCTACTGGGATGTTTGGGATATAAGGGATTCGGAGTATGTCCATCCTGGTGTGGAGGTTCACGTAAATGCGGGTGCAAACAGAAGAATATATCTCAACTTCACGATTCTATGCGATAGAATGGTGTGGCAGAGCCCAAAGAATGAAAGTATGGCGAGCATAGTTTTCAGACCCACCTGGTTTTCCAGTGAGTACCAGAGGGGTCCCACTGGGGAGATTAGAATAAAAATAGTGCTTCCGGAAGGAGTTAGGGATTTGAACGAGACCGCCTGGCATCATTACAGGTGGAATTATGTGGAGAACATGGGAGATAGGCTTGCGATGGTCTGGAAGTTTGAGAACGCAAACCCAGATGATTTTTCTGAGGGTAAGTACGATGTGGGGGTTGCTTTTCCCAAGAGATATGTGGATAGGTACTCTGTGAAAACATTCTGGGACGATCTCTGGGGCTTCTTGGAGGATTTGGCCATGTTTTTATGTGCCATATCCCCCATCTTAATATTTGCAATCATACTGGGGGTGGCCATTCATTATGGTAACAAAATGAAGAGGGATTATTTCAGACCAACTTTGAGCGTGCCGGGTGCTGGACCGAGAACGGGGTTAACGGCACCAGAGGCGGCGATTGTGCTTGAGGTACCCATGGAGAGGGTCCTCGCCATGGTTCTTTACGGGATGCTGAAGAAGGGAATTATTGAGAAGATGGATGACACTCCGAGATTTAGGCTCAGAAATCCCACGAAGATAACGAGGTATTATGAAAGGGATTTTGTTGAGGCATTGCAGAAGAACGGTGAGTTTGACGAGAAAAAGGTGAAGGTGGCCTTGGCCAACATGGTTAAGAGGGTTGAGAAGAAGGTTTATGGCTTTGATATTCAGGCCACGAAGGATTATTATCGCAACATCGTAGAAAGGGCATGGGAGGAGGTGAGGAGTGCCACGGATCCCAAGAGCCTGGAGAAGGTCATAGATAAATATGGAGAATGGCTTCCTGCTTCCCAGCATTATGATACATATGTGCATACCTATGTGGTCCCCGTGTATACGGGCTCTTCTGGAGGTGGAAATGCATTTGAAGCTCTCAGAGGTTATGTTAATACCCTAAACATCCTGGCTCACAATGTGGTGAGCAATGCCCAGAATTTATCGCAGGATATAACCTCCATGGTTCATCCCATGAGCACCTATTCCACGGGCTCTGGAGGCTCAGGGTGCGCCTGTGCCTGCGCTTGCGCCTGTGCCTGTGCAGGGGGTGGTAGGTAATGTTCAGGAAGGTGGAGCCCATAAAACCTGGTCTCTATCATTTCCGGGGCAAGGATGAGTTTGAGGGCATGCGTTTCCATCTGAGGGTGGATAATGAGGAGAGGGGCGTTCTAATAATAAATGCATCCCGTATGGTGATTCTGAATGGCACGGGGATTGAATACGCGATGTACATATTAGAAGGTCTGGATGATGACGAGATTGTCAGGAAGATAAGGAAGAGGTACAGGGTCAAGAAGAATGTGGTGAAGAGGGATCTAGAGGAGTTCAGAAGGGATCTGAGGGCAATAGCAAAATGCGAGGAGATAATCTCGGGAATGCACGTGAATCTCGAAGAGATATACAAAGGGCAGAAAGCACCCTACCGTATGGATCTCGCCCTGACTTACAGGTGTAACAACAACTGCATACACTGCTACAACAACAGGAGGAATTCGGAGGAACTGGGCACCGAGGAGTGGAAAAAAGTGTTAGATATTCTATGGGATCTGGGGATCCCCCATGTGGTTTTCACCGGTGGAGAGCCCACACTTAGGGATGATTTGGTTGAACTAATAAGGCATGCGGAGAGCAACGGACAGATAACTGGATTGAACACCAATGGTAGAAAATTGGCGGATGCGAAGTATCTTGCTTCCTTAATTTCTGCGGGTCTGGACCATGTGCAGATAACTATCGAGTCCTACGATGCGAGGAGGCACGACGCTATAACTAGGGTCAAGGGCTCATATCAGGAGACCGTTAAGGGGATAAGAAATGTCCTATCTCAAGGAATCTATTTGGTTACAAACACCACCGTAATGCAGGAGAATCTTGATGATATAATCCCGACGATAGAGTTTCTCAGGGATCTTGGGGTTAAACACATAGCGGTGAACAGCATAATCCGCTCCGGTCGGGGATTGAACGCACATGCCGTGGATTATGAGTCCCTGGAGAAAATTCTCAAAAGGGGTCGTGAACTCTCCATCATAGGGGACTTCGAGTTCAGATGGTACACGCCCACGCCCTACTGCAAGTTGAACCCCATGGAGCTCGGGCTTGGTATGAAATCCTGCACCGCGTGCAGGTTGAACATGGCAATCGAGCCCAATGGCGATGTTATTCCCTGCCAGAGCTACTACTCACCCTTGGGAAACATACTTAGGGATGAATTCGAGAAGATATGGAACCACGAGCTATGCAGGGGCATAAGAAACAGGGATTACGTGCCTGAGGAATGCAGAACTTGCCCGCTGCTCGGCGTGTGCGGGGCAGGATGCCCTCTCTCTTGGCAGGCAGGAGATTACGTGTGCCTCGACCACTTATCTGTGTGAGCTCTCCATTATGGCCCAGAAGGTTGGCACGTAGAATACATTTACCTCTTTTCTCTCAATTTCATATCCATTTTCCCTGAGGAATTCAATTTCAAAATCCACCATCTTCTCCATGGCTCTGTGGGATGTGTAGAGAGGTATCGTTCCAATAAGGAAATCATCGGCGAAGTTCCTGAGCCATCTTCCAAGCTCTATGCCAAAATCTGGTTTTCCTCCTCTCTTTTTTATTATTTCCTTTCCATACTCCACAATCTTTTCGAGCCATTCCGGCTCGTATACTGCGCCGCTCCAGTACGGCTCTGCAAAGAATGCGACGTATCTCCTGGATATTCTGAGCATCTCCCTTAGGACTTTCTTGGGATCATCCACCCATAGAAGAAGATAGTTTCCGTAAACCAGGTCAAAAGAGTTCTTGGAGAAGGGTATGTACTCTCCACTTGCCTTCATTGCCTTCAATCCCCGACCCTTGGCGCACATAATTTCCTCCTCTGAAGAATCTATGCCTGTTATCTGTAGCATGTCCTTGAGATTATCCATCACATATCCGCAGCCGCATCCTACCTCTAAGGCGGTCTTTGCGTCATGCATATGAGTCCTCACCATCTACCTCTGCCAATCCCTGAGCCATAGGGCCTGTTGTCGTTGTAGCCTTTGTGATATTCTGCCGGCCATAGGATTCAATAGGATAAGTATATAAAACGCTTTTCCTA
>Ga0164318_10007186_pt1 | contig 10791 bp, 9 predicted proteins | sample GuaBasSedimGuay9_FD_113734 | JGI IMG/M metagenome (GOLD analysis project Ga0164318, IMG submission 113734) | Subseafloor sediment microbial communities from Guaymas Basin, Gulf of California, Mexico - Guay9, Core 4571-4, 0-3 cm | ecosystem: Environmental > Aquatic > Marine > Hydrothermal vents >...
ATGTTTAAGGCCGATGGGGGCATCGGCCCCTACATATTGTAGGGCCTGTTCCCCGAACAGGCCGTGTATCTGGATAGTGTCCAGTGAAATCAACAAGTTATATTAAATTCGCCCAAACGAGTTCCTTGAAAGCTCCGCTATGCCGCTTTACGGCATAGCGGAGCTTTTTACGAGTGCATCAAATAAAGGGGATTAAAACGGAGGAAAGCTGTTTTGAAGGGCAAAGGTTAAAACAGATTCGGATAAAGTTTCAATCTACGTCAAAAAGCCTGAGAAAATATTTCCTTTTTGAAAAAATAGAAGAAGCCCCCGCATATGCCGTGTTAACCACCTTTTTGAACCTCTTCTCAATATGGGTGTCTTTTTGCAGCTTTAGGCTTTCCACCTTTATCCCGTATGGGATAAAAACAGACCTGCACACCACTGACAAAGGCAGACCCCCGGTTCCAAGGTGTTGGCTCAAAAAAATTATGTTAATCACGCACATCGCAGGGAATAACTTATTTTTACCTAACTTTTCTCTTCCATATAATTGATCAATCGTTCATATTTTCTTTCTAGCCGGCTAACAAAATCCTCATTTTCTTCTTTGATTTTAAACAACTCATCCGCAATGTTTAAAGCAACTAATACAGCAATACCCGAAGCTGAAACGTCCTTCGAGGCATCTCCTATTTCTTTAACCTTGTCATTAACGTATTTAACAACATCCTCTACATACCTATCCCCTCTGTCACTCAAAACCGCAAATTGCTGCCCCATTACTTTTATATTAAAGCGTTTTTTCAAACGTATTTCCTCAAAATTCAAACTGGTATATCACGAAGCATATCAAGCAACGAATCTACTTTTGTACGTACATAACCCCTTTCTTCATTTAATGTTCTTATTTCATTCTTAACTTCTTCCAGTTCATTATTCTTGTTTTTTAATAGATCCTCTAATTCCTGGTTTCTTTTTTTCAGCAAGGTAGATTTCTCTATAATATCCTTAATCTTTTCCTCAAGTTCGTTAAATCTTACTGATTCCACCGTCGACTTTTCACCCCACTTTCGTCAATTCCTTAACCTGTCCCAGCTAAAACAGCTTGCAAGATTTTGTAAGCGTTCACTGAATGCCGAAATTAGAAAATAGAAATTGGAAATTTGGCCTCATTGTCGTGGCAAGCTTGCAATGACGCACAAGCTATCGTCATTGCGAGGCCGAAGGCCGTGGCAATCTCTTGGATTATGCCAAGTTAGCTCATAGCAGCAGGAGATTGCTTCGCTTCGCTCGCAATGACATTCGAGACTTGACACGACACTCATGCTTTTCTCCCGAATTTCTAATTTCAAGCCGTGAACGGCTACAAGATTTTTTAATTATGCCAACCACCACTATGAAAGTCAAGGTCTTATTTTAAAGCCAATAGTTCAATTTCTCAGTTTTTCCGCCGAACTCCATCAGCCTCACTAAGAGAAGCAAAATATCTATGAACTGCCCCCAGCAAATCGTCTTTTTCATCTATTGAAACCACCATTTGTCTAAACTCGGCGCCTCCTTTTAACCCTTTTGTGTACCATAAGATGTGTTTGCGAAAGTTTTTCACACCAATTACTTTGCCAAAGTAACGTACATTCATGTCCAAATGCTCGCGTGCGGTATCTTCCCGTTCTTTTAAAGTCGGAAGATAAAAATTTTCACCAGATTCAAGATAACGGATTATATCTCTGAATATCCAGGGATTGCCAAGGGCTCCCCTCCCTACCATCACCCCATCACATCCTGTTATATCAAACATTCTTAATGCGTCTTCCGAATTTCTTATATCCCCACTCCCTATGACAGGGACACTCAACCGTTCTTTAACCCTGGAAATAAGTTCCCAATCTGCCATGCCGCCAAACCCCTGTTCAACTGTGCGAGGGTGCAAGATTAAGGCATCCACACCACAGTCTTCTGCTATAACGGATACATTTACTGCATTGACTTTATCTTTCCTCCATCCGGAACGGATTTTAACAGTTAATGGCAACTGCGTGGATTTTCTAACCTTATTTAGCACGGCGGCAATTTTTGAAGGATCTTTCATCAATGCGGCCCCCGCCCCTGTCTTCAGCACTTTTTTTGCAGGACAGCCCATATTTATATCAATAAGATCGGCGCCCATATCAGTTACAATTTTTGAGGCCTCAGAAAGAACATAGGGATCAGATCCAAATATCTGAATACCAAGAGGGCTATCTTCCGTTGAAGATTCAATGTACCTGTGGCTTTTTCCTGTTTTCCTTACGAGACCGTTAGCGCTGACCATCTCTGTAAAACAGAGAGAACATCCAAACCTTCTTACAATAGTTCTAAATACGAAATCAGTAATCCCTGCCATTGGTGCAAGAAAAACGTTATTTTTTAACTGTAGCTCACCGATCTTCATCTATGCGAATATCTCTTGAAGGTTTCTTTCATCTAACCTGACCCGGATAAACCGGAACCAAGATGAACATCGAACGTCGAACGTCCAACATCGAATAATATAAGTCCTGCTGCATAACATCCAACACCGAAGATATGAGGCACTGTTGATTTCTGAGGATTTTCATTCAAGATCAAGCCTGCCTGTGCCGCCTGCACGGCAGACAGGCAGGCGCAGAGATTGTGCAAAAGGGCAATTTCTGAATGGAAATTAACTATTTACATGCTTCAGTCTTCTATTTCCTGTGAATTTCCTTTGCAAGCAAAAACTCATTTCATCTCTTTCATAATACGGTCTGCTTTCTCCAAATCTTCGCGAGTATTTATCCCCATAACTTCAATATGATTATGTACTGAAAATGAGTTGGTTTTACACTCCATTCTCCCGGCAATCTCAAGAATGTCAGTAAGATAATACTCCTTTTGCGCGTTGCTATTGTCAATTTGTCCCACGGATTCAAAAAGAAATCTGCTTTCCACACAGTAAATTCCTGAATTTATCTCCCTGATTCTTTTTTCTTCTTCGGTAGCATCACGTTCTTCAACAATCTTCAAAACAGCATTTCCCTTTCCCCTTACAACTCTTCCATAGCCCGTCGGATCATCTATAATTGTGGTTAAAACAGTTACTGATGCATGACACAATAAGTGGTTTTCTAATAAAGCGCCTACAGTGGAAGGCATAAGAAATGGTGTGTCGCCGCACAGGATAAGGATTTCTCCTTCAAAGTTTTGCAATACTTCCCTGGCTTGGAGCACTGCATGACCTGTTCCCAACTGCTCTTTTTGCTCAATGAAAACCAGGTCCTCGCCTTTAATAGTGTTTCTGATCAGATCGGACTGATGTCCTACTATAATTACTATTATCTGTGACCCCATTTCTCTGGCCAAGGCAACGGGGTAAGACAACATGGGTTTTCCCCTGAGGAGATGAAGCACCTTTGTGAGATCGGAATGCATCCTAGTTCCCTTCCCCGCCGCCAATATAATCGTAGCTAAATTCTTTTTTTTAAAGTTTTCTAACATTCCAACATCTCCACAGGATAAAAAGAACTGCGGACTGAGCAATGAGGGCTAAGGAACTGGATAGGTTTATCCCCCGGTAATCCCTCATTCCTCAGCTCTCAGTCCTTATCTTTTATACTTTCCGGCAAAACAACAAGAACTTGTTTTATCGATTTCATATCGGCATCTTCAATAATAAAAAGAATATTCCCATGCATGAAACTCTCCCTCCTCTTGGGAATCCTTCCCATCATATATAACAAAAAACCGCCTAATGTTTCATAATCACCATCTGGGATATCAAGTGAGGCAATCTCTCTCATATGGTCTATTTTTACCTTCGCGTTAACTAAATATCTGCCCGGCCCCACTTTTGTATATAACATTTCACCTTCATCACTATATTCATCATCAATTTCACCAACAATTTCCTCTAAAATATCCTTGGCGGTTACTATACCTACGGCGCCACCATATTCGTCAACTATTATTGCCATATGTTCACCACTTTTCTGCAACTCAAACAAGAGTTCATCCGCTGGTTTTGTTTCAGGCATATACAATACATTATCACTTGTACAAGCCTCTATGGAATCATCTACGGATAATGAGGTTAACCCCGCAGTTTCTCCATAAAGCGCCTCTAAAAGATCAAAAGAATGGAGGATGCCAGTGATATTATAGATTTGCTCTTGATAAACGGGCATATGGGAGTAACCTTTCTCAGCAATTATCAAAGCAGCCTCCCTTAGCGTTGTATCTGCCGAAAGAGCGGTTACATTGGACAGTGGGACCATGATATTTCCTGCAGTTGATTCAGGGAAATCAAATATTTTCTGTACCATTTCTTTTTCTGACGTCATTATATCACCCTGGTCCCCATCTTTCTGGAGAAGAAATTCCAAACCTGCCCTGGTTATATACGAAGCGTAAAACGTTCTTTTTTGTTGAGAGAAAATAAAAAGCGCACTCCGCGAAATTTTTGATACCACAAAAACAACAGGATAAAGAACAAAAGAAGCAACCCAGATAAACCATGAAAGTCGAAGGGTAATGAATTCAGCATGTTGCTGGACAATACTCTTGGGAACTATTTCACCCATTATCAAAAGAAGCGGAATCATTACAAGAACAGAAAAAAGCTCGCCCCGGGCAGCACCAAATATAGAGATAAACATTGATGTAGCAATAGCGGTATTTGTAACAACACAAAGATTTGTTCCTGTTAATGTCGTGGATAGAAACCACTCCGGTTTATCCAGAAGTTTTAATGTTATTATTGCGGAACGGGAACCAGTCTTCGCTTTGTTTCTAATCCTGTTTATATCGGTCGCGACAAGGGCCAATTCTCCACCTGAGAACAAACCCTCCAAAAATAAAAACAAAAATATGAAAAAGAAAGACAGTAAGTTGTCAGTCATGTTTCTTTGTTACCCTGACCATCATTATTCTTGTCTTGCTGATCTTTTCGACTTTGAAAGTATATCTTCCAAAGTCGACTTCATCGCCTTTTGCCGGCAGTTTCCCGAAGAGGTGAAAAATAAAGCCTCCTGCCGTGTCAAAATCATCCGTCGGAATTGCTGTTTCGATAAGTTCGTTAAAATCTGCAATATCCATAGCTCCTGATACCATTACTGTTCCATCATCAACTCTGTAAAATAAATTTTTTCTCACGTTGTGTTCATCATAAATGTCACCAAAAAGGTTTTTCATAATATCAGTTAAAGTCACAATGCCTGCAACACCACCATACTCGTCCACTACTATTGCCATTTGTATTTTCCTTATTTGAAAATCCCTGAGCATGCTCTCAATACTTCTCTCCAGAGGAACAAAGTAAGGTTCTTTGAGTAGTTTTCTGATATTTGTTTTGATGTTACTTTCTTTTGAAATCTCAGCTAACAGATATTTCGCGTGAAGAATGCCTAAAATATCATCTCTATCCGTTCCATAAATAGGTATTCTTGAATATCGAGACTTGATAATTTGCCTTCCCATTTCCTCAACAGTCATTAATATGGGAAGACAAAACATATCCACCCTTGGTATTATAACATCAGACACAGTAGTGTCGGCAAGTTCAAATACCCGGTGGATCAGATCCCTTTGAGATTCTTCCAAAGCGCCTTCCCGATGACCGGTATCTACAAGATTAATAAATTCATCTTCTGTTAATACAGGTGTTTGTATGGAAATGCTTTTTCCAAACAAATAAACAAACAGATTAGATATCTTTTCCAATACCCAAACGATTGGACGTTCGATCTTGGAAAAAAACATCAGCGGGAGTGAAACAGATGTGGAAAATCTGATGGGATAATTGACGGCAAAGGTTTTGGGTATGGCTTCTCCAAAAATGAGCAATGTCAAGGTGGTCACGGCTATAGCCACCCACTTGCCTCCTATCCCGAGCAGATAAATGAAAATAGAAGTCGTCAGGACAGAAATCGTAATATTCACTGAATCATTACCAACAATTATGGTGATCAGCAATCTTCTTGGATATAATAAAAGCTTTTGTATGTATGTGAAAAAAGGATTTTTATCTTCCTTCATTTTATGCAAATGGAGGGTGGTAAGAGAAAAAAGAGAAGCTTCTGAGCCGGAAAAAAACCCTGAAAGAAGCAAAAGAATAAACAACAAAAAGAGTTTAATTGTAATATCGTGATCCAATATTGATCTGTCTCAAAGTGTCTAAAATTTAATAAATTATTTATATTCACACTACCTTTGTTCCATAGAAAAGTCAACCTGTTAAACTTTAGAATAAAGTCATTTGACGAATATACCTTTTTTGGATATATGGTAACCACTCAAATTCAAAGCTCAGGAGTTCACAGTTCAAGGTTAATCAGACGGAATAAGAGTTCTTCGTAATGATTAATAATAAAATGGCTTAAGCTGATGACATGAACAATTTCTTGTGGTAAAAGTCAGTAGCTATTCAGGAGGCAGCAACATGACCAACATCCTTTTAATTGGAAATGGTGCGCGGGAACATGCGATAGCAGAAGCATTGACTCGATCAACGCATAACCCGAAACTATTTTCATATATGAAATCGAATAATCCGGCAATTTCATCCCTTTCCGCAGATACCAGAATTGGAAATTACACCGACTTAGACGATATCAATCAATTCGCAAAAGAAAACAGGATCGATTTCGCAATAATAGGACCGGAAGATCCTCTCAATAACGGTGCCGTTGATTCCCTGCAAAAAGAAGGTATTCCATCTGTAGGCCCAACAAAAAGACTGTCAAGGCTGGAAACATCCAAATCCTTCACAAAAGATTTGTTGAAAAAATATAATATCCCGGGAAATCCGAAATACAAAGTTTTTTCTTCAATGGACGGTATCGATAAATTTATGAGTGGACTGGATGGAGTCGTCGTCAAACCCGATGGACTCACGGGTGGAAAAGGTGTTATGGTACAGGGAGATCATTTTCAAACGAAGGTCGAAGCCCTTAAACATTGTAGAAAGATACTGGAGGAACATCCATGTGTTATTGTAGAGGAAAAACTGGAAGGTGAAGAATTTTCATTACAGTGTATCTCTGATGGTATCACGGTTGTTGCAACACCCCCCGTACAGGATCACAAGAGACGGTTCGTAAATGACAGGGGACCCAATACCGGAGGAATGGGTTCCTATTCGTCAGCAGATCATTCCCTGCCCTTTATGACGGCAGAGGATGCAGCGGAAGGTCTCTCGATAACACAGAAAGTCGCGGACGCAATTTACAAGGAAACGGGTGAATATTACAAGGGGGTTATGTACGGTGGTTTTATTATAACGAAAGATGGCGTTAAGCTTCTCGAGTACAACGCCAGATTCGGAGATCCCGAAGCCATGAATACTCTCCCCATTCTGAAAACAGATTTTGTCGATGTTTGCAGGGCAATTATCGAGGGAACGCTTAATACCCTGACGATCGAATTTGAAAAAAAAGCTACCGTCTGCAAATACATTGTGCCAAAAGGCTATGGCCTGCCAAAGGATCATCCCGACGCGAAATCAACCTCCGAAAAAATTGAAGTGGATGACGTAAAAGATGCAAAACTCTATTATTCTTCCGTTGACAAGAGAAAGGATGGTCTATATATGACCACTTCACGTGCCATCGGAGTAGTCGGAATAGCAGAAAATCTCGAAAAAGCGGAACAGATAGCGGAACAGGCGGTATCGTGCATCAAAGGTCCCGTAGACCACAGGCCTGACATCGGCACGAAACCGCTGATACAAAAAAGAATAGACCATATGAAAGAAATAAGGGGATAAAAAAGCTCTCAGCAATCAGCTGTCAGCTGTTAGTTAGCATTAGCTGATTTTTTAAAATACAATGAGGAGAGGTAGAATGAAAAATGAGATTAAACGTGCTCTTATCAGTGTAACTGATAAGAAAGGAATTGTTGATTTTGCAAGGGAATTGCAGACATATGGTGTGGAAATTCTTTCTACAGGAGGAACCGCTGCACAGTTAAGAAAAAACGAGATAGCTGTAACAGATGTTTCCGATTACACCGGGTTCCCCGAAATGATGGATGGAAGGCTTAAAACGCTTCATCCAAAGATCCACGGTGGTCTTCTTGCCCTGCGTGATAATGAAGAACATGTAAAATCTGCAGAGAAACAGGGCATCGATATGATAGACATGGTCGTAATCAACCTTTACAGGTTTGAGGATACGGTGGCAGAAGAAGGGTGCACTCTGGAAAACGCTATAGAAAATATCGATATTGGCGGTCCTGCAATGCTCCGTGCAGCGGCCAAAAACTACCGTTTTGTAACAGTCGTAACGGACCCTGCCGATTACTCAAAGATTCTTCAGGAAATGAAAAAACACGAGGGAAAGATTTCCGAAGATACTAATTTTACTTTCGCGACCAGGGCCTTCCAGCTCACGGCCCGATATGATGCCGCTATATCAAATTATCTTGGCACGTTGACACCGGAAGGGAAAAAAGAATTTCCCGAAACCTATACCATGCAGTTTACCAAGTCTCAGGATCTCCGTTATGGGGAAAACCCACATCAAAAAGCAGCTTTCTACCGAGAAAAAGATATATCCTTTCCTTCAGTATCAAATGCACGGCAATTACAAGGAAAAAAACTTTCCTATAACAATATCATGGACAGTGATGCCGCATGGCAAATGGCATCCGATTTTGAACTGCCGACTGCCGTTATCATGAAACATTCTAATCCCTGCGGTGCGGCAACATCGAGCGATAATATTTTAGAAGCCTATAAAAAAGCCATGGAAACCGATCCTGTATCAGCCTTCGGGGGAATTGTTGCCTTTAACAGGCGTGTAGACAAAAAAACAGCAGAAGAAATTGCAAAAACATTCCTGGAAGTCGTTATTGCTCCCACCTTCGACAAGGATGCTATTGACATACTGGGCACAAAAAAAAATATGAGGGTACTGGAAATTCCATCATTTACAAGAGTAGGACATGCCGATTATGACTATAGAAGAGTTGTCGGAGGGCTTCTCATACAGGAAAGAGACCATATCGGCGAAAACATCAAAACGGCTCAGGTAGCAACTGAAAGAACTCCGACAGAAGAAGAATATCAGGCCCTTGATTTTGCATGGCATGTTGTAAAACACGTAAAATCCAATGCCATCGTTTTCGCGACTAAAGATCAACTGGTTGGTGTGGGTGCCGGACAGATGAGCAGAGTTGATTCTGTGAGGATAGCCCAAATGAAGGCAAATCTTCCCACCGAAGGAACCGTACTTGCCTCCGATGCATTCTTCCCCTTCAGAGATGGTGTGGACATGGCCGCGGAAGCGGGTGTAACGGCCATTATCCAACCCGGAGGATCAATACGGGACGAAGAAACCATAAAGGCAGCAGATGAACATGGCATTGCAATGATCTTTACAGGGAAGAGACATTTTAGACATTAAAGGTTTAAGGTCCAAGGTTGAAGGTTGACAAATTCGTAAAAAAGGGCGAAAATCTCCCTCTCCCTAGAAGGGAGAGGGTTGGGGTTAGAGTGAATGCACTGTTATTTCATGCACTTATGCCCCCTCCCATTAATCCCTCCCCAAGGGAGGGGAAAATCGGATTTTTTACGAAACCATCAACGTTTTGAACATTTGATATTCGGATTTGTTTCGAATTTCGGATTTTGATATTCTAATTTTCAGTAAATGTCTTGCGAGTTCATTTTTCAGTAAAAAACGGAGAAAAATTGATATGGGGGAAAATACCGGGGTATCAGTCAGCATTGTCATGGGAAGCGATTCCGATCTTCCTGTTATGAAAGAAGCTATTGCAATTCTGGATGACTTTAATATTTCTTATGAAGTCTTTCTGACCTCAGCACATCGCTCGCCGGAAAGAACGGCAAAGTTCGCGAGAGAAGCGGCAAACAAAGGGATTAAAGTAATAATTGCAGGCGCCGGTGCAGCCGCTCATCTGGCAGGAGTCATCGCTTCACAAACCACTCTTCCCGTTATAGGAGTCCCCATTGATGCGACATCACTAAACGGTCTTGATGCCCTCTTATCAACTGCACAAATGCCGGGAGGTGTACCGGTTGCCGTCATGGCGATCGGGAAGGCCGGAGCAAAAAACGGAGCCTTTATGGCTGTTAGAATACTCGCCCTGTACAATGAAGATCTCCGCGAAAAATTAAATGCCTATATTGAGACTATGGCTAAAGATATTGAAAAAAAACAGGATAATCTCGAATGGTAGAAATCCTGAAGTTAGATCCAGACAATCCTGATCAACCTTCAATAGATAAAGCCGCGGATATCCTGAGGGAGGGTGGGATCATTGCCTATCCGACAGAAACCTTTTATGGCCTCGGTGCGGACGCGGAAAATGAGAAGGCAATCGAAAAAATTTACACGATCAAGGGGAGGAATTTCAAAAACCCGATTTCCATAATCATCGGCAACAGAACGGATGTAATCAAACTTGTTAAAGATGTCCCCGAAACCGGCAGTTTACTTATGAACAGATTCTGGCCGGGCGGGCTTACAATCCTGTTCGAAGCTTCGCATAATGTTCCCCGACAACTGACAGCGGGAACAGGAAAAATAGGAATTCGTCTTTCCGGCAATCTTATTGCAACCAGTCTCGCAAAAACTTTTTCAAAGGCTGTTACTGCCACCAGCGCAAATCTATCCGGGCAGAAGGAATGTTTATCGGTTGACGACGTCATAGACAGCATTGGCAATAGTGTAGATGCTATTATTGATGGCGGCAGCACACTGGGTAGATTGGCCTCAACAATCGTGGATGTAACTACAGATCCGCCGAACATCGTAAGGGAAGGTGTTGTTCCGACGACATTCATATTTGACA
>Ga0164318_10007187_pt1 | contig 10791 bp, 8 predicted proteins | sample GuaBasSedimGuay9_FD_113734 | JGI IMG/M metagenome (GOLD analysis project Ga0164318, IMG submission 113734) | Subseafloor sediment microbial communities from Guaymas Basin, Gulf of California, Mexico - Guay9, Core 4571-4, 0-3 cm | ecosystem: Environmental > Aquatic > Marine > Hydrothermal vents >...
AGAACCGTGTCTTTAGTCAGCATTTCATACCAGAAGCGCACTTGCTCCGGGTTCAGAAACATGAGTTTTCCGATTTCTATTCGAACTTCTAACACGCGTTTTGCATTGCGCTTTTGAGCTTCACGTAGAACGTTTTCCACGATTTGCGAGGTTATGGTTCCTTCATGCACCGGAACAGAGCTTCCTTTTCAGAGTTTTAACGCGGCTATCACTTGGTCTACGCCTTCGCCGGTTCGGCAGTTTGTCGCAACGGTTACGGCGTTCGGGTTTATCTTCTTCACGTCTTCTCGAAGCTTTTCTACGCTCACACCCATGGCTTCAGCCAAGTCAATTTTGTTTATGACCGCTACGTCGGTATCCATAAAGATAAACGGATGTTTGACAACCATGTAAGGGCCTTCAGTTACGCTTACAACGACTATTCGTTTTTCAGAGCCAAGCGGAAAATCAGCGGGACAGATGAGGTTACCAACGTTTTCTATGAAGAGCAGGTCGATTCCGTTTAGGTCTAAGCGGGAAAGAGCCTTACGCACGAGATTAGCGTCCAAGTGACATTCGTTTCCAGTGTTGATAGCTACTGTTTTTACGCCGTGTCTGCTGATTTTTTCCGCGTCGATCGTTGTGGTTAGGTCTCCTTTAAAAACGGCTATGCGATAGCGCGTCTTTAGCTTCTGCACCAGTTTCTCTATGAGCGAGGTTTTGCCCGCTCCGATGGAGCCCATGACATCTACAGCGGTTACGCCGTGCTTACGCAGAAGCGCGCGGTTTTGTTCCGCTAGTTCCGCGTTCGCCTTTAACAAGCTTTCATCGAGTTCTATGTCGAAGATTTCGCCTTCTTCAGCTTTAACAACGTCTTCAATCTTCATCTTTTTCCACACCAACTATTTCGGCTTCTTCTAAAAGTTCCCTCCACAAGCGTAGGGTTTCTTCTGCCTCCTTTTCGTCGAGGAGCTGAATCGCGTATCCCGCGTGGACTAAGACGTAGTTGCCTTTCTCTACTTTTTCTAGAAGCGCTATGTTCACTTCTCGGAGAACACCGCTTCCGAAGTCCACCTTAGCTGAGTCACCAGCTATTTCTACGACCTTAGCGGGAACAGCTAAACACATTGCTTATCAAAAACATCATTCCAGCCCTATTATAAATGAGTTTCTAGAATCTCCACACATCTTTGAAGGATTTATATCGTCTTTACACGTAAGAGGAGTTTGAGGATGCAGATGCACGACTGGTATAAAAAGATGTTTGAAGGGAAATTCGGGGAATTCTGGCTAAAACAGATAGAAGGATGGGGAGAAACCAGCGAGCTGCAAGCCTCGTTTTTGAGGGAAATTCTCGAGAAAGGATTAACCCTTGACCACTGCTGCGGACCGGGCAGAATTTCCGTTCTTCTCGCGGATTCCATGCCCGTAGTAGGCTTGGACTTAAGCAGATTTTTTCTACAAGCCGCAAAGAAGAAAGCCAAACAAGCAGGCAGAGAAAACTTCTATTTGATACGCGCGGACATGCGTCATCTACCGTTTAAACATGGAGTTTTCGACAACGTTATGAACTTGTGGACAAGCTTCGGCTACTTCTCAGACGAGGAAAACAGAATGGTTATCCGCGAAGTCTCGAGAGTTCTGCAAAGCGGTGGAACCTTCGTTTTAGACATGTTTAATCCCGGCTGGATGGTTAGGAACTTTCGGGAGAGAGACTGGGACGAAAATGGGCAATACTTGACGTTGGAAGAGCGTTCTATCCATTGGAAGGAGAAGAAGCTGAAGACCCGCTGGATAATTATAGACAAGCGGAACGGCGAAATCAACGAGATAACAATAGACCTCAAGCTCTACGATTTGGAAGAGTTGAAGGAATTGCTCGGCGAAGAAAAACTTGAAACCGTCAAAGTTTATGGCTCGTTCAAAAAGGAAGAGTTCAACGAAGCCAAGTCGAACAGAATAATCATCATCAGCCGAAAACAGCAGTAGCTTTCGCTATTCTTCGAACGCGGCTACGACGGCTTGCCCAAACGAAATTCCGCCGTCCCCGGGTGGGACAAGCTGGTGGACAAAAAAGCGGAATCCGGCTTCTTCAACAGTTTTTTTAATCGTTAGGGTTATGTGCTGGTTGTGAGCCACGCCTCCGCTAAAACCTATGTTTTTCACACCTAGCTCTTGAGCTTTCTCTATGGCTAGGAGCGCTAATCCTCGGGCTAAGTAAGACTGGGCAGAGAATGCTAAATCTGCCTTTGAAAATTTTTGTTTGTTCTGGAATACTTGGTTGAGCATTTTCGAAGTGTTGAGGATGTTTCCGGTTATTTCTGGCTCGAGGTTTAGGGCTTCCCTGCCTTGTGCTGCTGTGGCTTCGAGTTTCATGGCTGGTTCACCTTCGTAGGTTCGTTCGCTGCAGATTTCGAGAACTGCGGCTACCGCGTCTAGGACTCTTCCGCAGCTTGAAGTCAAAATTTTCGGACGCACAGCTTCTTTTTGGATTTGCTGCATGAGAAGCGCTATTTCTTTCTCGCCGTGAGGGAATTTGGTTTTTTGAGTTTGCAGCCACGCCTCTACGGCTTCGAAGGAGTTTTCTTTAGCTAGGATGGTTGCAGCCATTCTCAACGGATACCGCGTAGCAAGGTCTCCGCCTATAAGCGGGTGCTGCTCCAAATGGGCTAGACGCTTGAAGCTCCAGCCTTGCTCGTGTTGGGCGAAGATTATTTCGCCTCCCCAGGCGCCTCCGTCTTCGCCGTATCCGTAGCCGTCGCACGTTACGCAAATTATTTCTTGGAGGTTGTGTTCCGCTATTAAAGCCGCTGCGTGAGCATAGTGGTGTTGCACTTGTGTGACTGGAACGTTTAGGGCTTCTCCGAGTTTGTAGGCTAGCCGTGTTGTTGCGAACGCTGGATGCATGTCGCACGCTAAGGCTTCGGTTTTCGCATTTATAAGTTTAGCCAAGTGTTGAACCGCGTCTTCTAGGAAGCATAGTGTTTCGAGGTTTTCCACGTCGCCTATGTGCTGCGTTAGGAAAGCCTTGTTTCCAAGCAGTATGCAGCCGGTAACGTTTAGTTCGCCGCCTAGCCCCACGGCGGTTCTCGCCGCAGATGCTTTTAGACGTATCGGCGCTGGAGCATAGCCACGCGACCTTCTGATTATACTTGGAGTTTCGCCGTGAACACGGACAACGGAGTCATCGCATCTTTGAGCGATTTTACGGTTATGAAACAAGAAGTAGTCTACGAAGGTTCCGAGTTTTTCTAAGGCTTCCTTGTCTTGGTTTATTATTGGCTGGTTCGGCGGGTTCGCACTCGTCATAACGAAGGCTGGCTCGTCAACTTCGTCGAACAGCATGTAATGCAGCCCAGTGTAAGGAAGCATAACTCCAACCGTATGCAACCCCGGAGCGATCAAGTTTGAAAGCGGAAAAGGCTTCTTCTTACGCAACAAAACGATAGGTCGAATATAAGAACGCAGCAGCTCCTCTTCTTTCAGTGTCACCTCTGCAAAAGTTCGAATTGCCTCCATGCTTCGAGCCATTATCGCGAACGGTTTTTGACTTCGATACTTAACTTTCCGCAGCTTTGCAATGGGCTCGGACAGCGTGGTAGCTGTGGCTACGTGGAAGCCGCCGTAACCTTTAATCGCTAGGATGTTTCCTTCGGCAAGAAGTTTTCCAGCCTCTCGAACCGGGTCGCTGCAGCGGATTTTTTCGCCAGTGTTCGTTGTTAGGTAGACTTCTGGTCCGCATTTTGCGCATGCAACTGTTTGAGCGTGAAACCTTCTGTTAGCCGGATCCGTGTACTCTTTTTGGCAGAAGCTGCACATTTGGAAACCGCGCATAGTCGTGTTTTGCCTGTCGTATGGCAGCCGCTCAATTATTGTGAATCTTGGACCGCAGTTTACGCAAGTGATGAAGAAATACGAGTAACGCGGGTTTCGAGGGTCTCGAAGTTCGTTTAAGCATTCGTCGCATATAGCTACGTCCGGTGGGACAACGGAGCCGGAAAGTTCGATTTCCTTCGAACTCTTCAAGATGGAAAAGCTGGAGTAAACGTTTTGTCCGCTTAAACGTTCCACCAGTATTTGGTGAATCTGCGCCAACGGAGGTTTTTCGACCCGTAGCTGCTTCAAGAAACGATTAACGTTTTTTTCCAAGCCTTCAACTAGGATTTCGACCCCTGCGTCTCCGCGGTTGCGCACATACCCCGTTAAATTGTTCTTCACTGCTGTCCGATAGATGAACGGACGAAACCCAACGCCTTGAACAATACCGGTCACCTTGATTTTGACGCGCAATCGAACTCTCTCTTCGAAGTTAAACTTCAAACAGCGGGAATGTAGTTCTGACCAACATCTTCCATATAAACATGTTTTAAGAAGCGTTTAAAAGCAACAGAAAACATAAATGCGAAAGAAAACCGAGACGTGATTCAAAATGGAAAAATGGGAGCTCCTAATAATAGGCGCGGGAGCAGCCGGGTTAACAGCGGGATTATACGGTGCGAGAAGCGGACTGAAGACGCTTATCATCGACGAGAAAATGGCTGGAGGCACCGCGGTCGACGCTCCAGTCATAGAGAACTATCCGGGCTTTACGCGCATAAGTGGACGGGAACTGATGCAAAGAATGGTTGAACATGCTAAAAGGTTTGGTGTGGAAATCCGCGAACTCGAGAAAGCGGAAAAGCTGGAGCTGGACGATGCAAAAAGGGTTATAACAGACAAAAACGTCTACGAAGCTTCCGCGATAGTCATCGCCACGGGAACACGGCATAGAAAGCTAGGTGTACCCGGCGAAGAGGAGTTCAGCGGAAGAGGTGTAAGCTACTGCGCCGTGTGCGACGCGCCTTTCTTCAAAGGAAAAAGAGTACTAGTCATTGGAGGGGGAAACTCCGCTGCGACGACAGCCCTATACCTTTCGGAGCTAGCTTCAACCGTAAAGCTCGCCCACAGAAGAAACCAGTTAAGAGCAGAAGAAGCATTAGTACGCGAACTCCGAAATAAGAAAAACGTAGAAATTCTGTGGAACACCCAAGTCAAGGAAATAAAAGGCGACAACCTTGTCCGGCAAGTTTTGTTACATAACAATAAGACTGGAGAAAACGTTGACTTAGAGGTTGACGGCGTATTCGTTCAAGTCGGCGAAGTTCCAAACAGCGAATTCGCCAGAGAAGCGGGAATAGCAGTGAACGAGGCGGGCTACATAATTGTTGACTTCCGCCAGAGAACAAACAGGGAAGGCGTCTACGCTGCTGGAGACGTTACCGACCGTCCGGTTAAGCAGATAGGCACAGCAGTAGGCGAAGGCATAATCGCAGCTACAGATGCGTACGGCTACATAAGAAGACCGTACTACTACAAAGCGTAATTTTTCGACGTTCTGCGAAACTCTTATACATTTTCAAGTCTTGAAAGAATGTTCTAAAACGCTGCCAAGAACGGGCGCAGTGAACGTCCGGTTCGCTCGCTAGCCGTGAAGGAGAATAAGAAGATGAGTGGAGAAAACACTGTTGCCGTGAAAATAAACCAAGACCTTTGCAGCCGATGCATGATTTGTTATTCCATCTGTCCTTTCGAGGCTATAACATACGAAGAAGAAGGAGAGAATGGCGGAAAACTGGAAATTGACATAGAAAAATGCCAAGTGTGCGGAATATGCTACAGCGCTTGTCCCTCTTTGGCTATCGAAATAGAATATTATGATTGGAAAGCCCTCGTAGAGCTTGTGAAACAGTTAAGAAAGCAGCGTGAAAGCAGCACTTTGGTCTTGATGTGCCGCGGAAACAGCCCGTCGACATGCGAAGTTCAAGACATTTTGCGAAAAGAACGTTTGAACATACAGGATTATATCGCCTTGAGAGTGCCGTGCGCCGGCAGAATTCCAACAGAGTTCGTGTTAGGCGTCCTGAAAAACGGAATAGATACTATTGTTGCCATTCAATGTGAAGAGGATTTCTGCAGATTCAAAGAAGGAAGCCGTATAAACAAGCAGAGATTGCTCCTAACTAGAAAAGTGCTTCGGCAGCTAGGCTTTGCTGAAAACGCGTTACGCCTTCTGCACTATTCGCGGAAAGCTGTTTACGAAACCGAAGACTGCGTTGGATGCGACAAATGCGTGTTTATATGTCCTTACGACGCGATTGAAGCTGAGCCGTTGTCAACGCCGAAGATAATAGAAGAAAAATGCGTTGGATGTGGAGCGTGCATGCTTGTGTGCCCACACCTAGCTATACAGCTTGAAGGATTCGAGTTTAAGAAAGTCTTCAGCCTAATACAGCGGTATGGAAATGCCGCTCGGAAAATGAAGGAAAACGGTGTCTCGCCAACAGTTCTGGTTTTCTGTTGTCAATGGTCGGAATTTTCAGCTCTGGATAATCCGGAAAGCAGCTTGTTCGACCATAAAGCCGTGGCGCTGGAAATTCCATGTTTCAAAGCCCTAGATCCGGCGCATGTGGTTCAAGCGCTTTATTCGGGCTTCGACGGAGTTCTAGCTGTGGTTTGCTCAGAAGAAGACTGCAAGCTTGAAAAGGGAAGAGAGATAGCTGAAAGAAACATGGCGATTCTTAGGTCCACGCTGGAAAAGCTGGGATTAGCGGAGAGGTTTGAGCTTTACACTGTTTCGCCTCGACGAGTCGGGGATTTCAACCGTAAACTTGAAAGCTTTGTCGAGAAAATTGGCAAGCTTCCGCCGTTAGAACTGGAGCTTCCGCTTCAAACGGTGTAGAAGGGTGAAAAAGGCTATGTATAAAATTGTAACAAAGAAGGAATTGGCTCCGAAAATAAAGCTTTTCGAGGTTCACGCTCCGGAAATAGCTAGAAAAGCCAAACCCGGACAGTTCATAATTTTGATGGTTCACGAGAAAGGCGAGAGGATACCGCTAACCATTTCAGACCTCAACCTAGAAAAGGGAACCATCACGTTTGTTTTCAACGAAGTAGGAAAAACCACGTTCGAGCTCGGATTGTTGAAGGAAGGCGACGTCCTACCGCACATCGCTGGTCCCTTGGGGAATCCTTCGGAAATAAAGCGTTTCGGAAAAGTCCTATGCGTCGCCGGAGGAGTAATGATTGCGCCGATGCTTTTCCAAGCCAAAGCCCTACGCGAAGCCGGAAACCACGTAACAATGGTCTTGGGCGTAAGAATAGCCCAACTATTGTTCTTCGAAGACAGAGCGCGAAAAATATGCAACGAGGTTTACATAGCCTCGGACGACGGGTCAATAGGCTATAAAGGATTAGACTTTTTGAAAACTCTCTTAAAGAAGGAAAAATTTGACAGATGCATCGCCATGGGACCCGTTGTTATGCTCAAAACCGTTTCTGAAATAACAAAGCCTTTCGGAATACCCACAGTCGTTACGGTGATGCCAGTCATGGTAGACGGGATGGGAATGTGCGGTGTGTGCCGAGTAACCGTCGCTGGAAAAACACGGTTTGCATGCGTAGACGGACCGGAATTCGACGGACATCAAGTTGACTACGACGAGCTCTTGAAACGGCAGAAAATGTTCGTGAACGAGGAACGGTTTTCCTCAATTCTCTGGGAAATGCTTGGAGGAGGCAAACTGTTTGGCTGAAGAAAAGAAAGCTAAACCAAAGATTCAGAAAGAAGCCGTGCCTATTCCAAAACAGCCACCTGAAGTGCGGAGGAGAAACTTCAACGAAGTAGCGTTAGGCTATACGGAAGAACAAGCCGTAGCCGAAGCCAACCGATGTCTACAATGCAAAAAACCCCAATGCATCCAAGGCTGCCCCGTGGAAGTAGACATTCCAGCCTTCATAAGGCTAATCCGCGAAAGAAAATTCGAGGAAGCCATAAAGAAAGTAAAGGAGAAAAACAGCCTTCCAGCCATATGTGGAAGAGTATGCCCCCAAGAAAACCAGTGCCAAAAGTTCTGTGTTCTAGGAAAGATAGGCGACCCGGTATCGATAGGGCGGCTTGAACGTTTCGTTGCAGACTGGGAACTCAAAAGAGGATTGGAGGCTCCCGAAAAGCCCGCGCCGACAGGCAAGAAGGTAGCGGTCATAGGCGCTGGACCAGCTGGGCTAACTGCAGCGGCAGACCTCGCTAAGCTTGGACACAAAGTCGTAATTTTTGAGGCTCTACACTTGCCCGGCGGAGTTCTAATGTACGGGATTCCAGAGTTTAGGCTTCCGAAACGCATAGTTCAAGCCGAAGTTGACTACGTGAAGAAGCTCGGCGTAGAAATAAGAACTGACTGCCTAATCGGCAGAATCCACACGATCCCAGAGCTGCTAAAAGAAGAAGGATTCGACGCTGTGTTCATCGGAACAGGCGCCGGGCTCCCGAGATTTTTAGGGCTACCCGGCGAAAACCTAGGCGGAATCTATTCGGCTAACGAGTTTTTGATCCGCGTTAACCTAATGAAGTCCTACAACTTTCCACAGTACGACACGCCCATAAGGATTGGAAAGAAAGTAGCGGTCATAGGCGGCGGAAACGTAGCCATGGACTCGGCGCGTTCAGCCCTACGTCTAGGAGCCGAAGAAGTCTACATAATTTATAGGCGTTCACGAAAAGAAATGCCAGCTAGGGCTGAGGAAATAGAAAACGCTGAAGAAGAAGGCGTCATATTCAAGCTTTTGACTAATCCGGTGCGGTTCATAGGAAACGAGCAAGGCTTGCTAAAAGCCATGGAATGCATACGAATGAAGCTAGGTGAACCCGATGAATCCGGAAGGAGAAGACCCATACCCATCGAAGGTTCAGAATTCACGATAGAAGTGGACACCGCAATAATCGCCATTGGAAGGACGCCTAACCCCATAATACAGCGCACAACCGAAGGATTGGAAGTAACACGGTGGGGCACCATAGTCGCAGATGAAAACGGAAAAACAAGCATAGAAGGCGTATACGCAGGTGGAGACATAGTCACAGGCGAAGCAACCGTAATAAGCGCCATGGGAGCAGGAAAAAGGGCGGCGAAGGCCATACATGAGTACTTAATGAACAAGAAATAGCCGCCGAAAACTCTTTTCCATTCGAAACATGTAGTTGGAAAACACAAAGTTTAATTCCCATCGAAAGTTTGAATTCACTTCCCGAGGGGATACTGTTGGTTACATTAGGACTTGATAAAATTTTCAACCCTAAAAGCGTCGCCGTCGTCGGAGCCAGCGATGAGGAAGGCTCCGTAGGATACATGTTGATGAAAAACCTCGCCGGATTCGGCGAAGAAAGAAAAGTTTACCCGGTTAACATTCGAAAAGACGAAGTTCTTGGCTTTAAAGCTTACAAAACTGTTAATGAAATTCCAGAAAACGTTGACCTCGCGGTCATAGCTACTCCGGCGAAAACGGTTCCAGAAGTAGTGAAGCAATGTGGAGAGGCTGGAATAACAGGAATAATAATCGTTTCAGCGGGTTTCAAGGAAATCGGATCGGAGGGCAGAGCTCTCGAACAGAAAATTCTACAGCTAAAGGAAATCTACGGGCTTCGCATAATAGGTCCCAACTGTCTCGGCGTCATCCGTCCAAGTGTCAAGCTAAACGCGACTTTCCTCAACAAAATGCCGAAAGAAGGAAACATTGCGTTCATATCTCAAAGCGGCGCCCTAGGATCAGCAATCATCGACTGGGCAATCCACGAAAACATAGGCTTCAGCAACTTCGTCTCCGTAGGCTCCATGATAGACGTGGACTTCGGAGACCTCATAGACTATTTCGGAACCGACCCTAAAACAAAAAGCATTTTAATGTATGTAGAAGGAATAACCAACGCTAGAAAATTTATGAGCGCAGCGAGACACTTTGCAAGAACAAAACCAATAATCGTCGTAAAAGCCGGAAAATTCAGAGAAAGCGCAAAAGCAGCTGCATCCCACACAGGCTCGCTAACCGGAGAAGACATAGTCTACAACGCAGCCTTCAAACGAGCAGGAATCGTACGCGTCGAAGAAATCGCAGACCTCTTCAACTGCGCTGAAGTTCTAGGAATGCAGCCAATTCCGAAAGGACCCAACGTCGCTATAATCACCAACGCAGGCGGACCCGGCATAATGGCTGTAGACGCCTTAATAAGCCACGGAGGAAAATTGGCAAAGCTTGCTCCAAAAACAATGAGTAAGCTCAATGGTGTTTTACCGCCTTACTGGAGCCGGGGAAACCCCGTTGACATTCTTGGAGACGCTAAGGCGGACAGATACGAAGCCGCCATCAAAACTTGTTTAGAGGATGAAAACGTTGACGGCGTGCTGATAATATATACGCATCAAGGCGTAACTGACCCCGTTGAAGTCGCTAAAACCATCGTGAAAATATGCAAACATTCATACAAGACTGTTCTAACGTCGTTTATGGGTCAAACAGACGTTGAAGCTGCGAATAAACTCTTAAATGAAAATGGCATTCCCACATATTCCACGCCGGAACAAGCAGCTAGAACATACATGTACATGTATCAGTACAAGCGCAACCTCGAACTTCTTTATGAAACCCCTGAAGAGCTGCCAGTTGACACGGTTCCGCCGAAACGTCCGATAACTGTTATGATAAGAAACGCAGCGAAAGAAAACCGTGAGATACTAACGGAGCCAGAAGCGAAAAAGCTTTTGAATTACTATAACATTCCAGTGGTCAAAACGTTTATAGCGAAAACAGCTGATGAAGCCGCGGCGTGTGCATCGCAGATAGGCTACCCAGTAGTATTAAAGATTTTGTCACCCCAAATCGTCCATAAAAGCGACGTAGGGGGAGTTATGCTCAACCTTAACTCCGAAGCCGAAGTTAAGGAAGCCTTTGAAACCGTCATCCGACGAGCCAGAGAACACAAGCCAGAAGCAGAAATACAAGGAG
>Ga0164318_10007188_pt1 | contig 10789 bp, 10 predicted proteins | sample GuaBasSedimGuay9_FD_113734 | JGI IMG/M metagenome (GOLD analysis project Ga0164318, IMG submission 113734) | Subseafloor sediment microbial communities from Guaymas Basin, Gulf of California, Mexico - Guay9, Core 4571-4, 0-3 cm | ecosystem: Environmental > Aquatic > Marine > Hydrothermal vents...
ACGGTCTGGTTTACAATAATTTATATAAATTCAAGTACTACTTGTAATTGCTTACATATCAATAATTTATGAAATCATAACCAGCCTGCCCCGATACATCTGGGAACTATTACAATAAATACACTCCTAATTTTGAAGAGTATTATTGCTAGCATTATTTAAAGTAATTGCTTTGACCCACTAATAATATTATTCTAATCTACTCAATCCTGATTTTGCTTTCTGTGTAATGCTGTTTTGGTATTCATCAAAATCCAAGTCTAGAATTAACTCATACATTTTTTTAGCTTGAGCTATTTTCCCTATATTTTCATAATAATAACCTAGCTCCAAAGCTGATTTTGCAGCATAGAAATATGGATAATCTTTGGCATTCTTAATACACTTTTTATAGTAAAGTTCAGCTTTATTGAATTTCCCCCATTCATCGTATATTCTACCTCTTCTGTAGGTGTATTCTAGCTTGTCTTTGGTAGTAATAATCTTACCTTTTGTATTGGCTAAATTAATAATTGAATCAGCTTTAATATAATATCCTCCATCAAATAATATTCTGCTTTTTAGTAAATATGCATTGGGAACAATTCCTGATTCAGCTTCTTTTAGAGCCAATTTATCTGCATCAACTAAGTCTGTTCCTTTGTCAATAATTTTTTGCATATATGGTTGATAATATTCTTCTCCTTTAGTAACTAGATTTATCCACGCAGACTTCAACAAACAAGCTCTTATATAATTAGTGCCAGTATAATTATTGATATATCTATCGTAATATTTTAAGCTATTTCTATCAAGTTTATGCAATAATGCCTCACCATACATATAGTCTAAGTAATATAATTTGTATTGGTTTGAGGTATATTCTTCTTGAACAAGTCTCAAACTCTCAATCAGCTTTTCATTATTGTTAAAGTGAGCATGAAATGAACTTTTTGAGAACATATAAAGTTGGTTGTTCTTGTATTTATTGATATAAATAGAATCACTATAAATTTTGTAAAGTAATTTGGATCTACTACTAGCATTAGTATAACTGCCTTGTGTAAAAGAATACATCATTAGGGTTTCAACAAATAAATAATTATAATTTGAATTGTCAATACTCAGATTAAGCATATCCTCAAGTTGCTGATAACCAGTATTAATATTCCCACTAAGATTAAGTAGATTCAATATCCAGGTATAAGATTTAGGAACACTACCCACACCAATATTCATTACCCCAAGCGACTTCTTATTTAGTATAAAACTGGGATATAGTTCATAATTCTCATAAATAGCATTATATGCTTTTCTATAATCGAAAGCTGCGGTAATAAAGTTGGATTCCATTGCATTAGCAAAAGCAGATTCTACATATAAGTCAGAAATATAGTATAATCTGTACGGATTATTCTCGTCTTCATCATCCAATGCATCAAGACTTTTATATAAAAAATAATCAAAATTTTCAAATGCTTCCTTTTTTGAGCTAATGGCATATTCCATGAAATATGCATATGTTCTGATGCAGTCAACAGCTACATTATTTGGGTTTGTTTTCTCTTCTTTATTAAGTATAGTATGAGCCAAATTCAACCTAAGAGATAATACAGCTTTGTAAGCAGCTTTGCAGTTGCTATTAGTTTCTATACTAGCACTTGCCATTGTATAAAATGATATAAATAATATTATAAAAACTATCTTAAAATATCTCACAAAATATATTTAGAATTATTATTTTTCAAAAATACATGAATTCTTAAAACAAAAAACAGTCAATCCCTATGGAATTGACCGTTTTAACAGATATTGTTATTTTATTTATTCAGCAGAAGCTGTTTCAATAATTTCTTTATCAACTAGAATACGACCACAATATTCGCAAACAATAATTTTTTTATGCATACGAATATCTAATTGGCGTTGAGGTGGTATTTTATTAAAGCAGCCACCACAAGCATCACGATCGATTGGGACAACAGCATAACCATTACGAGCGTTGCTTCTAATACGCTTATATGCAGACAATAAGCGTGGCTCAATAAATGCTTCAGCAGTTTTTGACATATCATTCAAATCATCTTCATCTTTCTCAGTTTCTGAGATAATTTCAGATAATTTGTCTTGTTTAAGATTTAAGTCAGCTTCACGATCAGCTAGCTTTTCTTTTGCTTGATTAATAACTTCATTCTTCATCTCAATGGAAGCACGAAATTCTTTAATTCTTTTCTCAGAGATTTGAATTTCCAAACCTTGGTATTCAATTTCTTTTGTCAAAGAATCGTACTCACGATTGTTACGTACGTTCATTCTTTGAGCTTCATACTTCTTGATAAGGTCACCACCTTCAATTATAATAGCTTCTTTATCCTTAATACCTTGCTGAATCTCTTCAATATCACCATTTAATTTATCAATACGAGTTTTTAGGCCCTGTACATCATCTTCTAAATCTTGAACTTCAAGAGGTAATTCACCTCTGATAATTCTAATTTTATCAATTTGAGAATCGACATTCTGAAGTCTAGCTAATGCAATTAAACGTTCTTCAATAGAAACATCGGCAAAATTTACTTCTTTTGAATCTCCAGCTTTAACTTTGCTCATAAGTTATATATAGTTAAATTCTTGATTACAAATAATTTATCGGGTTCGTTATGAAGTCCGAAATTTGGACTGCAAATGTAGGAAATTTTTCCGTAATAATTTGAAATAATAATTCTTGTGTAAACTGTTCACTTTCGTAATGACCAATATCTGCAATTAGCATTTTATTGTCAGCATCAAAAAATTCATGATACTTAATATCACCTGAAATATAGATATCGGCTTTAGCTGATTTAGCATTTCCAATTAAGAAGGCACCACTTCCACCACAAAGAGCAATCTTTTTAATTTTTTTCTTAATAGGCTTAGTATATTTAATACATTTTGCTGCAGTAATTTCTTTTAGTCTTTGCAAAAACATCATAGTGTCTTCAGCATTTTCTAAAGTACCAATAATACCTGCACCAATATCATCCGATTTTTTTAATAATGGGAAAATATCAAAAGCTACTTCCTCATACGGATGTACATTTTTCATTGCTTGAACAACTTCAAATTGCAAATAATAAGGGAGAATTATTTCCAACCTAACTTCTTCTTCTTTATGCTGATTATTTATTTCACCAACAAATGGATTAGCGCCTTCCAATGCTCTAAAAGAGCCAATACCATTAGCAGAAAAACTACATTGATCGTATTTACCAATTTTACCAGCTCCTGCATCAAATATTGCATTCTTTACTTCTTCCAAGTTCTTTGTTGGAACAAATACTACTAGTTTAATTAGCGTATCTTTCTGTGGATATAAAGGCTTAATATTTTTTAATCCTAATTTCTCAGCTAGAATTTTATTAGTCCCTCCCAATACATTATCAAGATTAGTATGAGCAGCATAAAGAGCAATATCATTCTTAATTGCAAAAAGCACACAACGTTCTACATAGTTTTTCCCATTAAGTTTTTTAAGTCCACCAAAAATAATTGGGTGATGAGATATGATAAGGTTTGCTCCTATTAATTTAGCTTTTTCTAATACTTCTTCTGTAATATCAAAACTAATTAATGCTTTTTTAATTTCCATATCATAATTTCCGACTATTAGTCCAGAATTGTCATAAGATTCTTGTAAGCTTGGAGGAGCAAACTCCTCAATTGCTTTTATTATTTTATTGAGTTTCATATTGTATATCTTCTTGTTTATTACAATAGCCATTCTTCAAAAACCAATCAAAGCATTCACTAATAGCAACCGAGACAGGCGTTTGAGGCATATTTAATTCTTGTATTGCTTCCTTACTTTCGGCAAACTGTTTCTCGCAAGAGATTCTTGCCATAGGGTAAGAAATCAAGGGCTGTTTATGTAAAACAATGGCAGATTTCTCAAGAATATAACCAAAACTTTTAGTTGCCCAATTAGGGATTCTTACTTTAGGGGCTTTAGTATGAACAATATTACTAACTTTTGTAAAAAACTCCTTATAAGATAGATTTTTATTACCAGCAATATAATATTTACCTATTTCCCCCATTTCTAAAGCATTAATAATAGCTGTGGCAACATCATTTACATAAACTATATTACGCCCACCATCGCTAAAAAATTTCAATTTCCCCTTTGCAATAGCTATTATCATTTTACCAGAACTTGGCAGTGAATCGTAAGGTCCAATCATATATGTTGGTAGAATTGCAATGGCTGGAAGATTATCATTTTTGGCTGCATTTAGCACTTCTTTTAAAGCATAATATTTTGAATCAATATAATCTAAACCAAATTTTGCCGCAGCAAAAGAATACTTATTTGATGTGTCAATAGTGTTTACAGAACTAGCTGATCCTATATATACCATTCTTTTAATCTTATGTTTTAAAGCTAGTTTTATTATCATTTTTGTACCATCAATATTCACTTTATTTACTAATTTAGACCTTGCAGGCCAAATATTAGTCATTGCTGCAACATGAATTATTGAATCTACTTTTTTAATGGCATTCTCTATTTCTTCCTCCTTTAGAATATCTCCATAATATCTTTCAATATCTAGATTGTCTAATGTATTAGATTTAGAAGAGGGATGGATAAACACACGTACTTGATAATTACTTTTTAATAATAATCGTACAAGATTACTACCTAAGAGACCATCAGCCCCTGTTATTAGTACTTTCACTGAAATATAATTTTAGTAACAAAACGATTCAAAAGTACAAAAATTAAATGTCTAATTAATGGGAACTAATTATTTTTTATTCTTTATTGGGTTCAAACAATAATAATATAGTAACACATTGATATTTTTTTAACTTTGCTAGTGAAAAAATTAAATCATAAGTAATAATTAAATAGTGCTATTATGAGTAATAGAATTGAAACTAAAGGTGCGAGCTTATTTTTTGAAGACAATAAGTATTTACATGTTATATTTAAATCTAAGGTTAGTATAGATTTAGAGATGGCAAAAGAAATTTCTGAAGCAACATTCAAATTGACAACAGATATTCCTCATGGGAATATTGTTGATACAAGAAAAGGAATGTTTATTTCAAGTGAAGCAAGAAAGCATTTTGCAGAGCAGAAAAGTGTTGGATTGGTAGGTATTGCAATATTTATTAACTCGAAAGTACAGTCAGGCTTGGCAAATTTATATTTTAAGTTTACTAAGAGAAAAGTTGAGAACAAGATATTTACTGATGAAGCGGAGGCTAAGGCTTGGATAGATTCAAAACTAAAGAAAATAGTTTAGTGATATTTATTAGCTAATAATTTATCTTTGCTCTCTCATATTAAAACCATGCACCCTAAAGAAATATCAATTTTAGATTATTATTATCCATTACCCGATAGTAAAATAGCTCAGCATCCTGTAGAACATAGAGATAAAAGTAAACTTCTAGTTTCAAATAATGGAGAAATAGAAGATTCTGTTTTTGATAATATTGGTGGCTTTCTACCTTCGAACAGCCTAATTGTATATAACGATACTAAGGTTATTAGAGCTAGAATGCAGTTTAAAAAAGAAACAGGCGCAAGAATTGAAATATTTATTTTAGAGCCATTATCGCCAACCAAAGAAATACAAAATGCGTTTCAAGTTACATCAACATGTGAATGGAAATGTTTGATTGGAAATGCAAAAAAATGGAAATCTGGAAAACTCAGATTAGAAGTTGAATTTCAAGGAAATATAATTGAATTATTTGGTGAGAAAAAGGAAGCAATTGGTAATTCTTTTAGAGTTATTTTCTCATGGAATCCTTCAAGTCTAACATTTTCTGATATCTTAATGGCAAATGGGAGTATTCCTCTTCCTCCTTATATGAAACGAGACACTAATAAAGAGGATGTTGAACGTTACCAAACTATTTATGCAAGACATCAAGGCTCAGTAGCAGCTCCCACCGCCGGCCTTCATTTTACTAAAAAAGTAATACAAAGTCTTAAAGAAAAAAATATTAAGGAAAATTATGTGAGTTTGCATGTTGGTGCTGGCACTTTTAAACCTGTTTCTTCAGAGCAAATAAAAGACCATGAGATGCATACTGAGCAAGTAGTCATTCATAAAAATCTTGTGGAGGACATACTTAAATATCAAAATAAAAAAATTATTGCCGTTGGAACTACTACAACTCGTAGCTTAGAAAGCATGTATTGGTATGGGTGCAAACTTATTGTTGATAAAAATGCAGCATTTCATATTAAACAATGGCAACCATATGAGAGTAATAATGATATTTCCACAAAACAATCACTTGAGGCTATTCTAAATTTTATGAATAAAAATAATATTGATGAGATTCATGGTGATACTCAAATTATTATTGCTCCATCCTATAATTTCAAAATAGTTGATATTTTGATTACTAATTTTCACCAACCAAAAAGTACTCTCCTATTACTCGTTTCTGCATTCTATGGAGAAAAATGGAGAGATAGCTATAATTATGCTTTAGATAATGATTTTAGATTTCTAAGTTATGGAGATTCTTGCTTGTTTTATAAAAAATAGGGGTTTTACCCATATCTTTTAGGTTAAATTACGTAAGTCCAAACATCTCTGATGGTATATCTTTGTATCATAATTAAAAGCATAATTATTATGAAAGGTTTAATACTATTATTTAAAGTCTCAGTTTTAGTTTTGTTTAGTTTAATATTGATAATATGCATTTGAAAATGAAAAATACCTAGAATGCTCTCTTGACATCAATGCTACATTGAAAGAATGTCTCAAAACAAATGATGATTAATCACTACTTAGGCTATTATCGCAATAAAAGCGATAATAGCTATTTTATTTTTAATGTGCTGCAGTAGCAATAGCAGCAATACTAATTTTAACATCTTCAATTTCTTGAAGCTTTACAATGCAAGCCTCCATTGTAGAACCAGTAGTTATTACATCATCTACCAATAGCAAATGCTTAGATTTTAATTTTTCCATATTTCTAATGCCAAAAATTGACTCAACGTTTTTAAATCTTTCCCACCTTGATTTTCTAGTTTGAGTCTCGGTATGGACTTTACGATATAAGTTATCAACTTCCAATACAGCAGACATACTTTTTTCTAAACCTCTACCAAAAACTTCGCTTTGATTAAAACCCCGTTTTCGTTGTTTCTCAGGATGAAGAGGCACAGGAATTATGTAGTCTACACTTGCAAATCTATCAGAATTCATCAAGTCAGCGCCATATTTTTCTCCTAAATAAAAACCAATTTCTTGAAACCCTTTATACTTAAAGTTTTGTATCAAGTGTTGAACGTTGCCTTTTTTAATATATCTATATAATGCGGCTCCAGAGTGTATTTCGCACCTTCCCCAGAATAATACTTCAACAGGATTATATTGTTTTAAATGAAATCTTGTTTTAGGAAGTTGTGCTTGGCAGTAAGTACATATTACTTTTTCAAAATGCATTAATTTTCTATCACAAGATAGGCAAAGTGGAGGATAAAATAAATCAGCAAGATATGTTAATACTTTCATTGGTATTTTATTGGTGTGTCAAAGGTAGGGAAAAATGATTGAAGAATTAAAATTTGAAAAGTTAAAAACACCAACACCTAAACCTCGGGTATAGCTTCAATAAGAGCTTTTGTATAATCTTGCTTTGGATTCAAATATAAGTCGTCAGCTTCGCCAATTTCCACAAGTTTTCCTTCTTTCATAACAAGAATTCTATCGCTCATATATTTTACAACCGACAAATCGTGAGAGATAAATAGATATGTAAATCCGTATTCTTTTTTCAATTCATTAAGCAGGTTAAGAACCTGAGCCTGTACCGAAACATCAAGTGCTGAAACAGACTCATCACAGACAATAAATTCAGGATTAAGGGCTAAGCTCCTAGCAATTACAATTCTTTGCCTTTGTCCACCGCTAAATTCGTGTGGAAATCTATCGTATTGACTTTCGGTTAGGTTCACTCTTTCAAGAAGCTCAACAACTTTTTTTCGTCTTTCTTTCTTTGAATCTAATATGCCGTGAACCATCATTGGTTCCAATATTGCATCTCCAATACTAATATGAGGATTAAGAGAAGAGTAGGGGTCTTGGAAAATTATTTGAATTTCTTTGCGTAACTGACGCATCTCTTTCCTGCTTTTTTTAGCAAGATTAATGTCTTTATATAGCACTCTCCCAGCTTGTGAAGGGATCATTTGTAAAATAGTTCGTCCTAAACTTGTTTTGCCACAACCAGATTCGCCTACTAAACCCAAAGTCTCACCCTTAAATACTTCAAAGCTCACATTATCAACAGCTTTTACTATGCTTTTTGCTTTGCCAAGAAAAGTTCTTTCTGAAACAAAAGATGTAGTTAGCCCCTGAACTTTAAGCAAAGGTTTATTGTTATATAATATTTTATGATCCTCTTGTCTTTGGTGTGATGATATTTCGACTAGTTGTTTGTTTACCTCAGCATCGCCTAACGCTAAATAATCATCAACAGTTGGCAATTTTTCCGTTCTAATATCTGTTCGTGGCCTACAGTTTACTAGTCCTTTTGTATATGGTTCTTTCGAATTGAAAAATATATCTTTGATATTTCCTTTTTCTATTAATTCTCCTCTATACATCACTAATACATTCTGCGCAATTTGTGCTATTACTCCCAAATCGTGAGTAATAAAAATCACACTCATCCCATATTTTTTCTGAAGATCTTTAAGTATGTCAAGAATAGTTTTTTGCACTCTTACATCAAGAGCTGTTGTTGGTTCGTCAGCAATTAGCAGTTTGGGCTTACACGAAATAGCCATTGCAATCATTACTCTTTGTTTCTGTCCACCGGAAATTTGATGAGGATACGATTTGAATATTTTATCAGGACGTGGGAGTTTTACTTCTTCAAAAAGTTGTAATGCTTGTTTTTTTGCTTCTTTATGGTTTAGATTTTGATGTAATTGTATTGCTTCAACAACTTGTTCTCCACATCTAATTACTGGATTTAGAGAGGTCATTGGCTCTTGAAAAATCATACTGATTTCTGAACCACGAATTTTCTGAAATTCACTCTCTGCTAATGTGCTAAGTTCTAATTCTTCCCCAAATTCTTTAAAGTATTTAATACTCCCTTTTGGTATAGAAGCCATCTTTGACAATATGCCCATAATAGCCATAGAAGATACTGACTTTCCAGAGCCAGATTCTCCTACTATACCAAGAATTTCACCTCTTTTTAAGTCAAAACTAATATTTTTGACTGCAGTAATAGTACCTTGCTCTGTTCTAAAATCTACTTGTAAATCACGTATGCTTAGCAATATATCATTGCTTTGTTTATCATCAATATTTACGTGCTTTTTCATGAACCAAATGTAAATTATTTTATGAGAATAATTGAATTGATAATTAATTTTTATTTGTTAGTTCTTTATTCTTGCAATAACTTAAAAGCTTTTTCATAGTCTATCTCTTTCACTATCACCTGAATGCCTAAGCCACACATAGAGTTGAAAACAGGCAGAATACTATTTGAGTTTTCATTAGTCAGAAAACATTCTATACCCTCTGAATTTAATCTACCTTTAATGATATGTGCTTCAGAAAGGCTTTGGCAAATAATAAGTTGTTTTGTATTCATATATTTATTTTATTAATTTGGTGATACCTATAATTTTAGGATTTTTTTAATCATTGTTCTGTTGGTCAAAATAAGATTAAATTTTGTCACGTTCGTTTTATATCTCTTTACTCTTTATCAAAGATTATTTTTTTGAATTTTATTAGAATTTCCATAGCAAATGAATGGAGAAGTATATTAAAAAAAAGGTAAAGCATCACTTGGTTGCAATCCATATTGGGGGTATGTGCTTCTTACTTTTAATCACTCTAAAATAGTGTCTCTAAATATTCTATCCCCTCATGATTTGCAATACCACGAATATGATAAGTAAAAATAGTATTGAATGTATCATCAAAATTTTCTCTCGCTCGATCATTAAAAAACTCAACACTCTTAATATTTAATAAAAAGCTGTAAAAAAGTTTTATAACACTCAGGTTTATGTCGCTTCTGTAAATTCCTTGTTTCATTCCTTCTTGAAAATTTTTATCAATAAGATTAAGGACGAATTCTCTTCTTTTATTTATTAATTTATCCCATGTTTGATGAAAATACTTTTCCATGCTATACATTAATGAAGGACTTAGCAATAAGTTACTTTTAACAATAAATTTACTTATTGCATACAATTGGTCGATTACATGTTGATGTTCTTGGCACAATTTTTCAAGTTCTTCTCTTTCATTATCAAATTCAAAGAGTGCAACTTTATAAACAACATCAGTTTTATTTTCAAAATGTTGATAGAGCGTTTTTTTCGACATGCCAAATTCTCTGGCGATATCGTCCATAGTTACACTTTTAACACCATATTTTTTAAATAGGGTTGATATGTTGTTGAGTAGATTATTCATAATTAGCAAATTTATGTAAAAAACCAACAGGAATATTATTGTGAAAAGCTAATTTTTTTATAGTGTGGATTAAAAACCAAAATGAAGTTATACCAATAGTAATATTTGCAATAAAGCCTGCCCAAAACGCGCCATTAAGACCTATTATTTTTGAGCCAATCCATGCGAGAGGAGCATATAAAACAAGCATTCTGATTATTGAAAAAATGGCTGACGGATAAGGTTTATTTATACCGTTGTAACTTGAAGTGCTTAACATTATTAAACCCTGAAATCCATAACTTATTCCAAGAATTTTAAAATATTTTTTAGTGATTTCAATAACGGTTATATTA
>Ga0164318_10007189_pt1 | contig 10789 bp, 13 predicted proteins | sample GuaBasSedimGuay9_FD_113734 | JGI IMG/M metagenome (GOLD analysis project Ga0164318, IMG submission 113734) | Subseafloor sediment microbial communities from Guaymas Basin, Gulf of California, Mexico - Guay9, Core 4571-4, 0-3 cm | ecosystem: Environmental > Aquatic > Marine > Hydrothermal vents...
AAGGCTGCAAAGAAAAAAGTAGCAAAGAAAAAACCAGCCAAAAAGAAAGCCAAGAAAAAGAAAAAGTAAATTCTTTGTTTTTTTAATTTTTCTTTTCTTATTTTTAAATTAATTTTTTATTCTAGTTTTATTATTTTCTCTAATTTTTTAAAATGAAAATTTTTTCTCAGAATTATTTATAAATACTTATTTGATTTATGATATATGACAATAACATTGGGAATTGAATCAACAGCTCATACATTTGGAATTGGAATTGTTAAAGATGGGAAAATAATTGCAAATAAAAAAGATATGTATACAACTAAATCAGGAGGGATAATTCCTATTGAGTCTGCAAAGCATCATCTTTTAAAAAAAAATGAAACTTTTTTTGAAGCTCTCGATGAGGCGGGAATTAAAAAAAAAGATATTGATGTTATTGCTTTTTCTCAAGGTCCTGGTTTAGCGCCGTGTTTATTAGAAGGGATGAAATTTGCAAAAGAGCTTTCTAAAAAATTAAACAAACCTATTGTGCCTGTTAATCATTGTATTGCTCATCTTGAAATAGGAAAGACTACAGGCGCTAAAAATCCTGTTATGCTTTATATATCAGGTGCAAATACTCAAATTATATCTTATAGCTCAGGGAAATATAGAATTTTTGGAGAAACACTTGATTTAGGTGTTGGAAACTTTATTGATACTTTCGCAAGATTTGCTGGAATTGGATTTCCAGGAGGTCCTAAAATTCAAGAGCTTGCTGAAAAAGGCAAAAAATATATTGAGCTTCCTTATAAAGTAAAAGGAATGGATATTGCTCTTTCAGGAATACAGACTAAACTTAAAAAATTTTTAGAAAATAAAGATTATAAATTAGAAGATTTAGCATTCTCTCTTCAGGAAACTGTATTTGCTATGCTTGTAGAAAGCGCCGAAAGAGCTTTGGCTCATACAGGAAAAAAAGAATTGCTTTTAGGAGGAGGAGTTGCATGCAATTCTCGACTTCAAGAAATGTGCAAGATTATGTGCAAAGAAAGAAGAGCAAAGTTTTTTTGTCCTTCTAATGGTCTTTTGACTGATAATGGAGCAATGATTGCTTACTTGGGTGAGATAATGTTTAAATCTGGAATAAAGTTTTCACAAAATCAATTAAATAAAATTGATATTCTTCCAAAACAAAGAACTGATGAGGTTGATGTTTTATGGGAATAAAATATATTTTTAATTACCTTATTTATTTTTAAAGGAATTATTTTTTATTATTTAATGGAATTTGATTTTAATTGGGCATATCCTTCTTTTAATCCTTTCTCTGGAGAAGTTTTGGCTTTTGGAGAAGCATTTGTAAATGATTTAGATAGAGATGAAGAGAATTTTAAATATGTTAGGGTTTTTTTGGATTTTAAAAGGCCAATTATTAATTTTGGTTATGAAGGAAATCAATTATTTAGATTTCTTGGCAAAACAGATTTTTATATTCGTTTTAATAATGAAGATATATCTGGTGTAAGGATTCGAGCTGTTGCTGAAAATAAACTTGTGAATTCTCTGCTTCCTTTAAAAAGAGATGTTTTTTATGTTTTTTCAAGAGACGAGCCTTTTTTAGATGTAGATGTCTGGGATGGAAAAGTTCAAGAAGTTTATTATACTCGATTGTTTCATGCTTTTATTGATTTATATAAAGATTTGTTTTCTCAAAAACAAAATCTTGCTTTAACTCATGACGGAGATTTTTTTGGAGTTTTAAAAAGATTTAAAGATGTTAAGAGACGAGAAAGAAAAGGTTTTTCATCTCTAGAAGCAGAAGAAAGAGCAAAAAAAGATTTTATTGATATTCTTTTAAGATAAGGAAAGTTTTATAAATTGATTTTTTTATGTTTATTTATCCAATGAACATAAGTGAGGATATTTTCTTGCTTTGTTCTATAAAATTAAAATGGACATATATCAAATTATTGAAAAAGCAAAGAAAACAGGAAAGATTGAGAAAGGAACTAATGAAGTTACAAAGGCAATTGAAAGAGGAACTGCAAAGTTTGTTGTTTATGCTAAGGATGTTGAGCCTAAAGAGATTATTCAGCATATTCCATTATTATGCAAGGAAAAAGGAATTCTATGTAAAGAAGTAGACAGCAAACAAAAATTAGGAATTGCTGTAGGCATTCCTGTATCTGCTTCTTCTGTCGCTGTTATTGAAGCAGGTGATGCAGAAAAAGATATAGCAAGCTTAAAATAATTTAAAATGGCGAAATCTCAAAATAAAAAAGAAGTAAAACAAACTGGTTCAAAAAAGCCTGAAAAAATTTCTGGAGAGGTTGTTCCAGCTTTAGTGCAGGAATTGACTGGAAGGACAGGTTTTAGAGGAGAGATTACTCAAGTTAAATGTCTTGTTCAAGAAGGAAAAGATAAAGGGAGAACAATGAGAAGAAATGTAAAAGGTCCTGTAAGACAAGGAGATGTGCTGATGCTTAGAGAGACAGAAATTGAAGCAAGAAGAATTAAATCAAAAGTAACAAAAGGAGCTTATACATAAAATGCCGAAATGTGCTTATTGTGGAAAAACATATGAGATTCATAAAGGAGTTACTCTTGTAAAAAATGATGGAAGAATCCAATATTTATGTTCTTCAAAATGCAGAAAAAATATGAATATGAAGAGAAGAAAAGTAAGATGGATTTCTAAAAAGAAAACAGAATAATAAGTTTTAAAAAGTTGTTTTTTTAATTATAAAAAGAGGAAAAAATGAATATACGAAATTCTATGTTTAGTCTTGTTTTTATTATTATTGGAATCTTCTTAATTAGAAGTGCTCTTTTGCGTCCATGTGATGTTTCACCAATGACTCAGATAATTAATGACCAAAAAATAATTGTAGAACAGCCAGAACAAATAGACAGGCTTCTTTGCATGTCTACAGATTATCTTGCATTGATTTACGTCCTTCTTGGAACTGCAATGATTTTTCCAGGGGTTTCTGGGTTTTATAAAAGTTTATTAGAAACTTCAAATAGAAATCATAAGAAAAGAAATAAAAAATAATTATTTGCAAAAATTTTCTATTGTTTCTTTATCTCTTGGGTCTTTCCAAGAATCTGAATTTTGAATTACTGCTCCGCTTATTGGTTTAAGGTTTTCTAATTTTCCATTATTGCAATAAATTTCATAATCTTGACAAAAATTTTTTTCATTACAAATAGCTTTTGTATAAGAATATTTATTTATTGAATGACCTGTTAAGTTTTTGTTTAAGATTAAAAAACAAAGACTTATTAATAATATTATTCCTAAAATTATAAAGATTTTTATTATTCTCATTCTTTTTCTAAGTTCTTTATTTTTATAAGTTTTTCCTTTTTATTACTCTTAAGTTATTAAAATTCTTTATTGCATTTTATTATGGATTTTCTGATTTTTGTGTGTAGAAAATAAAAGAAAAAATGAATTTTGGGTTTTTAAGCCCAGAAACCTTTAAATTTTATAGGCAAGGTTTTTAAACTAATTTTTGTTTATTATATAACTATAAATTTTCTTGAGTATAAAGAGGATAAAATGAACAAATATAATGCTGAGCAAATAAAAGTGCTTGAAGGATTAGAAGGAGTTAGAAAACGTCCTGCTATGTATATTGGAAGCACTGGAAAAGATGGACTGCATCATTTAGTTTATGAAGTAGTTGATAACTCTGTAGATGAAGCTTTGGCAGGTTATTGCAATCTTATTAAAATAACTTTAAACAAAGACGGCTCTGTGACTGTTGATGATAATGGAAGAGGCATTCCAGTTGATATTCATCCTAAATTAAAAATTCCAGCTGTTCAAGTCGCTTTGACAAAATTACATGCTGGAGGAAAATTTGATAAAAAATCTTATATGATTTCTGGAGGCTTACATGGTGTTGGTGTGTCTTGTGTTAATGCACTTTCAAAAAAATTAATTGTAGAGATAAGAAGAAAAGGAAAGATTTATCATCAAGAATATTCAAGAGGAAAACCAAAAAATAAATTAAAAATAATTGGAAGATGTGCAGATTCAGATACAGGAACAAAAATCACTTTTTGGCCAGATGAAGAAATTTTTTCAGTTTTAAAATTTGATTCTAAAATTCTTGAAACAAGATTTAAAGAAATTGCTTTTTTAAATGCTGGATTAAAAATAATCTTAAAAGATGAGATTAAAAATAAACAAGAGGAATTTTATGCAGCAGGAGGATTAATAGAATTTGTAAAGTGGATAAACAGAAGCAAAGAAGTTTTGTATAATAAGCCGATTTATTTTAAAAGAGAAATTAACAATATAATTATAGAAGGAGCAATACAATATAATTTAGGATATCAAGAAAATATTTTTGGTTTTGTAAATACTATTAATACTATTGAAGGCGGAACTCATATCTCAGGATATAAAACTGCTATCACAAGGGTGATTAATGATTATGCAAAAAGGACAGGAATATTAAAAAATGGAAGCTTAAGTGGTGATGATGTTAGAGAAGGAAATACTACAGTTATAAGCATAAAAATCTCTAATCCTCAATTTGAAGGACAAACAAAAACAAAGCTTGGAAATTCTGAAGTTAAAGGTTTTGTAGATTCTGCTGTTACTTCTGCACTTTCTGAATTTTTTGAGGAAAATCCTGCTATTGCAAAGAAAATTACTTTAAAGGCAATGGATTCTGCTAAAGCAAGATTAGCAGCTAAAAGAGCAAAAGAATTAGTTAGAAAAAATGCTTTTTCTCTTGGAGGATTGCCTGGCAAATTAGCTGATTGTTCTAATAAAAAATCTGAAAATACTGAATTATATATTGTTGAAGGAGATAGTGCAGGAGGTTCAGCAAAACAAGCAAGAAACAAAGAACTTCAAGCTATTTTGCCACTTAAAGGAAAAATCTTAAATGTTGAGAAATCAAATCCTTCAAAAGCATTATCAAGTGAAGAAATTGCAAATATGATAACTGCTATTGGAACAGGGGTTGGAGAACAATTTAATATAGATAAATTGAGATATAAAAAGATAATAATTATGACTGATGCAGATGTTGATGGAGAGCATATTACAACTCTTTTATTGACTTTTTTCTTTAGATTTATGCCTAAACTTATTGAAAATGGAAATGTCTATCTTGCAATGCCTCCTTTATATAGAATTAGAAAAAAGAAAGATTATTATGTTTATTCTGATAAAGAATTAGAAAGATTAACTTCTAAATTCAATAATCCTACTGTTACAAGATTTAAAGGTTTAGGAGAAATGAGCTCTCAACAGCTTTGGGAAACAACAATGAATCCTAAAACAAGAAAAATTAAAAAAATTTATATTCAAGATGCTTTAGAAGCTGATCAAACTTTTTCAATGTTAATGGGGGAAGATGTTCAGGCTCGTAAAATGTTCATACAAGAAAATGCAAAGGAGGCAGAATTGGATGTGTAAAAAATTTTCAAATGGCAAAAAAATCAAAACTAACAACACCCGCATGGATTTTAGAAGGATATGACTCTGAAGAAGAATATAATAAAGATAAAGGAATTTCTAATTCTTCTTTAAAAAAAGAATTGAAAAAACCAAAAAAAGAAAAAAACAAAGAAAAAAACTTTGTAATTAAAATCTGCCCTAAATGTGGAAGTGAAGAAGTCGGTGTTGTTTTAAAAGAACAAGGAAAAGCAGATGAATGGGAATGCCGTAAATGTGGATGGAAAGGAAAAGACATTCAGGAAAAAGAATTATCAGAAGATGAATTTATAAATTATATGGAGAATAAAAAATAAAATGTCAGAGGCAAAAGATACTCAAGAAACTGAAAAAGGTGTTGTCAATTCTGAGGTTTCTGTAGAAATGAAAAAGGCATATTTAGATTATGCTATGTCTGTTATTGTTTCTCGTGCAATACCCTCAATTGAAGATGGTTTAAAACCTGTTCAAAGAAGAATTCTTTATTCTATGAATCAAATGGGATTAAAGCCAAATACTCAGACAAAAAAAAGTGCAAGAATTGTAGGGGATGTTTTAGGTAAATATCATCCTCATGGCGATATGGCTGTTTATGATACAATGGTGAGAATGGCTCAGGATTTTTCTTTAAGATATCCTTTGGTTTTTGGGCAAGGAAATTTTGGAAGTATTGATGGAGACAGTGCTGCAGCATCAAGATATACTGAAGCAAAACTTATGTTAATTTCAAATGAACTCTTAGAGGATATTGATAAAGAGACAGTGAATTTTATTCCTAATTATGATAATTCATTAAAAGAACCTGAATTGCTTCCAGGAAAACTTCCTAATTTGATTTTAAATGGAGCTACAGGAATTGCTGTTGGAATGTCTACAAATATTCCTCCTCATAATTTAACAGAAGTATGTGACGCTATTATTGCTTATATTAAGAATAATAATATTAGTATTGAGGAACTCTCACAAATTATTAAAGGTCCGGATTTTCCTACAGGAGGATTGGTTACTGGTGATATGGCTGAAATATACAAAACAGGAAAAGGAAGATTAATTTTGAGAGGAAGAATTACTACAGAAACAATAAGGAAAAAAGAGGCTGTTATTATTACTGAAATTCCTTATATGTTAAATAAATCAACATTAATTACACAAATTGCCAGTCTTGTTAAAAACAAAAAAATAAAAGATGTTTCTGATTTAAGAGATGAATCAGCCAAAGGAAAAATAAGAATTGTTTTAGAATTAAGAAAAGATGCAAATGCTAAATTTATTATTAATCAGCTTTATAAATACACAAGACTTCAGGATTCTTTTAATATGAATCTTTTGGCTCTTGTTAATAAGCAACCAAGAGTTTTGAATTTAAAAAATGTTTTAGAAGAATATGTTAAATATAGAAAATTAATAATTACAAACCGTTCTAAATTTTTATTAAAAAAAGCTAAAGAAAGAATTGAAATTGTTGAAGGGCTTTTAATAGCTCTTAAACAAATAGATGCTGTAATTAGTGTTATTAAAAAATCTAAGACAACATCTGAAGCTTTAGAAAACTTAATTAAAAAATTTAAATTAAGCAAAAGACAGGCTCAAGCTGTTTTAGACACAAAACTTCAGCAATTAACTTCTCTTGAAGTCGATAAATTAAAAAAAGAGAAAAAAGAATTAGAAAATAAAATCTCAGAGCTTGAAAAAATTCTTGGGAATATTAAAGAAATTTTAAAGATAATTATTAAAGATGTTACTGAACTTAAAAATAAATATGGGGATTCAAGAAGAACTACTGTTTTAAAAAGTATTAAAGAAATTCAGGAAAAAGACCTTATTCAAGAAAAAGATGTTGTTGTTACAATTACTGAAAAAGGATATTGTAAAAGAATGGATATTAAAACTTATAGAGAACAAAGAAGAGGCGGAAAAGGAGTTATTGGAAGCGGATTAGCAACAGGAGATTTTGTGAAACAGTTAATTACATGTTCAACTCATGATTATTTAATGTTTTTTACAACACGTGGAAGAGTTTTATGGATTAAGGCTTATGATATTCCTGCAGCTGAAAGATATAGCAAAGGAAAAGCAATAATTAATTTATTAAATTTAAGAAATGAGCAGATTACAAATGTTATTTCTGTTAAAGATTTTAAGGATTTTTTATTTATGGCTACTAAAAAAGGAATAGTCAAAAGAATTTCTTTAAATCATTTTTCAAAACCAAGAGCTTCTGGAATCAAGGCAATCAATCTTCCTCTTGATAATTCTGATGAGCTTATAGGGGTTGAAGTTTTAAAAGAAAATCAAGAAGTTTCTTTAGCAACAAAAAAAGGAAAAGCAATAAGATTTAATGCTGATGATGTTAGAGCTATGGGAAGAGCAAGTTATGGTGTTACAGGCATAAAAATGAGTTCAGATGATGAAGTTGTGAGTTTAGAAGTTTTAGATACAGACGCTATTATGACTATTACTGAAAAAGGATATGGAAAAAGAACAGCTGTTAAAGATTATAGAAAAACAGCAAGAGCTGGCAAAGGTGTGATTAATCTTAAAGTTACTTTAAAGACAGGTGATGTAGTTAATACTGTTGCAGTAAATAATAAAGATAGCATTATTATAACAACAGCAAAAGGAATGATAATAAGGACTTCTTTAAAAAATATAAGAGTTATGGGAAGAGCTACTCAAGGTGTAAGAATTGTTAAATTGCATGAAGGAGACAAAGTGACTGATATTATTAAAGTTCAAGAAAATGGAACTGACGAATGATTTTCTAAAATCTTTATTTTCTTAATCCTAATGTTTTTAAACACTTATTTTATGCATTTTATATGGGAATTGAAAAAACTTTTAAGAAATTTGAGTTAGATGTATCTGGATTAAATACTGCAGAAAGTCATGAAAGATTTTTAGATTTTCTTAAAAGAAAAGATTATTTTGATGAAAGATATCTTTTTAGAGGCTCAGATGAGAATGAATTAAGAATTATTCAAGGTTTTTCATCAAGAAGAAAAAGAAATTTTTACTCTGATTTTGATTTAGTTGATGAAACTGGAGAAGAAGAGATTCCAGATTATGGAATTTTTTGTTATACTTTGAATGAATTAAGAGAGATTAGCAAAGAAGGAGGGACTCATAGCCCAGTTAAACTTGCTTTGGATTTAGATATTCCTCTTATTTTTGTGCTTAAAACAGAAGAATTTGATAAAGGTGATGATTATCATGATAATTTATATTTATATAAAAATCCTCATAAGAAACTACAAGCTTTAGAAGCTGTAGTATATTTAAAATAAAGCAAGAAGAATAAATTTAAATAAAACTTTTTCTTTGAATTTTTATGGGTTTTTCAAGATTTTTAAGCAGAACTTGGGAATTTTTAAACAAACCTTTATTTTTTTCTAAAGATGCTGAAGAGGAATTTGTAATGAATACTTCTCTTTACAGAGGATTAAAGCAAGAAAGAAATTTTTTAATGTCTGAAAAAATAAAACTTAGAAGACAGTTAAATAGGGCAAGAAAGAGTTTTGAGATGGCTAAATCAGTTGCAAGAAAATCTCAAGCAAGAGCAAAGAGTTTGGAAAGAGAATTACAAGATGGAGAATCTTTAAGAAATCTTGGAAAACATATTCTTTCTGATTCTGTTACAGGTGTTTTAGCTTTTGATGAAAATAATATGATTACAGAAGCAAACCAAACTTTATGTAATTATGTTGGAATTGAAGAATCAGAGCTTGTAGGGAGTAAATTAGGAGAGGCAAGAACAGTTTCTCATTATTTTGATATTTATTCTAATTTTATTAGATTAGTTGCAAGAGATAATGCTAAAAAACAAGATTCTGAGATTAAACCAAATAGATTTAGGATAAATGGAATTATTTTTGATATAATGGGGTATAGTGATGATAAAGGAGGGAGAATTGTTGTAAAACCCTTTGAAGAAAGAGGAATTGTTGAAAAATTATTTGGAAGAAAACCTATTAAAATTTCTCCTCAGACTAAAGTAACTAAGGAAAATCTTGCTGAAGAAATTATTCTTCCTTTAATGGAATATAATACTTCTTCTCGTTATATTGATTTTTCAAATTCTTCTATAACAAGAAGTGCAATGGATTTTTTAGCTGAGTTTTATAATACTGTAGCTAATGATGTAAGAGGAGAAAAAGAAAGATATACTCTTGTATTTCAGAATGTTTCTGAAGAAGAAAGAGATTATTTAATAAGCTTAGGGGTTGATAATAAGCATATTAGAGGAAAAAGACAAAAAGGAAATTCTGACGGTATTTTAATCTCTCAGCCAGAACCTGCTGATTAATCATCTTTAATATACTTTGAAGTTGTAGGATATTTTTCTTTTATTTCTCCTGAAATTTTTACAGAATTTTCTTCTTTTGTTTTTTTATTAAATAACGGACAAATATTTTTATATTCACACCATTTACAAAGGATACTTTTTTTTGGAGGAAATTTTTTAGTTGATTCTATTTTTTTAATTAACTCTAATGTTTGTTTTTTTAAATTTTTTAGTTGTTCATTTGTTCTTTTTGAAATTATTTTTTTGTTATGTGCAAGATAATGCCAGATTAATTTTATTTCTTTATTTTCACCATAAATCTCTTTTATTGCAATAGAATACAAAGCTAATTGTCTGTCATTGTCAATTTTTTCTTGAGTTGGAAGAGAATTCGCTGTTTTATAATCATGAATTTCAAATTCATTTTTTTCAAGATTTTGAACTAGTCTATCAATAAAACCAATTATGTTGTATTCTCCATTAGAATCTAATTTTATTTTTATTTTCTTTTCTACATCAATTGTATTGTCATCAAACGGATAATGATTTTGATAATAAGTTACTAAAAAGTTTATTCCATTATTAAAATAATCTTTTTGAGTTAAATCTTCTTTTATAATTACTATATCTGGAGTGTATGTTTCTTGCCATTTTTTTGAAAAGTAAACTATAATTTCATCTAAAGATGGAATGTGATTTTTTTTGACTTTAGTATAAATCCATTCTAATGCACTATGAACACATGTTCCTAAATGAGCTTCAATTGTTTTTTTGATTTCAGGAATTATTTTATCTATGTATCTATATTTGAATTTTAATGGGCATTGTTCAAAAGTGCTTAATTTTGAATGAGAATAAAACCTCTTTTTCATTGAATAAAAAAAATAAAGTTAGTTATAAAGTTTATTATATTAAATTAAAGAGAAAGAGAAATTTTTGCAATATTCTTTAAATATATTATAAAAATCTTTATAAACAATAATAGAAATCTATATTAATGGACAATTATCATCCTTCACAAGCAACTTTAAAAGACGCAGAAAGATTTTATAGATTTCTTAAAAAAGAAAATTTAATGC
>Ga0164318_10007193_pt1 | contig 10787 bp, 9 predicted proteins | sample GuaBasSedimGuay9_FD_113734 | JGI IMG/M metagenome (GOLD analysis project Ga0164318, IMG submission 113734) | Subseafloor sediment microbial communities from Guaymas Basin, Gulf of California, Mexico - Guay9, Core 4571-4, 0-3 cm | ecosystem: Environmental > Aquatic > Marine > Hydrothermal vents >...
ACATCAAATAAAAGATACAATTAACTTTATTTCAGATGGATTTTTAGCCAATGGCACTGGCAGAAAAGAACCTATGCCAAGTGAAATTCAAGATAGAGTCTGGAGAGCAGACCCAGAAGATGGGTTAAGACCATTTAAAGAGATAAGAAAAACTTTTTAATGAAAAATATTTTAATCCGTTGTGATGCTTCAAAAAAGATTGGGCTTGGACATGTGGTTAGATGTTTAGCCTTAGCAAATGAACTTAGAGACTTAGGTCACAATGTTGTCTTTGCAATGAAAAGCTATAAAACAGGACTTAAAGAAGTTTTTTCAAATAAATTCGAAATAGAGATTGCTCCTAAAGACTTAAAGTATAAAAGATGGTTAGATATCTGCATAAAAACAAATAAGATTGATATTTTTATAGGTGATATAAGAGATGATTTACCGTCAAAAGCAATTAAGAATATGAAAAAGAAATCAATATTAACTGTTGCCATTGATGAGCCAAGTGATTATGCAAAAGAATGCGACTTATGTTTTTATCCTCCTCATGCTAATATAAATACCAATGATTATAAGGGTAAAATATATCAAGGTTTTGAATATGTATTATTACGACCAGAATTTTATAAAGTATATAAAAAAATAAAAAATAAAGTACCAAATATATTAGTTATGATGGGTGGAACAGATAAATATAATTTAACATTAGAGATAATAAAACAACTACTACTAAAGTTAAAACAAAAAACTAATATATCAGTAATAATAAAAGAAAATCATAAAGATTATAATGATATACTTAATCTAAATAAGAGAATAGATATTTATTCAAATGTAGATAACATGACTAAACTTTTAACAAGTATTGACTTTGCTATTATTTCATTTGGAATAAGTGCCTATGAGTTATTAGCTATGAAAGTACCAGCAATTCATATTTGTTTAGATAGTGATCATTGGAATGCAAGTCAATTATTTGTAGATAATAATTTTAGTAAACGATATAAAAAAGATAATATTAATTTTAGATTAAATGACTTTAATTTAAAATTAGATGGTATCAAAATTAATAAAAGTCAAGTAATTGATAAAATACTTAAAAAAGTAGAATAATGAATATAAAAAAAGAATATGCAATACAACATTCAAAAGTAAATACTAAATCACTAAACTTAAATAAACGTCTTTTTAATACATACAATAGAATTACAAAAAAATTACTCAATAAAGATTTAGAAGGTATAAATATTGATTTAGGAAGTGGGGATAAAGGATTTACTCAATATTGTAAAAGTATAAATATTAAATCTTTTCCATACGATTATCCAGATTTTAATATGGAAATAGATGTATTAGAACATCAAAATAATAGTATTGATTTTATTACATTAAATGCTGTTATGGAGCATATTGAAAAGCCAGAACATATATTTAAAGAAATAAATAGAGTTTTAAAAGACAATGGATTAGTATTTATACGAACACCAAACTGGCAAATGGATTATAAAAACTTCTATAATGACCCTACTCATATTAAGCCATATGCCCCAGATACACTAAAAAATACACTAAATTTATTTGGTTTTGAATGTATTTTTTTAGAACCTGGTTTAATTGAAAAAAGTTGGTTTTGGTGGAACTTACCAAATAGTATTAAATGGAAAATTTCTTCTCTCATTAATGGTGGAAGCAAATCAATACTTGCTGTTGCAATAAAGAAACAAAATGATTAGAGATTGTTTTATTTGTAGTTCTAAAATAGAAAGTAATGTTAATATTTGGAATATTCCAAATATTAAAGGGAAAAGAGATATTGGATTTGGTTATTGTGAACTATGTAAATTAGTGATTCAAACACCTACAATTATTCCTGAAGAGATGTTTTATTATTATGAAAATACTGCTACTTATATTAATCCAGGCAGAGAGGGAAAACCAGAAATAAGAAAAATAGATGATGTAAAAAGACAATTAGACTTTTTACAAAATATAATTGATCCTAGTAATATATCAAGTGCATTTCAAGTTGGTTGCTCTGATGGTTATACATTATCACAAGTAAAAAGTTTAGGTATCGATTATATTAATGGTATTGATCCTAGTATAAATAGCAATAAATTAGCAAAAGATTTATATAATATTGAAACTGAAATCGGTGTTTTTGAGAATTTTAATACAAGTAAAAAATATGATTTAATTATTTTAACACATCTTTTGGAGCATATTTATAATCCTAATGATACCTTAGAGAAATGTAATTATATATTAAATGATAATGGACATATTTTAATTGAAGTACCTCTCTTTGAAAACAGTACTAAGTTTCCTATTGGTATGTTTACTTTAGAACATCTAAATTATTTCACAGAAGAATCATTACAAAAACTTTTTAGATTAAATAATTTAGAAATTTTAGCTATTGAAAAACTATATTCCAATAATCTATATCCAGTAATAACAATGGTTTTGAAAAGAAACAACCATACTAAAAACTTCGAATCAAGTTTTAAAGGCGCATTTGAAGAATATACAAATAGAGAAATTAAATTATGGGCTAATATAAATCAACATATTAAAGATTCTACACTTCTAAATGAAAATATTTATATATGGGGAGCAGGAATACATACGACACAATTACTTGCCTATACAAATATCTCTAAAGATTTAAATATTATTGGTATTCTAGATTCTAGTGAAACAAAACACAATAAGAAAATAGGTGATTTTACTATTCTAAAGCCAACTAAAGATATAATCGAAGACAAAATAATTGTTATATCTTCATATGCTTCTGAAAAAGAAATTAATAACTATATTAAGAATAATTTTAAGTATAAAAAAATAATATTATTATATGAAGGAAAAGATTAATGAAAATAGTACTGTCAGGTGGCTATGATACTTCCAACTTAGGTGATCATGCTATGTTACATAGTTTAAAAACTTCTTTGGACAAGTATGAAAAAACTAACATAACCATATTAGCAAGACATTTAGAAAAAAATATTGAAGATGATTATAATGTAAAATTAATAAAAAATTTAGATCATGATACTAAACAGGAAAGTATGGGCAGATGGTTTAATGGTTTTAATTTAAATGACAATACAGAACATATTCAACAAATAAGTAAAGAACTACAAAGTGCTGATGCTTTGATTATCGGAGGTGGTAGATTATTTGTAGATATATGTCTTGATTTTATGAAAGGTCCATTACCATATTATGTACTTCTAACAATAGTGGCAAAAATTTTAAACATTCCTATTATTATTTATGGAATGACAATTGTAGAACCAAAAAGTAATAGTGGAAAAGAAATGTTAAAATTTATTATAGAAAATGCTAATTTAGTTATGGTTAGAGAAAAAGGTTCTAAAAATACATTAGCTTTACTAAATATACATAATAATAATTTACATGTTATTCCAGATCCAGCTTTTGCACTTTTAGAAAGTACCAATATAATTACCATAGATAGTATTTTCAAAAAAGAAAACTTAGATTTAAATAAAGAATATATTGGTATTAATTTAACATATAGAAGTTTAAATAATCAAAATACTAATGAAGATTATTACATAAAACTTGCAAGTTTTTGTGATTTAGTTTATGAAAAATACAATACTCCTATTTTATTTATATCTCAAAAATGTTATTCTACTGATAATGAATATGATGATGATCGAAACTTATATAAAATAATAAAGGAAAAATGTAAATATTCACAGTATATGTTCATAATTAAGGAAAAATATAATATATTTGAAACATTAGCAATCTATAAAAAAATTATAATGTTGTTTTCAATGAGAAGGCATGGTCTTATTTTTGCAGCTACCCAAAATATACCAATATATGGTTTAATTGCTGAAAAAAATACTCAGTATGCATTAGAAGAGATGGGACTTCTTCATAATGAAATAGATATAAATTATGATTTTAATCTAGATATGTTTGATAAACTAAGTAGTTTATCTGATACTAAGTATATTTTAGAAACTAATATTAAAAAGTTATCTATAGAAACCAATAACTATGCAAGATGTATAATAAATACAATAAAGAAAGATTAATATATGGAATTATCTAGAGTATCTAAGTATTTAACAGGTCAAGAAATGTTCAAAATACTTGAAAAATGTAAATATAATAATTCCGAATTAATACATTATGAAATAGGGGATCAAAATATTGAACCAGATGAAAATATAAAGAATGCAACTATAAATTCTATATTAAATGGCGATATAAACTATACAAGTTCTGAAGGTTTATTTGAATTAAGAGTATCTATACAAGAATATACTGATAAATTTCTTGGATACAAACCTGATATTCAACAAATTAGTGTTTTAACAGCAAATACCTCAATAGACTTTCTTTTAAGAAGTATAGTAAATCCAGAAGATGAAATTATATATTTTACACCAGCATTTCCAACATATATATCAGTTATAAAATATAATAATTTTAATTCTACAGCAATTCACTTAGATGAACATAATAATTTCAATATTAATATAAAAACTTTAAAAAAAGCAATAAAACCAAATACAAAAGCTATAATTATAAATTCACCAAATAATCCAACAGGTACAGTTATAAAAGAAAAGACTTTAAAAAAAATATACAAAATTTGCAAAAAAAATAATATATATTTAATAAGTGATGAAACATATTCCGAAATGTATTATACAAAATCTAATAAACATATCTCTTGCTCAAAATTTGATTTTTGTAAAAAAAATATTATAACTATTAATAGTTTTTCGAAGAACTATTCTATGGTTGGATGGAGACTTGGATATGTAATTGGACCAAAGAATGTAATAAAAAAAGTTAATTTAATGACTCAAACTATTTTATCTTGCTTGCCTATTTTTACACAGAAGGGTGCAATAGCAGCACTGGCATTAGATGGAAAATGGATTAAAGATAGAAATAAGAAATTATTAAAAAGACGAAACTATTTATATAAAGAAATAAATAAAATAAAAGGCTTATCTTGTGAATCACCTATGGCAACATTTTATTTATTTGTAAATATTAAAGAATCAATGATGAATTGTAGTCAGTTCACAGAACTACTTTTAAAAAATCGTATTGTTGTTACTCCTGGTACATCATTTGGAAATAAGTATAAAACTTATGTACGTTTTAGTTTTGGTGCTGTAACAATGAAACAAATTAAAGAAACAGTGATTATATTAAAAAAGATTTTAGGAGAAGAAAATGAAAGTATCTGAATATATAGGGAAGTTTTTTGAAGAAAAAGGAATTTATGATATATTTTTAGTTGATGGTGGAGCATGCGCAAGTATTATTGTAGGTGTTACTAAAAACAAAAAATTAAATTATTTTTGTCCTCAACATGAACAAGGTGGTTCATTTGCAATTGATGGTTATTATAAAGCATCTAGAAAAGTATCTGCAATGATTGCAACATCTGGACCTGCTGGGCAAAATTTAATTAATGGTATTGCTGCTTCTTGGTATGATTCAGTCCCTGCTATATATATAACTGGAAATGTTAAAACAACTATGCTAAAGGAATCTGATTATTCAAGACAATTAGGTTTTCAAGAAAGTAATATAGTAACAATGGTTGAAAGTGTAACAAAATATACTACATTAATTACCAAGGCATCTTATATTAGATACGAATTAGAAAAAGCTTATCATTATGCTACATCAGGAAGACCTGGACCAGTTTTAATTGATATACCTATGGATATACAAGAAACACTTATTAATGAAACAGCACTTTTAGGCTTTAATCAACACTATAAAAATACGTTTCTTTCTAGCAGTGTTGAGAATTCTATGTTAGAGATTATTGATTTATTAAAAAATGCAAAAAAACCTGCTATTTTATTAGGAGGTGGAGTTTGGTTATCAGATGCAAATTCATTAGTTAAGCAGCTAATTAATCAACTACAAATTCCTTACTTTGTAACATGGCATATGGTCGATTTTGACAGTTATGATAATGAATTATATGGTGGTAAAGTAGGAACTTTTGCTGGCGAAGGACGAAATATAGCAATTCAACAGTGTGATGTTTTACTTTGTCTAGGATCAAGATTACCAGTAAGAGTTACAGGTAATAATATACAAACATTTGCACAAAATGCAAAAAAAATAATGGTTAATATTGATCAAGAAGAATTTATGACTCATCCAATACTAATTGATAAATTTATTCAGCTTGATATCAAAGATTTTACCAGTAAATTTATAGATATGACTAAAAAATTAGAATTTTGTAATCAAGAATGGAATAATAATATAAAATTATGGAAAGAAACTTATGGTGTGGTTAAATCAGAATATTATAATATGGCAAATGTACACCCATATGTTTTTATGGAGAAGTTATCAGAAAAGCTAACTAAAGATGCTGTGATAGTATCTGAAGCAGGTGGTAATGCAGTCGTTACATATCAAACTTACAAAGCAAAGAATGGACAAAGAATCTTTTCAAATCATGGTAATTCATCTTTAGGCTATGCTCTACCTGCAGCTATTGGAGCAGCCATTGCATTAAAACAAGAAATAATATGTCTTACAGGAGATGGTGGATTAGCTTTTAATATTCAGGAACTACAAACAATAAAACAATATTCATTACCAATAAAAATAATTATTTTCAATAATAATTGTTATGGTATCACTAAGGCATTTAGAGATTCTAATTTTGATAAAAATTATCAAGGATGTGATGCAGAACATGGATTATCATCTCCAGATTATATTGAAGTTGCTAAGGCATATGAAATAAAAACACTAAAGATAAATCATATAGATGAGTTAAATGATGCTTTAGATTATATTTTAGATTATAAAGAAGCTATACTGGTTGATGTAAATATGAAAAACTATAATGACTATCAACCAAGAGTTGAAGGAATGAATAGTATAGATAATATGTTTCCAGTAATTTAATAATAATGAATAAATTAGTATTTGTTACAGGCTCTGGTAGTGGAATCGGAGAAAGTATTGCCAACTATTTTTCATTAAATAATTATCAAGTTGTATATGGCTATCATAATATTCGTCCAGATGATAATAATTTTTATATACAAGTTGATATTTCAAATAGAGAATCTATAATAAATGCTATTTCTAAAACAGAAGAAAAGTTTGGTAAATCTATTGATATATTAATTAATAATGCTGCAATATCTCAAGAAAAAATATTTTTAGATATCACAGATGATGATTGGAACAATATGTTAAATATTAATTTGCAAGGTGCTTTTAGATTTACTCAAGAAGTATTACCAAATATGATAAAGAATAAATGGGGAAGAATTATTAATATCACATCTATTGGTGGTCAATGGGGGGGATTTAATCAAGTACATTATGCTGCTTCAAAAGCTGCTTTAATAAGTTTTACTCAATCTATTGCTAAAATATATTCTAAAGATGGTATTACTTCAAACGCAATCTCTCCAGGATTAGTATCTACTGATATGTCTGAAAGTGAATTAAATACATATTTGGGAAAAGAAAAAGTTAAAAATATACCAATAGGAAGATTAGGTACAAAAGATGAAATTGCCAGTATTGCTTATTTCCTTGCATCTTCCGAATCTTCATATATTACAGGGCAAACTATAAATGCTAATGGTGGAATGTATTTTGGATAAAACATTACTTGTATTAGGTGCAGGTTATGATCAAATACCAGGAATAGTAAAAGCAAAAGAGATGGGGATATATACAATTGCATTAGATGGTAATAATAATGCCATTGGACAAGAATATTCGAATGAATTTTATACTGTAAGTATAAAGCATTTTGAAGAAATAAAAGAATTTATAAATAAAAAGCTTAAAAGAAAAATTGATGGTGTAATAGCTTTTGGTGTTGATATACCTTTAATCATAGCTCAAACTGCTGACTTATTAAATATAAATAATACAATACCTTTTGAAAGTGCAAGACTTAGTGAAGATAAGTTTTATGCTAAAGAGTTTATGAAACAACATCATATTGCTATTCCTAAATATCAAATAGTTAATAATATAGAAGATATAAAAGAATTTATGAAAAATAATAATTTTCCAATTGTCATAAAACCAGTAGATAATTCAGCATCTCGTGGTATAAGTTTTATAGATTCTTTTAATCAGCTTGAAGAGTATTATAATTATGCACTTAAATTTAGCAAACAAAAGAAAGTACAAGTTGAGAAATATTTAAAAGGTCCCCAGGTAAGTACAGAGTCTTTTGTAATTAATGGCAAGGTATATAATATTGGATTTGCCGATAGAAACTATACTAATATGGATAAATTCTTACCAAATATTATAGAAAATGGTGGTGATTTACCATCCATACATATACTCAGTAAACATAAAAAACAATTAAAACTTTATTTAGAAATAATTGCAAAAGAATTAAATATACAAAATGGAATTATTAAAGGAGATATAGTCATATACGATGATAAATTATTTATTATTGAATTTGCATTAAGACTATCTGGAGGAGGATTCTCTACTATTCATATACCAGAGAATACAGGTATAGATTTCTTAAAAATTGCTATTAAACTTCATCTTGGTATAGATATATCTTCTGATGAACTGCATCAATCTCAAAATAATATTCTTAGTGTAAGATATAAATTTATTGAAGATGAAAATTTTGGAATTATTAAGAAAATCAATTTACCTAAGAATAAAGACAATATTATTTTATCAAATTTTCATGTACAAGCTGGTGAAGAAGTCAGCAATAAAACAACAGATCATGCTAAAAGATTAGGATTTACTATTGCTAATGGTAATAGTAGAGAAGATGCAATTACTAATGCTCAAAGCTTTTTAGATAATGTAGACATTATTTTTGAATAAATTATTTTATAAAATATATCATGGAAACTTAGCATTTTCAGCTATAGAAGAAGAAGCTTTAGCAGAAGTTATTGATAAAACATATTTCTCTTTACTAGAACTTATTGAAAAAGATAATTTAAAAGTTGGATTAGAGCTTAGTGCATATAGCTTAGAGAAGGTTCAAGAGCTAAGACCACTCTGGATAGAAAAGTTTAAAGAACTTCATAAAAAAGGGCTTATTGAGTTAATAGGAAGTGGTTATATGCAACTTATTGGACCACTTGTTCCTTATGAAATTAATATTAACAATCAAAAAATAGGACTAGAAGTATATAACAATATATTGGGTATTGTACCAACTATTGCATATATCAATGAGCAAGTTTTTTCAAAATCTATGGTTGATATTTATGTTGAGGCAGGATACAAAGCTATATCTATGGAGTGGAACAATGCCTATTCTATACACCCTCAAGAATGGAAAAAAGAATATTCATTTCAACCTGTAGTTGCAAAAGGATTAAATTCAACTATTCCAATTTTATGGACAAATACAATAGTATTTCAACAGTTCCAAAGAATGGCACATCAAGAGATTAGTGTTGATGAATATACGACAATGATACAGCATCATTTAAATATAGGATACAAAGCATTGCCTATATATAGTTCTGATTTAGAAATATTCAACTATAGACCAGGCAGATTTGAAACTGAAGCAATTATAACTACTGATGAATGGGAAAGAATATCTAACGCTATGAATAAAATTAAAGAATATGGCAAATTCTGCTTACCTTCGGAGATTATAGAAAAAAGTTTAGATTCCAATATAGAGTTAGACTTAACAACTACAGCAAATCCAATTTTAGTAAAAAAACAAAGTAAGTATTCGCTTAGTCGTTGGGCTGCATGTGGTAGAGGTACTAATTTAATAAATACATTATGCTACAACTACTTAACAAACTATGGAATCAATAAGAAACTATTGCAATACTGGGGAAGTGATTATCGTACACATACTACTATTAAAAAATGGAATAAAGCTATAGATTTCTTAACTCAAGAAAATCAAGATTCTAATGATAAGCACAAAACTATAATAAATGACATAACACTAAAAGAAGAAAACAATAAACTAATATTTGAGAAAGATAACCATAAAATAGTTTTTAATAAATTAAAAGGTTTGGTGCTAGATAAGATTTATAAAAATGGAAAGCTATTGCAGTTTGGTACTGTTTGGCATGGAGATTTAGACTATATTTCTCATGGAGCAGACTTTTATACAGGAACTACAACACTAGAATCTGCAGATATAAGAAAGATTGCTGATTTATATGAAATTGAGAACTATACCTTCGATAAAGTAGATGATAATAAATATAAACTCTCAACAACTATCAATATGAAAGGTCAAGCTACCGAGTACAAAAGTTGGATTATTGATTTAGATAATAATACAATTGCACTAGATATAAACTTGGAGTTAAAAGAGTTCATAAAAGGAAGTATAAGATTAGGTGGATTGACGCTACTTCCTCAAGATAAAGATAGTAACTTTTGGTATGAATGTAAAAATGGTGGTCAAGAATATGAAAGATTTAATATAGACGATAGCATCAAGATTGAACACTCTCAAGCAAAATCATTACTTCAAAGCAGTAGTAATGGTATGGGTGTAACTGATGGGGTATTAAGATTTGGAATTGATAAAGATATCATCTGTGAAATTGAAATAGATAGAGAGATATCATACCCTTTTGTAATGCTTCAAAATAGTTATGACCATGATAAGTATTTAACTAGAATATTTTTTGGCTTACAAGAGCTGGATGATACACTAAAAGTTAGTGAGAATAGAGAATTTAGATTGAGATATAAAATAAATATTTAATAATATATTTATGGGCTACTTTATCTTAAGTATTATCACTTAA
>Ga0164318_10007194_pt1 | contig 10787 bp, 6 predicted proteins | sample GuaBasSedimGuay9_FD_113734 | JGI IMG/M metagenome (GOLD analysis project Ga0164318, IMG submission 113734) | Subseafloor sediment microbial communities from Guaymas Basin, Gulf of California, Mexico - Guay9, Core 4571-4, 0-3 cm | ecosystem: Environmental > Aquatic > Marine > Hydrothermal vents >...
AGTTTCCCGATTTCAGAATTGACATTAATAGGAAGATGATTCATCGTTGGTTTTAATATTTAATACGTGAATGTTTGAGCGTTTAAATGTATAAGTGATGGTAATTATTTTGACTTACAAAACCTCTACGAGGTATTAAAATATATTGATGATTCTATTTTACACTAATTTATCGCCTATGGCGAATTCCGTGTAGCGGATAAATTATTGTAAGAGAACAAATCAAGAATATAATCCTTTTCCCCGTAGGGGATACTCAAATCTTAACTGGATAACAATAATTCCTAATGTGTAAGAATCAACGGTAAAAATACAAAACTAATCGTTTTCAGGAGTAGGGTCAATGAATTCGTAAGTATTGCCACTTGCATCAAGATATTTGATGAAATCAAAAAAACTCAGCACCAGGCTTGCAGTATTGTCGTTGGGATGAAAACTAATTTTTTCAGCTTTTTTCAATTGTTGATCTAAAAACAAATGGACATGGTGATCTTCATCATTAAGCAGTCCGAAAGGAGAAACTGAGCCGGGTTTTACACCAAGGTATTTTAACAGCCTTTTAGGGGAACCAAAAGTAAGCTTGCCCTGTTTAAGTTTTTGCTCAAGGCTACGAATCGAAAATGGGGTAGTATCTTTAATAATAACGAGGTAATGCCTGTTTCCTTTGTGGTTTCTGAAAAACAGGTTTTTGCAATGCGTGGCATCAATATCTTTCCAGTATTTGAGCGCAATTTCAATTGTATCCAAAGGTGGGTGTTCAAATACTTCATGCTGAATCCCCAATTGGTTTAGTTTGTCGAATACTATATTCTTAGCTGCTGTGCTCATATTTCTTCTCCGGGATGAATCCCGGAGCTATTGATTGAATTATTGATTATTTCACTAAACTCTATACTTTTAATTTTTTCTATTCCACCCAATCAGCAATAAACAGGTTCGTATTTCGTGTTCCCCCGTTGTTGCGGTTTGATGAAAAGATGAGTTTTTTTCCATCGTAGGAGAACATGGGAAATGCATCGAAGATACCATCGTAGGTAATCTGTTCCAGACCCGTCCCGTCAAGATTAATCATGAAAAGGTTGAATTGGTATCCACGTTCGCCGGCATGGTTCGAACTGAAAATAATCTTCTTTCCTGAAGGATGAAAAAATGGTGCCCAGTTGGCTTTCCCCAAATGGGTAATCTGTTTGAGATTGCTACCATCTACATTACAAGTATAGAGTTCCATATTGGTAGGCATCACCAATCCGTTAGCCAGCAAATCTTTATACTCCTTTACATCTTCATCTGTTTTTGGGCGTGATGATCTGAATATAAGCATACTGCCGTCAGGTGAAAAGAAAGCGCCGCCATCGTAACCCAATTCGCTGGTAATCTGTTTTATATTGCCTCCATCAATATCGCAGGTGTAAAGTTCCAGGTCTCCACTGCGGTCGGAAGTAAAAACAATTTTATCGCCTTGCGCCGAAACGGTGGCTTCTGCATCGTAACCGGGGCCACTCACTAATGTGTCAACAATTTCACCTTTTAGGTTCGACACGTAAATATCAAAATCAGGATAAATTGGCCAAACATATTTTCCATCTTCACGCTTAGTCGGATCAGGAGGGCATTCGTCACTACCAGAGCGTGTTGAAGCGTAAAGAACTGTGGTGTCACCGGGCATAAAATACGAGCAGGTTGTCCGGCCAAGGCCTTCACTGAGCAAAGGTGGAATCGTTGTCTTCATGTCACCATCAGCAAAATTGAAATAGTAGATTTGGTCACATTTGCTTCCCCATTCGGGGACTTTAGCCTGGAAAACAATCATCGAATTATCGAAGCTGAAATAAGCCTCGGCATTGTCACCAGCATCTGTTAACTGACGGATATTTGCCAAATGTTTCTCTTGTGGGTAATGAACTGTTGTGTCGGGTTGTTTATCACTATCACCATGTTTGTGATTTTGGATAGATTGTCCATTATTATCGCATGAGGATAGAATGAACACAGAAGCAAATAATGCTATGAATATTATTATTGATTTTTTCATCTGAATAAAACGTCTTGGTTATAGTTGATTTTGTAAAACGCAAAAATATCAATAATTGTGAAGGAGCATGATTGGGTTTGGAAAATAAAAAAACCGTTTCGGAGCAGTACCCCAAAACGGTTCTGAAGCCGGAAAATCAGCAGTTAGTTTATGCTGTCTTCCAGTGGTTTGTCATTCTTATTAGGCTTAGTCGCATTGTTTGCTACGGGAGCAACTTGCCCGACCGAACAATTGCCACCGGCATCAATGTTAAATGACCCACCGCTACCAGCACCAATATTCAATTTACCACCAATTGTTGAACTGAATGCTCCATGATTGAATATTCCACTGTTTCCAATATTCACATTTCCAACAACATTGAAATAGGAGTTTGTTTCGGTATTGGTTGTCTGCAAAGTTCCATTAGAAAGAATGAGGTTGTTTTTCACATCCCAGCCAATGATGCCGTCACCTCTGGCAAAAACATACGTTCCTCCACCCGATAATACAATATTAAACCCAACTGCATTGTAGTTGATATTGGAAGATACAAAGCCATGTGTTTCAGAACCTGTCATTGTAATTGTCCCTCCGCTAACAATTGGCCAGCCAATGTCGTTAATGTACATATCATCCCCAATATTGAGATTAAATGGGCCATCCATAGTTCCGCTCACATCAGTAGATGAAAAATAAACACTTCCTGATGCATTGATTGTTCCTCCTGAGAGGTGGATATTTCCTTTTGCCCATTGCTCAGTACTATTTTTACTCCAATTTACAAACCCCAGTGTTCCACCGGCAATATTGATATGGCTTCCAATTTCTGAATGAAAGTTTCCGGTGATACTACAACTTCCAGCATTCATATTAAATGTTCCTGAGTTTCCTTGCCCTGTGTAAAAGCTTCCGTTGATGGTCATATTTCCACCGGATCCACATGTTAATGTGCCACCGTCTTTAATAATTAAATCGTTACAAGCAACTGTTGCATCAACAGTTAGTAAATTGTTTCTGTTTGGAATAATTACATCAATCGCTCCACCCGGTACAGTACCACTGTCCCAGTTATCTGCAGTATTCCAGTTGCCGTCACCACTTGCTCCTGTCCATAGTCCATTAATTCCAGAACAAGTTGCTTCTCCATCAACGGATAAATCATCAATATTCCATCCACTATAAAACCAGGAACCATCAGTTGCACCCACAGAATAGCGGATTTTAAAAGAGGCATTTCCATCAGCTTCAGCAGAAACATCAATGTCGATCGATTGCCAGGAACTATTGCTTACCACATTGGTATTGGTATATTTCTGAACCCAGCTACTCCCATTCCAAACGTCAATGTAAACATGGTCGTAAGTCGGGCTTTCAACATTTAACCATTGTTTGAACGTAAGATGTATACTACTTTCACCCGTACAATTGATTGTTGGTGAAATTGCTTGATAGGCCCTATTGCCAATACTGGCTTCATAATCGCCCGAATTTGGTCCAAGACCCGTCAGGTCGCTACCAAGAACATTTGTACCGGAAAACGCACTCGAAGGATCAGGATTTCCATGTTCCCCACCCAAGCCTTGTGGGGCAGCACGTTCAAATTCTCCGGACAAAGTCCATCCAAGATCTGTTTCAAAATCATCGAAGAAAATATTTTCATCCGTACCTTCAACCTGCCTTTCGCCAGCAGGTGCTTGTACTGTTGGGATTACGGCAAGGGAATTGATGGTTACGGAATTGCATTCAGCATCAATATAGTAACAGGAAGTTGCAGTTGATTTAATATCGTAAGTCAGCCAGAAATAGTTTGTGCCTTCGCTCAGCACACTTTCTGCCTGTGTTGGATTGATACTAAACGCATCGTTGGGCTTGGCAATAAGGCTCCCCACAAGATTGTTGGTTGCAAACGTGCTGCTGGTTCCTGTATAATACAGACGGGCATTTTGAATGTCCTGGGGATCTATTGTGCCACGGGTATTGAACAAAAATGAAGTAGCTGAGAAAGGTGCGTTTGATCCTGAAGTTACAATTTCAACACTAACAATTTGTTGTGTTGAACTGCCTGGAGAAACTGTTGAAGTAGGCCCCTGGACGGTTGTAACGGAGTTTAATGTCATCTGAGGAACGTCTGTAATGCTTATTTCATCAACGGCCATATCGCTGGCCCAGCTACCCGATGTGCTATAAAATCGAATTCTTTGGTAACTGCATCCTTTGTATGGTGTTAAATCAATAGTAAACTCTTTCCATGCATCGCTGGTTGCAAACTGTTGTTGACCTGTCTTGTAAAATAGATTGATCCATTCACCCTCATAAAAAATCTCTACCCTTAATGCTCCCATATATGCGCCAAACATATGGTAAGAAAAAGTAAACTTAGGATTGGATAACGAATTCAGATCAAAATAAGGTGTATAAATAATTGCTCTTTTGTCAGGTGAATTTGGTACAGATGCTTCTGTATATAAGTACTCTTGTCCACCGGTTACATCATCATCTGGTCCCGTATTTCCAGAGGGTGTTGTTCCAGATAATGTCTCCCAGTCGAAGTCGTCATCTGTAGCTTGCGCCCAGTTTGAAGGAATATTCGGTTCTGTTAAAGCGTCAAAGTTCTCTGTATAAGGCAAACTAACTATTGATGGATTTCCGGTAGAAAAACTCCATATTGAACAAGATGTTCTTACTCCCTGATTATTGCGGGGGTATACTTTCAGATAATAAGTAGTGCTTGCACTCAGACATTGGTTTAAAACTGTTGTACCCTGATTTACCCCGTTTAGGATGTTTGTTGCTGAAGGATCGGTTCCAAAATATACATCGTATGAAGTGGCGTCTGATACTTCTGACCATTGAATGGCAGTGGTAAGTGGGATGTTGGTAGCACCGTCAGAGGGACTAATCAGTGATGCGCAGGCAGTTGGTATGGCAGTATATTCGTCAAGCCCTTGTATTACAATTGAAAAATCCTGAGAACTTGCCAGTGTTCCGTCATGGTCAACGGTAATTGTATAAGTCCCGGGAGTCGGGTTTGCGATATAAACAGTTTCTACATTATCCACATTATTCTCGCCACTGTTTGTGGCTGCATTTGAGGGGTTATCTCTGTCTAGTTTCCAGGAATAATAAGTGCTTGTGCCATCAGAAAGCCGTAGATCAATGTCGTTTACCAACATGGGGGTGATTGGGTCGAGTTGTGGAGCAACCGGTGTACCTGATGGGTCTGTCCAAACAATACTAACTTTTACCGGTGTACTTCCAACAGTAATGTTTCTTGTATAAGTTCCCCCATCTGTAAGTGTTCGTTCATCGATAACATTCATTCCTGAAGCATCATCACTTATTAGGGTTGCAGCCTTTTCGGCATTTAATAATCCCCAGCCAAACATATAATCCGGCCCGATATCTGGGCCACATTCATCCGCTGTATTTATGGCAAGGGCTTTTAATGTTGCCGCTTTCATTCGGTTACTACTGTGCGTATTTTGATAATGTTGTTGTAATAATACAAGTGTGCCTGTGGCATTTGGTGATGACATAGACGTTCCGCTTTTAAGTATATATTCATCATCGGCAGAAGAACTTGCTGAATACAAATCCATGCCTTTCGCTACAATATCCGGCTTTATCCGGCCATCATCAACTGGCCCCCAACTACTGAAATAGCTAATAACAACATCACTAGGCCCGGTATATTCCTGAACTTCGTATGCAGCTCCAACCGTCAATATATTTTTAGCAATTCCTCTTGTACCAATACAATCATAACCATCATCACCACCGTCAATTTCGGCTGTAGCTGGAGTGGTTCCCGGTCCATCACCACGGTCATTTCCAGCTGACTTACAAATTAAATAGTAGGGTGCATTATAAGCAATATCGTCCCACTCTTTGGTGTCCGAGTTATAAAAACCAAACTTATAATCTTCGACACTACTAATGCTCGTACTGCCAGCCCAATTCCAGTTTGCACCATCATATACCCAACCTCTTCCATAACCGTATGAATGATTAGATAGCTCCATTCCATTGGCACCGGCCGTTGCCATTTCCGATTCGTCATTATCCCAATAATAGCTTGTGAGTTCTGCTTCGTAGGCCATTCCTTTGGCATCAGCATCAACCCCGGAGGCGATAATTGTTCCTGCTACGTGGGTTGAGTGGTCACTTTCGGTAGACCAGGAATCACCGTAAGTAACTCGCGTATCAAATTCCTGATGGGTACCTCTCACTTTTCCTCCATCCCAAACGGCTACTTTATCATAGCCATTTCCGGTAACATTTAAACCAAGTCCACCACCGGAATATAAAGTATTGGCCCGTGTAGTTTGCGCTGCCCCGGCATTATTGGTAATGAAATACTGAGGAACACCGTCATCTATCTTCTGAAGTTCCATCTCCGTGCCATCGGGTAATGTTTGTCTTATTACAAGACCATTTTTCTTTGCGTAAGCATCGGCCTCTGCTTTCTTCCTTTGGTATTCTATTGCTTTGGTTCGTGCAAAACTTTCGAGCCATCCCCTGTTGTATTCCTGAGAGAACAGGCTTATCGAAAATAAGATTGATGCAAATAAGAGTAAACTGTTTTTCATAATACAGGTCAATAAATAGTGATCGCTCTACATAAAATCAAAAAAAAGTCTTAACCCAATAGAAGTGGTTAATACTGTTGTTAATCAGATAGATCATTAGATTGCTTGCTTAAGGCGAATGCTTGTTTCTAATACAGGTAAATATCTAATTTACTGCGTTTACGCAAAAATAACTATTTGGGTTCTGAAAATGTGACAAGTTTATAATTTATAACAAGTCAAAATAGTAAAGTGAACAGGTTGAAAATTGGTAAATTGTTAAAACAAACCATTAAGGTAGTGGCCGGTATGCGATGTTTTGCATTTAACAAGGTCTTCTGGAATACCCTCAAAAATAATTTTCCCACCTCTGTCGCCGCCTTCTGGTCCAAGGTCAATTATCCAGTCTGCTGACTTAATGATTTCAGTATTATGTTCAATCACAACAATGGAATGTCCATTTTCGATAAGTGCATTAAAAGCACCTAGCAGTTTGCTAATGTCATGGATGTGCAAACCCGTTGTTGGCTCATCAAAAATAAACAGGGTAGGGGTAGTTCCTGCCCCTTTTGATAGAAAGAAAGCCAGTTTTACGCGCTGAGCTTCCCCGCCACTCAATGTGTTAGAAGGTTGTCCCAAGTGCAAATATCCAAGGCCTACCTTTTCGAGAGGAAGTATTTTTTCGATGATCTTTTTTTCGAGTATACTGTCACCTTCTTTGCTAAAAAACAAAATGGCCTGGGTAACCGTCATGTCAAGAATGTCGGCAATATTCTTGTCTTTGTATTTAATCTCCAGTACTTCTTCTTTAAACCGTTTGCCTCCGCATGCATCGCAAGTCAGGTGAATGTCGGCCATAAACTGCATCTCTACTTTTATCTCCCCTTCGCCTTCACATTTTTCGCAGCGTCCTCCTGGAATATTAAAGGAAAAATAACCGGGCTTGAAGTTTCTAAGTTCAGCCAGCGGTTGTTTCGTGAAAAGCTGGCGGATGTCGTCATAGGCTTTCAGGTAAGTGGCGGGGTTGGACCGTGATGATCTGCCAATAGGATTTTGGTCAATGTATTCGACAAGAGAAATCCGATGAATGTCTCCTTCAAGCATGCTAATCTTTCCTGGGCTTCCAGTATAATCGCCCATTTGTCTTTTTAGTGCAGGTAATAAAATATCACGTACCAAAGTCGATTTCCCCGATCCACTGACACCAGTAATTACATTCAGTACATTTAATGGAATTTTAACATCAATGTTTTGAAGATTGTTTGCAGTTGCACTTTTTACTTCCAAAAAATCACGCCATTTTCTGCGTTGTTCAGGAATAGGAATCTGCTTGCGATGCGTCAGATAGAGTGCCGTATAACTTTTGTCGTTGTTTTTTAAATCGTCAAATGTTCCCTGAAATACCAATTCGCCGCCGTGCTCACCGGCATTAGGGCCAATATCAATAATTTCATCAGCTTCACGGATAATAGCTTCTTCATGTTCGACAACAATGACGGTATTACCCAGGTCACGTAATTTCTTCAAAACGGTAATCAGCCTTCCGGTATCGCGCGGGTGCAGGCCAATACTGGGTTCGTCAAGAATATACATGGAGCCAACCAGGCTGCTACCCAGTGATGTGGCAAGGTTAATGCGTTGTGATTCGCCTCCTGAAAGGGAATTTGAAAGCCGGTTCATTGTCAGGTATCCCAGCCCGACATCATTCAGAAACTGCAAACGGTTGTTGATTTCGATCAGAAGCCGTTTGGCTACTTTGGCATCATGTGCATTCAATTCAATATTCTTAAAAAATTGATAGGCTTTATCCAATTGCATTTTTACAATTTGCGTAATTGTCTTTTCGGCAATTTTCACATAATTGGTGTCTTTTCTTAATCGTGTGCCTTTACAGTCGGGGCATTCGGTTTTTCCACGGTAACGGGAATACATTACCCTGTATTGGATTTTATAACTTTGTTCTTCTACAAATTTGAAGAAATTGTTGATGCCTTCAAAATGCTCAGTACCATCCCAGAGCTGTTCTTTTTGTTCTTCAGAAAGTTGGTTGTAAGGCTTGTGAATTGGAAAGTCGCAATTATATGCATTGTCAACCACCTGTATTTTCCACTCACTCATTTTCTCCCCTTTCCAGCAAGCAACCGCACCATCAAAAACTGATAATCGCTTATTGGGGATAACAAGGTCTTCGCTAATCCCGATGATGCTACCAAATCCTTCGCAGGTTTTACAAGCGCCAAGTGGGTTGTTAAATGTGAACATATTTACAGACGGTTCTGTAAATTGAATACCGTCCAACTCGAATTGATTAGAGAATTCTGTAATATATTCGTTTTCTTTAATTGCGTAACTAACTCGGCATCTTCCCTTTCCTTCGTAGAATGCAGTTTGTGCAGAGTCGGCAATCCGGGCTTCCAGATCGGTATCGTCCTTGTCAACCTTTACCCTGTCAACAATTAAAAAGCAGTTCGACGGCTTGGTTTTCTCATCAATTTCTTCCAATGCTTGTTCGATACGCTTGATTTTTCCATGAGTAAGTATCCGGCTGAAACCCTGTTGCATCAAAACCTGTAATTGTTGATCTAGTCTTCTGCCATCGCTAATTAATAAAGGGGAACAAATCAGTACATCAGTTCCTTCCCGAAGATTTAAAACATGATCGGCAACTTCTGTTACACGGTGCCGTTTAACGATTCGTCCCGAAATAGGGGAGTAGGTTTTGCCAATGCGTGCGAACAACAATTTGATGTATTCATAAACTTCTGTTGAAGTTCCGACTGTTGAACGTGGATTTCTTGTTTTTACTTTTTGCTCGATGGCGATGGCCGGCGAAATACCGTGAATAGCATCCACATCCGGCTTGTCCATGCGCCCAAGAAACTGCCTGGCGTATGAACTGAGACTTTCTACATAACGGCGTTGTCCATCAGCGTATAAAGTATCGAAAGCAAGTGACGACTTCCCGGAGCCGGAAAGCCCAGTAATTACAACCAGCTTATTCCGTGGTATTGAAACACTTAAATTCTTAAGGTTATTAACCCTTGAATTAACAACTGTGATCGGGTTCTCTGAACCTTTTTTTGAAAGGGGATTTTGCATCGAAAAATAAGATTGGGCACAAAAGTAGAATTTTATTTGGTCGTTTAATTATAATGTATACATTTGCATTAGCAGAATTTAATTTTACTCACCACAATAATAGGAGGACAATTATCGAATAGACTTTACCTTTTTGTTTATAAATACAAAATTGGTAGTATGAGTTTAGCAACAAGCGAACGCGAACTGATCAGAGGATTTCTGAGCGGTGACACCTCCAGTCTTCAAACACTTATCGAACGTCATCAGAATCGACTGTTTTCGTATATTTTCCTTTTGGTAAAGGACAAGCAGTTGGCCGACGACATTTTCCAGGACACCTTTGTCAAAGTGATTAACACCCTCAAATTGGGTAAGTATAATGATGAAGGGAAGTTTATCCAATGGGTGATGCGGATTGCCCACAACTTGGTGATAGACCATTTCAGGAAGGCAAAAAAGATTCCTTTCGTGGAAAGTAAAAATCCCGATTTCGATGTTTTTGACACTATTCAATTAACGGACCCTTCCATCGAGGAACGTTTGGTTTTAAGGCAAATTCATTCTGATGTAAAAAACCTGCTACAATATCTTCCCGATGAGCAGAAGGAAGTTATCCAGTTAAGATGCTATTCAGGACTGAGTTTTAAAGACATTGCTGAGCAAACCGAGGTCAGTATCAACACCGCCCTCGGACGTATGAGATACGCTTTGATCAATATGAGAAAAATGATTGATGAGAAGAATTTGGTATTAACAAATTAGATGTTTATCTTTTCCTGAAAACGATTGTTTCCAGATGTTTAACCTATTTTATTTAGAATAGGTTTCGTTGTGTTGAAATATTTTCTTTCGACACCAAAATAATTTTTCTTTTTGCCCGTTTAAAGAGAAACGTAAAAAGTAAATCGAAAAATTGCCTATGATGAAATCTTTTACTCCAAAAAAAACACAGGATTATTCCCAAAGAAAAGAAATTGTAAAAGCCCCGGCAGTAACCGGATACAGACCATCGCCACTGGCGTTACAAATTGTGTTTGGTTATGCTGCGGCGCTAACAGTTTTAAAAACAAAAAGTCTGGGAAATTTAAGCATCCTGTTAAACTGATTGACAAAAAGAATCAGTG
>Ga0164318_10007195_pt1 | contig 10787 bp, 2 predicted proteins | sample GuaBasSedimGuay9_FD_113734 | JGI IMG/M metagenome (GOLD analysis project Ga0164318, IMG submission 113734) | Subseafloor sediment microbial communities from Guaymas Basin, Gulf of California, Mexico - Guay9, Core 4571-4, 0-3 cm | ecosystem: Environmental > Aquatic > Marine > Hydrothermal vents >...
CTTCTGCCTGGAAGAGGCCAGGGCATCCTGTTCTTTCCTGATCAACTCCACCCTCTCCAGTCTCTGCTTTCTGTCTATGCGGTAGTAGGCATAGAACATGGACAGCAGGACGACTATCATGATGATGAAGAACGTCCACAGCAGGACCTCCGTGCCGCTGCCGCTCTCCTTGCCGCCGTTATCCCCCACCTGTCCGATGGCAGCCGGGTCCACGATCCTGACGGTCATGGCCCTGGTGAATGTGGAGATGCCGTCCAGTGATGTTGCGGTCACGTTGAGGGAATAGAAACCCACCTCGGTGTTCTCGTTCAGCACTATCACGAGCGTAGTATTGACGTGCGATCCGGGGGCAACCTCGACGATGTCGTTCTCGATATACACATCCATATCATCCCTGAGGGTGGCATCACCGTCCAGCTTCAACCTGATGGTGTCGAATGTGAAACCCTTGTTGAAAATCGAAAGTTCCACCTTCTCGTGTTTCATATCAGTCTCACCGGGAACTATGTCCTCCGGGGGATATATGACAATGGACGTCCTCTCCGATTCCACCACCGGAGAATATATGCCTATGGAAAGGGTGAAATGGGAGATCGTGGAGAAGTCCACACCATCCGAGCACATGAGCTGGACATGGTACGTCCCCGCTCCGAGAATCCCCCCGATCTCGTACTTGGTCTCCGTGAAGGTCGATGTCCAGTCCAGTACATCACCCCCCCCGTAGAATCTTCCTATCCTTATGAAATAGACAACCTCGTCGCCCTCGGGGTCCTCCGACGGGTCCCATCTGAGGATGGGGGATGGATCGCTTGTTGCCCTGGGCTCCAGGCCCGTCGGGGCCGGTGGAGGTATGTTCGCGTCGGTGGATATCAGAAGGGTAGAATTGGTCACCGTTCCGTTCACGCCGTTGGCATGGGGCATTACCTGAACGATGTATGTGCGGCCGGGTTCAAGGGTCACCTCCTCCGGCGGATCCCAGTAGGTCAGGCCCGGACCAAGGTATGTCCAGGGAACGATCGTCGATCCGTCATTTTCCGAGAGCCTGATCCAGTAATGAACGAGATCACCATCGGGGTCGTAGGTGGGGCTCCATGTGATGTGCGGCCTTACCGAACCCGAGACCTTGGGTTGTATCGACGCTACCGGGTCCGGCGGCCTGTCACTTACTGCCGCCTCCTTCTCCTTGATTATCACCTGAACCTCGTTCGATACCCTCATATTTCCCAGAATGTCCGCTGCCCTGAACCTGAAGAGATTGTTGTATCCGTAGGTTAGAGTGAGCTTCATCACGAGATAGTAGAGGGACGGATCCCCGTCATCGGGTACGAGCACACCTCCAAGACTCTCCACGGGTATCCATTCTCCGTAATTCTCCCGGTCACCGACGGAGTAGGAAACGTTCACGGAATGGATATCCAGACCCGAACCCAGGTCCCAAATGGAAACATTGATACCGATCTCGGTATCGTGGAGGATCTGCCCCGAGATGGGGTTGTTCATCCTGAAGAAGGGGGCCGTGTTGTCCACGAATATGCGGTAAGTGCCGCTTACCGAATAACCGAGATCCCCGTCCCCGTTCCCGACAATGTCCCTGGCCCTGAACCTCACCATGTTCTCGGTTCCATCGAAGAGGGTCATTCTCACATCGTATCGAAGCGTATGTTCGTCGATCACCTGGGTCGTTCCCTTCCTCTGCCAGCTGTCCCATGTCCCGGTTGCCACGTTGAACCGCTGGTAGGAAATGCTCCAGGGGTCCACACCGGAAAGGGTGTCGGTTACATTGAGTGTGAAATCCACGAGATTGCTGGTCAACCAGGTCCCGGTCTGCGGGCTGACGAGTTCGAATTCGGGGCCTTCCCAATCGAGCACGGGCCCGTTGAACAGTTCCGTTTCCACCTCGGTCAGATTTCCCGTGGAGGCACGTGCACTGAACGAATGGAATAGCTCCAGCTGTCTGTCCACCACAACCGAAATGAGGTATGTCTCGCCATTCTTGTAATTGTAGTCCGGAGGGGGGCTCATCCTCAGCGACATATTGAAGGGGCTCCCGGGGTACCTTATCAGCTTTCCCGCTGCCATGTAGTAGAGGTTGAGCTTGGGATACCCGGGAAGGGGTGCGTCGTCCTCGGGGTCCGAATAGCTTACCTTGAAGGTGAATTTCGTCCCGAGGCCTGCAAGGATCGGGTCCACCGAATAGTTGTATAGTGTCGGAGCCTCCCCCTCCTGGCCCGAGCCCGTCGTTCTCGAATAGTATATGTCCGGCTGATCACTGTTCCTGTAGTCCCTGAAGACGATATGGGCCCTTCCCCTGCTCACTGCCAGTGAAGGTGAATCCTGTGTCACGCCGGATCCCGGATCGTTTACCGTTCTGACATTTTCCAGGGTGCCGTTTCTCATGTACCTTGTCATCTGTATGTCCGATCTGGTATCGGATATACCGGGGGATGATGTCCAGCATATCGATATGTTTCCCGATCCCTCCAGCGCGACCTCGGGCTCGTACTGATGCCCCGAGAGTCCTCCGGGGTGGACCCTGAACTCCGGCGGGAATGTGGAGCCGCCGTCGGTGGATAGAGCCATATATACGTCCGCGGACGAGTTCCTTGTGTCCTTCCATACGACGGCGACGGTCGTGGAATTGGCATCGATGTCCGGCATCTCCTGATCGCTCGAGGTGGGCTCCCTGCTCAGAAGCCTCGAGGAGGAGAAGGTGGAACCGCCGTTGATGGAATCCGAGATCCTGATATCCAGGTCGTGAAGGTTATCCTCCGTCCATACAACATGCAGATCGTTGTCGTTTGAGAAGGCGACCCTGGGGGTGTGGCAGTCATGTCCCGCAGGGGAATCGGATATCCTTGCGGCATCGGAGAAGGTGGAACCGTCATCGGTGTATGCGCCGTATATCTGCTCATGCCCCATCGAGGCCCTGTCGTCCTCCCATGCAACGAATACCCTTCCGGAGGGAGATATATCCAGATGCGGACGTTTCTGGGTCCCTCTCAGGTAGTAGGAAACCTGCATGCTCCAGGAGAACGTATCGCCGTCATCGGTGGATACCGCCATGTATATGAGAGGCCTCCCCTCCCTGTCATCCGTCCACACGATGAAGATGTTGCCGTCCCCGTCGATGGCGATCTCCGGGTCCGTCTGATCCGTTCCGTCATCCGTGAGCGTTGACGTTCGGGATGTGTCGTCGACCCTTGTATCGCTCCCGAAACTGTTCCCCCCGTCATGGGATGCCTTGAAATAGATATCCCAGTTGCCGTTCCTTCTGTCCTGCCAGACGATGTAGATATCATTCCCCGATGCGGCGATGTCCGGAGAGGCCTGATCGACATTTCCTCCATCCCCGTTGATGAGCACATCATCCTCGAAGGCAAGGGATCCGCTGGTGGGTTCTTCGATGAGCAGTATCGATAGGGTCGAGACGAGCAGAATGACGATGGCTGCCAACGATGTGATCCTGCATCCGATCATTCATCCACCTCCCAGTCCTCGATATCATCTTCAAGATCGGGGAGCTCCTCCTCGAAGGCCTCCTCATCGATTTCTTCCAGCTCCTCCTCAACCTCCTCGAAGGCTTCCTCCTCCAGCTCCTCGATGTCCATATCCTCCGCCTCCTCGATGTCCGGGACCTCCTCCTCCTCGAGAACGGGTTCCCTTGCAAGGTACTCCTCCTCATCACCGAGATCCTCTTCAACCGGCAGGTTCGAATCCTCATCCTTCGGAGGAAGGGCCTTTCCCCTGTCCTTCTTCTTCCTCTTCTTTCCCTTCTTCTTCTTTCGGGGAGAGAGCATCTCATGCTTGTCCTTCTCCGTGAATACCGTACCGCATTTGATGCAGTATTCGTCCGTGGGTCTGACCTCCTCACCGCAGTAAGGGCAGTGGGGGACGACGTAATCCGGTTCATACACGGCATCCACGAGCTCCGGACCGCTTTCCGGCATTTCAACGGGGCGCCTTCTTCTCAGTATGAGATAGGATATCAATGCACCCACCAGAATGCCTATGATGGTGAACAGCAGGATGTACGGGAGTGCGTCCTTCAGAATATCCGCCACCCCCCGTTTCTTCTCTCCCGTAGATGTTCCGGATGATTCCACCGGCAGCACGCGGACCCGGACGGGATCCGATTCGACGGTGTTGTTCCCATCGGATACGACAAGACGCAGTTCATGGACACCTATGACCGTCAGGGTGATGTTGAGTTCTCTACCGTATCCGAGAAGCCCCGTTCCCGGATAGCCCTCGAGGTTGGAATACCACGTATAGTTCAGCATTTCCTCTTCGGGGTCCATCGAGGGGGTGCCATCCAGAAGAAGCTCGTCACCGGAGAATATGACATCGGAAGCGGGTCTGATCGTGAACAGTGCCGTGGGGGGCAGATCCTCATGGGGGAGCTCCACGATGATCCTGTGCGGCCTGGATACGACCCAGCCGTTTCCGGCCCTGTCCCTTACCCTGAACTTTACAAGGTTGAACATCCCCTCGTCGAGCTCCACTTTCGAGGTGGCTATGTGATCCGAACCGGAGACCTCCAGCTCATCCACCTTCTTCCACGGGGAATATCCTCCAACGCCGTACCTCACCCATCCGGACAGGGTAGAGACCGAGATCTCGATATCGCCGGGGTCGATACCGCTCTGTGCATCCACCACGTGTATGGTCACCTCTATTTCCTTCTCCGTCATTATCAGGGACTCGTTGGGTTCGAAGTCCGTGAATACGGGCAGTTCCCTGTCCACCATAACACGGATGATGTCGCTTTCGGCAAGGTTCCCCGCTCGATCCCTTACTCTCCACTGAGCATATCCGAAGCCCCGGAAGTCCGGGTCAACCTCGATCGTGGCTGATGCCGAAACCCTGAGTCCGTCCCAACCGATCCTGTACCAGTTGGACTCGGGAAACAGGGAGGCGGAATCGAACCTGAACTCTACGGTGGACAGGTTCAGCCACGAGAGTTCATCCTCCATGAAGCATTCCATGGTGTAAGGTTCCGGTCCTATGATCACCTCGCCCTCACCTATATCCAGCACCGGCATCGTGGTGTCTATATGGAACGAGTAGGGGGCGGAAATGGATGTCTGACCCACGTTATCGGACACCTTCCACTGAATGTACTGACCGTAACCCTCCCTGTCGGGCACTTCCGCCGCAAGGCGAACCGCACCTCCCTCCATCTGTTCCGTTCCAAGAACATCCATCCATTCGGAGAGTATGTCGGATCGCGGATCGTATATCCTGTACATTGCCGTTTCCGGGTCCAGTCCCGAGCCCCTGTCGATTACCTTCACCTTGAGTTCACCCTCCATGGTGTCCAACCAGCAGTCCGGAGAAGGGGATGGGTCGAAGAAGATGGGGGCGTCAAGGTCCGATATCACGGATCTGACGGCAGGGGGCCCGATATTACCCGCCCTGTCCACCGCATAAAGCTTCAGGGTGCACCGGTCCTCCGGCAGTATGACAGCATCGTATCTATCGATCGGGTCGATCACGTTCTTCAGCATCCCGTCCCCTCCCCATATCTCGAGGAAGCAGCGGTCGATGAGGGAGGGTCCCATATCCGACACACCACTCCAGGAAACCCATACGAGGCGGTCATCATCCAGATCGGACGTGCCGGATTCCAGACCATCCGTGTACACGAGAAAGGATGTGACCTCGAGAGGAGGATCGGTGTCGACAGGCATCTCGAAGGTGTAGTTGCCGGACCAGAGGGCGCCTTGAGGGAGGGGATCGGACGGGGACGGGCCTATGCTGAACATCACATTCTCGCCGGATATGCCGCCGCCGACCCCGGTTGCATTGAGCTGAAGTGTCGATCCATTTCTCCAGCTTATCTGTACGGGTATCCCATCGGGCCGGACCAGAGCAAGGGAGATCCCCTCAAGCGCGGCCCCTTCTATGGTCTCCCCGTTGATGCTGTGCATAAGGGTGATGTTCTCCACTGCCAGAAGCGAGTTGGCGTTCACCCATATCTGCGAATCTCCGAGCAGTTTCACGTCAACGGAATCCGTCTCCAGAGTGATCGTGTTGTCCACCCTGAATATTGTCGAAAGGTAGTTGTGATCCTCACCGGATGAACCCGTGATGTGGGACACAATCCGGTCCACGGGAGGCATACTCCAACCGAGATACAAGGCAAAATCAACCATCCATGATTGGACCCCATCCGAGCTCCCCGAACAGTTGACAGCGTCCATCATCACACTGCCGCTGAAGATCCCCGAAGTCTGGGACGAGAACGAGCCCGACGCTGTATCGAAAAGGAATAGAGCCCCACCGGCTCCTTCCAGCGAATCCATGCTAATGGAAATGGTGGAGATGTCCTGATAACCGCCTATCGACCTTCCGGAGACCCGGAAGATATAGGGCCCGGACATGGGTGACAGGAATGGTACCTCACCGTAGTCCATCAAAGGTATCATTTGATGGGACCCTATTATTCGAACAGGGGAAATTCCTATATCCGTGTATTCAAGCGGGCCCGCTTCCCAGAGGAACACTCCACCCACCTTGCCCAACCCCACACCCGCATCGTACCCGGGAGAACTCATGATCAGGTCCTCCCTTGCATCACCTGTCAGGTTTCCAGCATAGAGGGAATAACCGGCCTGGTCACCATCGTTCCGGGATGATATGACAGGCAGTGAAGATGAATTGAGCATGCTGCCGTCCCTGATGAGCGCGGACAGCAGAATCAATGCCGCTCCCGGCCGGGATGTGGAGATCCCGTCACCCCATCCTACGGCACCCATGACAAGGTCCGATGTACCGTCCCCGTCAATGTCGCCGACGGCAAGGGACGAACCGAGTCTCTCTCCCGGAAGGTCTCCGAAAATGGAGATGTTCACATCTGTCCTTATGGAAAGGTTTCCCCCTCCCGCAAGATCCGTGAACGAGGCGCCTTTCAGGATATACACGTTCCCGCCGGCGTTGGTGGTTCTCTGATATCCATCCCCGCTGGGAGCCCCGATGATCACCTCCTCCCTTCCGTCATCGTCGATATCTCCGACGGCCAGAGAGGTTCCTATCTGGTCATAGGGCCAGGGGCCGAATATTCTCGCCACGGGGTCGTACAGAAGGTCGTACGATACGCCCCAGCTGCTCCTTCCCGCAAGGACATATACCACCCCCTGGTCGGTTATAGACCCAAGGTCCGATCTGGGCGCGCCTATGACCAGATCATCATATCCGTCACCATTCACGTCCCCCGCTTCGAGGGTCTCACCTATCCTCTCGTTCGGGATCGCTCCCGATATCCGAACATCAGCGGAATTGATCCGGATGCCGGAGGGCGTCCTGGAGATGGGGCCGAAGAATAGTGCCACGGCACCGGCATGATACCTGTTCTGTGACTGGGAGGCAAGCGTCGATGTCATGCTTACAGCCAGATCATCCACGCCATCCCCGTTGTAATCACCCACGGCAACAGCATCCCCCGCACCCTCAACGCTCTGTCCCAGTATCCTCTTGTAGTTCTTCTGGGCCATGTATCCTTTCGTTCCTCCCCAGAATATGTGAACGGAACCGGGATTCTGGAATCCGTCATAGTTCTCGGGAGCCCCAACGACCAGATCGGTGTAGCCGTCATGATCGAGGTCTCCTGCAGCGAGGGAGCTGCCGAAAGCGGATTGTTCCGGTTCGATGGACGATGTGTACTCTATGTCCGCATCGGAATCTGATTCGTACATCCCATCCCATCCGCTCGCATCCCCGAAGAACAGATAGGCTGCGCCCGTCGAGGGATATCCCGCATACGGGTCCGAGATGACCACGTCATTGTAACCGTCCCGGTTGAAGTCGGATATGAGCGTCCTCCTGCCGAAAATCGACGAAGTGGCGGAGCCGAAGAACCTGGAACGGAACTCCTGCCTTTCCATGAAAACGGACACCATTCCTATCGTTCCCCCCTCCTCGTCCCGGTATCCCGGAGAGGTGACGATCAGCTCGGGGATGACGTCATCGTTCATGTGAACGGATGCAATACTCGAGAAGGAGGCCATGGCCTGAGATCTTCCCATGAACCTCATCGCCGAATCCGTCACGTTGAGGTGCGCGGGAAATGTTCCTTCAAGATCGAACAGGTATCCCTCGCCGCATCCCGTGTAGAGGTTCATGTATCCGTCGGCCATGGGGGCCCCTATGTATATCTCATCCATGCCGTCCCCATCCATGTCCACACACGAGATTGAGCTCCCGAATCCGTCCGAGGAATCCTCCCCGTATATGGTCGTGAGGAGCTGGTCCAGGTAGATCACATCTCCGGAGGTGAAGTCCCTTCCCCCTAGCAGCATGACCTGTCCGGTCCTCAGCCGGCTGCGCTCGAAGCTGTCGAGAGCAGGATTGCCCAGCAGGATATCCAGGTATGGATCCCCATCAAGATCGCCGCATTCTATGACCGGAGGCTCGAGGGCCGTGGAATTCATCTGAATGGTCATATTGGGGGAGTAGGAGGGGATTATCACGTCCACGGATGAATTGTACGAAGCGTACGGAAATGAAGGTCCTCCTGAAATGATGGAGACCTCAGAAGAGAGAGGTCTGAGGGAGCGCCACCTGGAAAATGAGAAGAGGAGGTCGTCATACCCGTCCGCGTTCACATCGGATACCTCAAGACCCGTTCCTATGGACATGGCATGCATGTCCGATACGTTGAGGGACGAGAAGTACCTGACCATGTCCTGATCCTTTCCAAGTTCCAGGTCCCCGATAGGCGAGGAGCTTCCCTCGACTATCTCTAGCTCCCATGAACCGGGAGCCTGGTTCTCGTAAGGTGTTTCAACACCGAAACCTCCGGCCCCCATCGAACCTATCACAAGGTCGTTCCTGCCGTCACCTGTCAGGTCACCGGCGGCCAACCGGACACCCAGCCGATCCACGGCATCCCTCCCGTATATGTGCCCGAAAAGTGTTTCCCGTGCAATCCACATCCGCGAGGGATATTCGGACCTTGCCCTTCCGGCCAGGATGTATACCTCGCCGGAATTCCTCTTCGCATTACCCTTTCCATCCGCATCCGGAGCCGATATCACGATATCCTCGAAACCGTCCATGTTGATGTCCGCCGTCACGAGAGCTGTACCAAAATGGTCATCGGCGTCCACACCGTAGATCACGAGATCCGCATCGTAAGGGGCCGTCATCGGGAAGACCTCATCGGGATCCCTTGAGAAAAAAACAATGACGGCTCCCGCCCCGCCTTCTCCCGAATAAGACGGGGCGCCGAGAATGATGTCGTCCCGCCCGTCTCCATCGATGTCACCGGAAACAGCGGATTCTCCGAGACCCTGGCTCACGGAGGACCCTTCAATTGACAGATATTCGTCCCTTCCCACCAGAATCCATTCGTTCTGGTCGCCGTAGTCGGAACCCCGAACCTGCCCGAGTCCCGGTATGAAAAGTATCGTTGCCTGGACTATCATCAGGATGGTGATCAAGATCGAAAAAATTACGGGTTTCTCTGGCAATCATCTACCTCCTATTGTATGGAGGACCTGCCCCTTTCCTGAAAAGACGGTCCTTCTCAGGTACCTGGCCTCCGGTAACCGACCAATTCACTTCCCTATTATTTATATTTATATATTTTGGGGCAGATGCGAATCATGTCCGACGAGTTGGATGAATGGAGTTATCAACAAGAAACTGCATGGAAGAATGTGATATCTATGAGGTCCGGAGGCGGCCGACCGGATACGATAAAACGTTCCGAGATGACAAGGATGGACATGGACCTCAAAGTGATCGATGACAGGCCATACCTCATGAGACGTATATGCCATGGAATACCCGAGAGATGTTTCTGGTACAGGGGCCACCCCCTTCCCTTGTGTGCCAGATGTACACTTTTCTACCCTTCCCTGATCATCACCATTCCCATTGGGATCCTCGTGGCCGTCCTCCTCTCCCCCCCGGCATTTTCCATGCTCCTTTTCACAACGTTAACGATATCGCCTCTGGTCATCGACGGATTGACGCAGTATCATGGTCTGCGCAGTTCCACGAATATGATCCGGGCGGTGACCGGTGCATTGGCCGGTATCGGGTCGGGGATCGCCGCACCCTACGTCATGATGCGTCTTGCAGGGGCCCTTCTTGGAATGTGAAATGATGGAAAGCGGGAAACATGTTTTCCTTTCCACGGTTCAGTAGAAATTCTTGCATCTCGGGCAGTACCAGGAACTTACCCTTTCCTTGAAAACCATACCGCCCCCGCAGACCGGACATGTTTCGCCTTTCTCCTTCTTGCCCTGGGGGGTCATGAAGAGATCGGCAGGCTCGGATGAGGGTTCCACACCCAGATCCTCCGGTCTCTTGAAATCCAATCCCTTTTCCCTCTTTTTCTTCCTGGCCGGAGCTCTTCGCTTCGGTCCGGGATGAGGTTCGTACTCCTCCTCTTCCTCTTCATACGCGGGTCTTACTTTCTTTTTTTTTTCTTTGGGACCCTGTGCTCATGGTGCTTCTTCTTCCTGGGAGGCTCATATTCCTCTTCCTCCCTTCGGCGACGATGCTTCTTCACGGTCTTTTTCCTTTTCTTGGGAGGTTCGTATTCCTCTTCCTCTTCCTCCTCCTCTTCTTCCTCTTCCTCCTCCTCTTCGGGCGGAGGCTTTATGACGCCCCTTCTTCCGCACTTGTCGCATTTGAATTTTATGGGAGGTTTTCCCGCCTTCACTTTGATGAGATTTCCGCATTTGCAGCGGATCTTGATTATCTCCTCCTCTTCTTCCTCCTCTTCCTCCTCCTCTTCCTCCTCCTCTTCCTCCTCCTCTTCCTCCTCCTCTTCCTCC
>Ga0164318_10007197_pt1 | contig 10787 bp, 8 predicted proteins | sample GuaBasSedimGuay9_FD_113734 | JGI IMG/M metagenome (GOLD analysis project Ga0164318, IMG submission 113734) | Subseafloor sediment microbial communities from Guaymas Basin, Gulf of California, Mexico - Guay9, Core 4571-4, 0-3 cm | ecosystem: Environmental > Aquatic > Marine > Hydrothermal vents >...
AAAGTTCTGAGCCTCTCACAAATTCAACCGGGCCTGTGAGGGTACTTTTGCTTACCCCTCTCCACCATCCTTTTTTATAGACACTCTTCAATGAACTCATAGTCCCTTTCACGCCACCGAAAGGGGCAGAAAACAAGGAAGGTGGTTGAAGATGTGTGTGGTTAAGGTGGACATATTTCTGGGTGAGTACCGCTCCCTTGAGGATGCGGTTGCTAGGTTTCTTCTGAAGGCTGTTGAAAGCTTTAGCGGAGAAGCCGGAAGGAGCTATATAGTAGACCTACTCAAGGGAAGGCTAAGAAGCGACTTCATAAAGAGGTGGGAGAGGGTCTCCCCCCTTTTCGGAGTTCTCTCAGGGGTTGACAGAGGGGTAATCTCGGGAACTCTTAGAAGGCTTGTTGAGGAGAAATACATCTCTTTTATCCCCGGGGGAAAGCTTCTAGCTATCACCCCCAAAGGGATTAAGGCCCTCAACACTGATAGGTCCATTGTCCTCTTGCCGGCTGCCGACCTCTCCCCTGTGGAGCTGGAGGTGCCTGAGGACCTTGAGCTATACGAGAAGCTAAAGGCGCTTAGAGATGAGATGGCTGAGGAGAGGGGGTGTCCACCCTACGTGATCTTCCAGAACAGAACCCTTCTTGAGATGGCACTTGAAAAGCCCCGAAGCTACGCTGAGCTTCTTGAGATCTGGGGAGTTGGAGAGAAGAAGGCTGAGGAGTACGGGAGGACTTTTTTGGAGGTTATAGAAAATCACATGTGACAAACTTCTTTATATCCTCTGAAGAATATAACGACAATGTAAGGGGCTTAAAGCAGGAGGGACCTCACCGGGTGGGATGGTCACCTTCTCCATAAACCTCTGTTCTATTTGAGGCCCCTCCCCCCTGTGCTGCCCCCGGTACGCCCCCCGGGGGCAGCCGAAAACCTTCTCAAAGCCACTTGAGAATTCTACGTATCTTTTTTTCTTCCCTCCTCGCCCTATCAAGTATAAAATTAGAGTCTTCATCTGTACTGACCTCTATAGCACCGTAGATGTATGAGAGGGTGTCTTCAAGGAGCAGTTTCGTCCTTACCATATCTTTCAGCTGCTCTGAGACTAACAAGGCAATATTGGTGCTTAAAAAGAATTGCTCTTTCTCCACCCTCTCTAAGTCTTCTCCAAAACTCTCAAGGGCCCTCATATAGAGAAAGGGCTTGGTATTCACCGCAATCCCTGTTAGGATTTCAGCTACCTCCCCATAGACCTTTATGTTCCTTGCGCGCCCTTTGAGGAAGTCCACTATAATCTCTACGATTTCATCGTCTCTCTTGGCTCTTTTAATTCTCTCCCTTATAAGACGTTCATCAAAGGTGGTCTGAAAGAGGGGGACAAGGGAGCTTCTGAACCTTCTTATCATCTCCTGAGTAGTTGGACCCTTTCTAAATATTCCTCTGTGGCCGTTCCACTGTAGGAGCACCTCGGTGAAGTTCAAAAAGGAGTAGACCTTGACTATTTCATTGTAAAGCCTAAGGGAGCTCTCTCTATATTCATTGCCCACGGTATCCTCCACCGCCCAGAACACTCTCTCAAGGTCCTTTAGAGCCATCTCGGCAACAGTCAGCTCCCTGTCGTTAACTCCTTTATTTTTAAGATACCTTACTATGTCGTTGGTGTAGAACCTGTGTTTTAAGGATTGGGCCTGCTCTATCTCTTTAAAGGAGCGCTTAAGAAGGTTTGGCACATTCACGTCCCGAATATTATCATATGACACATGCATGACCTCACCCCTTGGCAGAGAAGAAAAGCAGTTTAACTGAAAAGAAGGAACCACTTATACAAAAAAGAAATATACTTCCCACATAAAAATATTTTTTGCAAAAAATGTGAAATTTCTTGGAAGAAGATCAATGCTATGAGCGGGAATGTAATTATATACCCCTTCTCCGGTACCTCCTCCCCTCTTTTATCACAGCCCCCCTTACCTGAAGGGACTTGAGGCATCTTGTGAGGTAGGCCTGGGAGTAGGGCCACAATTCCGTAAGTTCCTTGCGGGTAATCCCCGGGGAGCGCTTAATCACTTCAAGGAGATACCGTTCTGCGTCGGAGAGATAACCAAGCTCTTCATAATTCTTATCGGTGGGGTAGCATGTGATAAACCTCCTCTTCACGGGGTCTCTCTTCAGGACTATCTGTTCACGATCCCTCAGAACCCGTAAGTGGTGTTTCACAGTATTATAATGGGCAATCCCAAGCTTCTTGCATATCTCTGAGGGGTTTATTCCAGGGTGTTCCTTTATGAGGGTATAGATCCTCTCCCTCATCTTGTGATCACTTATCGGGTGATCATAGTCCCTCCTGTAGAGTGGAATGAAAGGAAACGTTCTCCTCTTCAGAAGATGCTTCCCCAAGTAGGCTGCTCCTAGGAGTGCAACGGCCCCTGGGAGGAAGACACCCACCCCACTCCCTGCCCCGAGCAGTCTAGGGCTTGTAACCTCCACAGTGCTCCTTCTCTCCAGAGTGCCCAGCCGAGGGATGCAAATGCGTAGAATTATGGGATAACTCCCACCTCTCTCCGGTGAGATGAAGGTGGTCTCAAAGCTCTCCCCCATTCCTATTGAAGTGGTGTAGTTCTGTTCAAAAAAGATTAAAGTGATGGTGGCTGGCGGAAGGAGAGTGCTAACTCTTCTCTCATCCCAGCCCTTTGAGGTGAGGTTCAATTCAACGTGTCCCTCTACAGTGAACTCTTTCCCGGGGTTAACTTTTTTGGGTGAGGAAAACCTGAGCTCTATCAGGCGATCTAGAGCTTCACTTCTGAGAATCCTCACTCTCCAAGAGACCCTCCTCCCCACATGCTCTATACCACCCGAATAGTAGGTCAGGTTTACCTGAAGGTGCAAGGTGACTTCATCCCATTCCCCCGGAGCAACCCAATCAAAGGATATCGTATCGCTGCCTCCGGGTGGTGGGGTTTTAAGCATCCAGCTTTTCAGGCAGTTTAGCTCCTCCCCTGCATCCTGAAGCAAGGAGACTCCCATCACCCATGTCACATTCCCTGTGTTGAGAATATTAGCGGTGAATTTTACACTCCTCCCCTCAATTACGTACGTGGTCTCCTCTGGGCTTTCTCTCTCCACTTCAACGTCAACATTCAGGGAGAGCACAGTGAGGTGGTTTCCCGTCAAAACTATCTCGTTTACCCCCCCGGGGATTACATCAGATATGAGGGCCATGCCAGGAGCCTTTACACCCCCATAACTCCAAAGAAGATTCAATTTGCTATCGTATACAAGGACTCTTGCTCCTATCATTGGGGAGACCACGATTTCCACTTTCCCGTCGCCGTTTATATCATTAATCCCTCCAGGAACAAAGGTTATATCCTTCCCCTCGGTCCTGGGTACCTCGGCGTCTCGCTCGATCTCCCCCGAGGATAGGTTCATGATGATTAGGTGGTCAACCTCCTCTTCAGTGTTCTGTGCCTGTACAATCGCTTCAAGAGTGCCGTCGGAGTCTATATCATAGATGCCCGCCGGTTTGAGCCAGAGATAGGGAGTGCGGTATTCCCTAACTAATTCACCGCTGGAGGAGAGTACACGTAACCTTCCGAAATCAGTTCGCTCCTCCGGGACTTTGTCGCCAAGGTAGCATATAACCTCCAACTCACCATCACCGTTTATGTCAGCCGAAGCAACCATGGTGTGGTAAAATCCCCTACCTATTTCATATCTCCAGAGCTCTCTTCCATCAGACGTGAGGGCGAAGACGTAGGAGGTAAAGTCATTGGTGTAAGTGAGGGGGCAGATAGCGCCATTCTTTGAGGCACTGGTGCCGAAGACTATCTCTCTCCTTCCGTCCCCGTTGAGATCCGGGAAAATGATGTTTGTTATATGCGTTGCCTCTATGAAGCTCCACATCACCTCCCCGGTCGAATAGTCTATGCAGAGCAGTCCCCTAGGATAGAGATCGTAGGAGGCGTGAAGCTCCACATAGAGTTCCACCATCCCGTCTCCATTTAAATCTTTGAGGGCGCTTACAGTGGGGGAGCCATCGTAATATCCGTCTCTTACGTGACCCGGGACACCCCCGTCATAGCCTTCAATTGCTATGCTTTTTACTATCTTACCTAAAAAGTTAAAGACCTCAAGCCTTGCTTGGCTCTCATTTGTACCTTTGATTCCCACGAAGATCTCTGCCCTTCCATCCCCATCAGCATCCCCTACACAGCCTAAGTTTGACCTGGGTGGGTGTGGTCTTACCCAGAGGAGCTCGCCGGTATCATCTATGGCGTAGAGGGTGTTATTTCCAAGGACAACGATTTCAAGGGCAGTATCGTTGTCAAGGTTTCCAGTGAAAGTAGTCTGCCATGGAGATATTAGGGGGGAATCAGGAAGAGCAGTTTTTATTAGAGGTTCGTAGGGTTTCTCCGGGGGCAGATATGTTGGTGAGGGGCGAGGGTAAAAATAGGTACATAGGTCATCATAGCCCAACCTCTGCCATTCTCTGTAGGTGTGGGTGGAGTTTTCGATTCCATCATCCCCCTCAATCTCCTCCCAGACCGGAAGCTGCGAAACAAAAAAAAGCATTATAAAGGCGGGAAGAAGGAACTTTAAATACATGTGTAAACACCTTACAGGACACCTTTTCTCGCCAGTTTGCCCTTAAGATACAATGTTTTAAGGGTATTTAACAATTTTCAACCATGGGGGGTGAGAATGACAATTTAGTGCCGAAGGTTAACATCTGTTGGGGAAAACATTAATAGAGGGTCCGTACTCCCCTTCCTGCATTCTCTGAGCCCTCTAAGAACCCTTTTTATATCTCCTTCACTTACCTTCCTCCCCGGGGTGGTTCAATGAGAATTCGCCAACCCATAGTCTCCGTTCTGGGGCACGTAGATCACGGCAAGACAACATTGTTGGACAGAATACGTGGAACCACCGTTGTCCAGAGGGAGGCGGGGAGAATAACACAACACATAGGTGCTACTGAAGTGCCCGCCTCGGCAATATATGATTTATGCGGTGGTCTTTTAAAAGATAAAAGCCTGAAAGTACCGGGTCTTCTCTTCATAGACACGCCGGGGCATGAGGCTTTCACCACTTTAAGGGCCCGCGGAGGGTCTCTGGCGGACCTTGCGGTCCTTGTGGTGGACATCTATGAGGGTCTGAAACCCCAGAGCATAGAGTCCCTCAACTATCTGAAACAGTTCAAAACGCCCTTTGTGGTGGCAGCTAACAAAATAGACAGGCTGAGCGGGTGGGTTAGGGATGAGAACGTGCCCTTCACAGTGAATTTCAAGAAGCAGACTGAGAGATACCAGAAGGAGCTTGAGGAGAAGCTTTACGATCTTATAGGAGCCTTGGGGGAGCAGGGTTTCTCGGCGGAGAGGTTTGATCGGGTGGCCGACTTCACAAACACTCTGGCCATAGTCCCCATGTCCGCCAAATGGGGCGTGGGCCTTCAGGAGCTCCTGATGCTTCTCATAGGGCTCTCTCAGAGGTTTCTTGAGAAGAGCCTTGAGGTGGAGGAGGGCGAGGCGAAAGGAACTGTTCTTGAGGTGAAGGAGGAGAAGGGTCTGGGAAAGACTCTAGATGTGATAGTCTATGACGGTGTCTTAAAAATTGGGGACATCATCGTGGTGGGAACGACCTCCGAGCCTGTGGTGACAAAGGTGAAATCCCTTCTCAAGCCCAAACCACTTGATGAGATAAGGGATCCCCAGCACCGCTTCGATCAGATAAATGAGGTGGTGGCAGCGGCGGGGGTTAAGGTGCTCGCGAAGGACATTGAGGGGGTCATAGCTGGGGCTCCTTTGAGGGGGGTCAGCGATGAAAAGCGGGTTGAAGGGGTACTGGAAGAGGTCCGGCGCCTGAGCACCCTCTCAATAGAGCTTGACAGAGAAGGTGTCTATATAAAGGCTGACACCTTGGGATCCTTGGAGGCCCTCTCCAAGATGCTCAAGGACAGGGGAATAAAGATAGCGAGGGCCGAGATTGGCGACATCTCGGAGAGGGACATCAAGGAGCTTTCCGCAATAGAAGACCCCTTCCACAGGGTCATTTTGGCTTTCAATGTCAACGCCCTCCCCGGGGCTGAGGAGCTGTCAGAGGAGACCGGCGTGATTATAATAAGGAACAATGTGATATACAGGATCGTTGAGGATTACGAGAAGTGGGTGGAGGAGACCAGAAGGCGTCTAGAGGAGGAGAGAAGACAGCAGTACGCCCACCCTGCCGAGATCAAGGTCCTTGAGGGTTACGTCTTCAGAATCAGCCATCCGGCTATTGTGGGAGTGAAGGTGCTCTCCGGGAGAGTGAGGGTGGGGCACGCCCTCCTGCGGGGCGATGGGAAGAGGGTTGGGGTGATAAAGTCTATACAAAGCGAGAAGAAAAGTATTAAGGAGGCGTCGTTGGGGATGGAGGTGGCCGTTGCTATTGAGGGGGCTACGGTAGGAAGGCAGTTCAAAGAGGGGGATATCCTCTACGTTGACATACCGGAGGGCAGGGTGAGAGAGCTTCTCAAAGCTGATCTGACGCCGGAGGAGCGGGAGACCCTCACGAAGGTCATAGAGATCCACAGGAGGAAGAAGCCGACTTGGGGAATGATATAGATAAAAATTGTTATAGATGAACGGACAATATAGGAACATACAATCAGGGGGTGCCCCTATGATATGCGAGATGTGCGGAAAGGACGTGAACGAGCTTGTTCTGGTAGAGGTTGAAGGAGCTTTTCTTAAAGTGTGTAAAAGCTGTGCTAGGATGGGAAAGGAGATGAAAAGACCATCTAGGGCAGCCGAAACCCACTCTCCAGCCACTCCTGCCCTGAGAAGGAGGAGCTCACCGCCGGATATATTTGAGAGGATGACCAAAGAAGTGGTGGAGGACTACCCACAGAGGATAAGAAGAGCTAGGGAAGCTCTCGGTCTCTCCCAGGAGGACCTTGCCCGGAAAATCAACGAGAAAAAGTCGATAATCGCAAAACTTGAGAGCGGCCACATCTACCCTCCTGATAAGCTCGTTAAGAAGCTTGAGAAGGCCCTTGGGATAGAGCTCATGGAGGAGGTGCCCTCTGACTGAGAAAGGAAAGAAAGTGGACCACCCCTTCATAAGTGTGGTGGTGACTGTCAAGAACGAGGAGAGGCACATAGCAGACCTGCTTGACAGCCTTGTAATTCAGGAGGAGCCCTTTGAGGTCATAATCATAGATGCTGCTTCCGAGGACAGAACACAGCATATAGTGAGAGAATACATAAAGCAGTATGGGGAGGAGAAGATACGGCTGAGGCAGTACGCCGCTCAGAGGGGCGAGTCGAGGAATCTGGGGATCAAAATGGCCCGGGGAGAGGTGGTGGCCTTCACCGACGGCGATTGCATAGCCAACCCCAACTGGCTCAAGGAGATGAGGGCTACACTGAGGGATTATGACATCGCCGCCGGAAAGACCATAAACATCGGCTACAAGCCCTTTGAAGAGCTGGGACGGGTTGAGCTCTTCTATCGGGGCTACGATATCACCTACCCTTCGGCAAACCTCGCCTACTGGAGGTATGTCCTTGATGATATAGGCGGGTTCGACCCCATATTTGTCACCGCAGAGGATATAGATCTGAACTTCAGGGCGGTCAAAGCGGGCTATACAATAGGATACAATCCCCGGGCGATTATTTACCACAGGGCAAGATCCACCTTTTTGGGCTTCTTTAAACAGGCCTTCTGGAATGGATTTGGGAGAAAACAGCTGACGTTAAAGCACGGCAAACTCTGGGGAAATTACAACGTGGGAAGGATGCTCGATAGGGAGTTTACTTTCTGGTACACGGTGAGGCTGGTTGTGGCACTCATGGGTTATTTCACCTGCAAGTTCTTCGGGGGGAGCAGGTACAAACCTCGCCCTGAGGAGTAGTGGCAGCTCCCACAGGTGTGGAAATTTTTATAAGAGAAGAGTACCTCAGCCTTCAAGTCTAAGCTGCATTTAAAGGAGGATCGCAATGGCCAGGCAGACAAAGAGCAGGGCGGAGGCAAAAAAGATCAAGGACAGGTGGAGGGCTAAGAAGTGGTATACCGTTGTAGCCCCAGAGATGTTCGACAGGGCACAGCTGGGCGAGACCCTAGCAGATGACCCGAAGAAGCTCATGGGCAGGGTTATGGAGGTGACGCTTCACGACCTCACTGGGGATTATTCAAAGATGCATCTCAAGCTCTATTTCAAGATAATAAGGGCGTCCACAAACGAGGCCTTCACAAAGTTTATCGGTCACGATACCACCACGGATTATATAAGGAGGCTCACCCGGAGAAAGCGCACCAAGATGGACGCTGTTTACAAGGTGACAACTAAGGACGGCTACATTCTTAGGGTGAAGCCCCTTGTAATAACGGAGCACAGGATACAGACCTCCAAACAGCACGCCATACGCAGGATAATGGAAGAGGTTGTAAAGAAGAGCTCTGAGGAGAGTACCTTCTCTGAGTTCGTGAAGAAGATGCTCTCAGGGGAGATAAGTGCCAAAATAGCAAAGGCGGCCAAGCCCATATACCCATTGAAAAGGGTGGAGATTAGAAAGAGCGAGGTCCTCTTCGAGCCCCTTGTTGAGGAGAAGAAGCCCTCAACAGCGGAAGAGCTCCCTGAGGAGGTCCTTGAGGGGACCCCGGGAGAGGGTGTAGTGGAGGAGGGGGAGGCCCAAGAGGGTGAGAGAAGCCCTGTAGAGACGGAAGCCTGAAGATGGGCTATAATGGGCGGGATAGGGAGGGATGCCCGTGCTACCTCATGTAAGGGAGATGTTGCGAAAACAGCACTATTATCTTGTGGGAGAACACGGGGCGGTCAAGTTATGCCACTGGCTGAAGAAGAAGCTAACAGAGGGAAGGGCCTGTTATAAGGAAAACTTCTACGGCATTAATAGTCACAGATGCCTTCAGATGACCCCAGCGGTGGACATATGCAACCACGCCTGTATCTACTGCTGGAGGTATCAGGCTCCCCAGGAGTGGCCCCTCAACGTACGCAGCTCCGGTGGGTGGGACGACCCCCGGGAGCTTGTAGAGGGGTTGATAGAGGGTCAGAGGGCGCTTCTTACAGGCTACAAGGGCAATCCTAAGACGAACCTTAGGCTCTGGGAGGAGGCCCAGAACCCCAATCAGGCTGCTATATCCTTATCTGGCGAGCCTACCCTCTACCCCCACCTATCCGAGCTGATAGAGGAGTTTCACCGTAGAGGCTTCACCACATTTCTTGTAACAAACGGGACCATGCCTGAGGTTTTGGAGAGGCTGGACCCCCTACCCACCCAGCTTTATATCTCCGTTGACGCCCCCAATGAGAGAATATACAAATCTCTGTGCAGGCCCTACATCAGGGATGGATGGGAGAGAATCAAAAAGACCCTTGAGCTCCTCCCCTCCTTGGACACCCGGAAGGTGGTGAGACACACACTGGTCGAGGGGTGGAACCTGGGCTATGTGAAAGATTATGCTAGACTGGACAAGGTTGCCTCTCCGGAGTTTGTGGAGGCCAAGGCATACATGTTTGTGGGATACTCCAGACAGAGAATGCGAATAGACAACATGCCCTCCTTTGAGAGGATAAAGAGCTTTGCGGAGGAGCTCTCCCGGGAGCTGAGTTACACCTATCACGCTGAACAGCCTCCCAGCAGAGTCTCACTTCTGATATCAGACCCAAAGAGGATAAAGGTACGTCTGGATAATTGATCAGCCCTGTATTGGTTTTTGCGGTTTGTTCTGTTGTGTGGTGGGTGGGGTGGTGGGGGTGGCACCACCTGGCGAGAGGGGTTTAGCCACAGGGGCTGCAGGAGGTTTTGGAGCTGCGGCTGGGGCTGCGGTGGGAGGGGTAGTGGGGATGGCTGTAGGTGGAACCTTCGGCGGTGTCGGCGGAGTGGGGATTTTCGATGCAACTTTGAGAGGCTGCGCGGCCAGGGGCGCCGCAGCCGCCCCTGGGGGGCTAATTGGGCCTCTATCCCCCTCATCCTTTTCCTCTTCTTTCTCTTTTTTCTTTTTCTTCTCCTTCTTTTTCCTCTTGGGCTCTTCCTCCCCCTCCTCGCTCTTTCCGCCTTTGCGGGTTAAGAAGAGCACCGCTCCAAGTATGGCCAAGACCGCAACAACCCCTATTATGATCCATAGCCACGGCAACTGTTTCTTCTCAGCTCCTCTCGGCCGTGAGAGTGGGTCCTGGGGATCGGTGTTTGCCTTGTATTCTTCCTCGTTGGTGTACCCGTCCCCGTCCGTGTCCTCCTGAGCGTCGATTGGGTTGAAGGGATTCAGGCCGTTGTTCTTCTCCCATTCGTTGGGAAGGCCGTCCTTGTCTGTATCGTAGTTGTTCACGAAGACCCTCACGCTCACCGGTTCGGAGTAGAGCTCTCCGTCGAAGGACCTAACGGTGATTGTGACAGGAATCTCCCTCTCACTAGATCCAGGAAGAAGGGTAGTTACCCATTTGTACGTCCACTGGGTTTCGTTGAGGGAAGCGTTGATCCACGGGCCGTTTCCTATCTTTATCTGCACGGCTACCACCCCCCTGTCATCGCTGGCGCTGCCGTATATCACAAAGGTGCCGTATATCTCATCACCGTTCTTCGGGGCCTTGATGGTCACGGTGGGCGGCGTTCCTCCTCCCCCGCCACCGCCCTCGTTCTGAACGATAACTCTCACAGAGACCGGCTGGGAGAAGTCCTCACCGTCGTAAGCACGGGCCCATATGGTATGCACCCCATCGGGGAGCTGAGTGGTGTCCACGGTGTAGGTCCACGGGTTCCTTCCAGATACGCCCTGACTGATCCAGCTACCCTGATCAA
>Ga0164318_10007198_pt1 | contig 10786 bp, 11 predicted proteins | sample GuaBasSedimGuay9_FD_113734 | JGI IMG/M metagenome (GOLD analysis project Ga0164318, IMG submission 113734) | Subseafloor sediment microbial communities from Guaymas Basin, Gulf of California, Mexico - Guay9, Core 4571-4, 0-3 cm | ecosystem: Environmental > Aquatic > Marine > Hydrothermal vents...
AACCACATTGCCATGAATGGCGGCGGTGATTAATGTAATGGTACCGCCGTCGCTGTGTACGATGAGAATAGCATAGTCAATATTACATGCCTTCAAGAGTTCGGGCAGGTATGTTAAAGATTCTTTTTGCAGGTAGTCCAGTGGCCATGGATCTTCAAACTTTTCAGAGCCGCCATATCCTTTTCTGTCGTATACCAATCCGGAACAGCCAGTCGCTTCACAGAGTGTTTCCGATAAATCCCGCCAGAGCTCGATACATCCAATGCCTTCATGTAGAAAAACCAGTGTCGGTCGATCCGTTGAAACTAAGTCTGATCGAAGCTCAATGCTTTTGACCCTAAGTCGGCATCCGGCGATGCGCACATGAAATGTTCGGCAAAAAATATGCTGTTTTTGTTTGGAATTTTGTTTCATTTAATTGAGAAATTCTGAAATCAGGTCTAACTGCTTGACAAATTTACCGAATTTGCCAGAATAGACTATAAATGCATGGATTTGTCAAGAGTGATGAATGGGTCCTATGAATATTGTAACCACTATCATCCCGATATTTGTCATAATCATCCTTGGATGGTTTGCCCGCTGGAAAGGATTTATTCCCTTTGGATTTTTAGGTCCGGCAAACCGTCTCGTCTATTATCTGGCAATTCCCGCCATGATTTTTCATGCGATCTCCAAAGCTTCCTTAAAAACCAGGTTTGATATTAGCGTTCTGGTTATTACCCTGAGTTCTGTTATGGTTGTTTTTGCTGTGTCCTGGGGGGTTGGATTAATTAGTGGTATAAGGCGAAGGGAGTTGGGTACTTTTATTCAGTCCTCTTTTCATGGGAATTTGGGATATATCGGTCTTGCCGTGGCATACTATTCTCTCGGTAATGAAGGATTTGTGCGGGCAGGTATCATTGCTGGTTTTATAATGATACTACAGAATTTTCTTGCAGTAGTGGTCCTTCAGTTAAATTCACCCAATACTTCAGCACCGGAAAAAAAGCTGAGTGTCGTTTTGAGAATACTGGGCAATCCTGTTATTCTGTCCGCGATAAGCGGGATATTATTTTCCTTGACAGGGTTGCGGGTTCCTCTTGTTATCGACAGTAGTCTCGATATTTTAAGCGGTCTTGCACTCCCGATGGCTTTGCTGCTTATCGGAGCTTCTCTCTCTTTTGAATTGATGCATTTGAGGATACTTCGAGTTCTTTGTTCAAGCTTTATTAAACTGTTTCTGCTTCCTGGCCTGGGTTTTATCTTATATCGTCTATTCGATGTGGCACTCCAGGACTACCTGCCCGGCCTTATCCTGCTGGCATCGCCGACAGCCACAATAACCTATGTAATGGCAAAGGAAATGAACGGCGATACAGATTTTGCAGTTGCAGCCCTTTCAACAAGTACAATATTGTCGGCGGTGACATTTTCCCTGTGGCTGCATATTTCGGCTGGATAACACAATAAGCGTTCAATTTAAAAGTTTTAAGTGTCTAAAAACGGGGGGGATGTTGAATTATCCAATGATGCTATGGATCTGATGATAAAAAATGATGATGCATTTGATGCGGTGATATGTATTTTAACTGCGGTTGATTTTCTTAAGCAAGATGTAATTAAACCCGATTACTTACAAATGGAAATGGCTAAAAAGGAAAGTTGGATTTGGGTTAAAAAACCTTGAATAAAAATATTAAAACTCAGCCCAAGATGCAACTTAATTTTTCTTTTTTGGGCTTTTCTTTTTATGACTTTTTTAGGGTCTTTACCTTTATGGGATACGGTAGGGCGCTTCGGGGAAGCCTTCTTCTTGGAGGATTGGTCTATTTCTTTATGCCTGACTTTTCACCCAAACAGATTGATGACACTGTTTTCATCGGCATTCCTCTATCGATTATCATTCTCAGGACATACCCTGTCCCGGAGGAAGAAAAAAATAGATAGAGTAGACGCAGCTTAGATTTTGAGAGTGGGGTGGAGGGGAGGGGGGATCGAGCCACAGGAACCTTTTGATGTCTGCAAAGAGAGCAAATTGTAGGTCAGTTCGGAATCAAACGATAAATATCCTCTTGCTTTATGATCTTAAAGCCGTATATTTTAATGGTTTCCGTAATTGGTCTGCCGAAAATAAAGTCGGTCATATCAGGATCAAGGCCTCCCTTTTGCACAACCAATTCCCTGATTTGAGCATCGAATTTAATGATTTCGAAAATACCGTTAAGTACATCATCCTTTTTGGCTTTGTTCAGACCATCTATAAAATGTTTGAGCATTTCATACGAGCATTGATTCTGGTGGTCCTCAATCAGGTCCCACAGCCCTTCGATTGTTGAAATAAGATCTTTTCGCGTCAACCTGTTTTTAGAATAAATCTTTTCAATCTCCCGCGTATCCCAGCATTTAAGCGCCCGGCATTCAAGAGGTCTGTTGTCATAAATCGTGCATTCATTTTCTTTTTCATTAAAAAACATACAGGTCATCGAATCTTTTTGACCCTTTATTTTAAGAATATCCGAAGTTGCCGGCAAAGTGGATTCCTTGACATTGTCATAGCAAAGTTCACCCTGTCTTATGGTATAAAGATATTTTGATAAAATTATCCCTTTTTCAATCAACATCTTATCCTCAAGGTGAAAACACGGGCCACCTTTTTTGCAGCAGGTGCCGCAGCGAGTACATTCTGTAATTACTTTACTCATAAAAGATTCTCAAAAAAGTCGTTTCCCTTGTCGTCTACAATGATAAATGCGGGGAAATTCTTGACGGTGATCAAAAAGATCGCTTCCATTCCGAGTTCGGAATACTCTAAGGTTTCAATGTTTGTAATACATTCTTTACCGAGCCGGGCTGCTGGGCCGCCGATGGAGCCCAAATAAAATCCCCCGAATTTTTTACATGACTGAGTCACTTCTTTTGAACGATTCCCTTTTGCCAGCATGACCATGGAAGCGCCGTGTTCTTGGAAAATGGGCACATACGGGTCCATTCGTCCGGCGGTTGTCGGGCCGAAAGATCCTGAAGCATATCCTTCAGGGGTTTTGGCCGGACCGGCATAATATATGATGTGGTCCTTGAAATAGCGCGGCAGGCTCTGGCCGCTGTCAAAGCGCTCTTTAAGTTTGGCGTGGGCGATATCTCTTCCCACCACGATTTTTCCGTTCAACAGAAGCCGTGTCGCAACCGGATATTTGCTCAGTTCTGCACGAATTTCATCCATGGGACGATTCAAATCCATAGTGACGGCCGCCGTATCCTGATCGCCGGACTCGGGAAGGTACTTGGCCGGATGGGTCTCAAGACGTTCTAAGAAAATTCCTTGTCGTGTAATTTTAGCCTTTATATTGCGGTCTGCGCTGCAACTCACACCCAAGCCCATGGGGCAGGACGCACCGTGCCTCGGAAGGCGAATAATACGGGTGTCCAGACAAAAATATTTTCCGCCGAACTGGGCCCCGATGCCCGTTTTTTGTGATATCTTGAGCAGTTCTGCCTCAAGTTCTATATCCCTGAATGCATGTCCGGACGGGTTCCCGGTTGTAGGAAGCGTGTCCAAGTATCCTGCTGAGGCTAATTTGACTGTTTTCAGGTTGAGTTCAGCAGAAGTTCCGCCAATAACAAAAGCCAGATGATAAGGGGGGCATGCAGCGGTTCCGAGGGTCTTCATCTTGTCTTTCATAAAAGATACCAGTTTTTCAGGCGTTAACGTGGCTTTGGTTTCCTGATAAAGATACGTTTTATTTGCAGATCCGCCGCCTTTTGCGATGAAGAGAAACTCATATCGATCTCCTTGTGTGGCATAAAGCTCGATCTGAGCAGGAAGATTGCAGCCGGTATTGACTTCATCGAACATACTTAAAGGGGCATTCTGGGAGTATCGCAGGTTATTGTTTGTATAGGCATTGAAAATACCTTTTGAAAGGGCTTCTTTATCACAAAAACCGGTCCAGACCTGCTGACCCTTTTTACCCATTACAATGGCGGTTCCGGTGTCCTGACACATGGGGAACACCCCTTGTGCGGAGATAACCGCGTTTTTAAGCATTTCAAGGGCAACGTACCGGTCGTTGTCGGAACTTTCGGGATCATCAAGAATCTTTGCCAGCAGCGCCAGGTGAGAGGACCTCAACAAGTGTGATACGTCCTTGAACGCCTGTTCGGCCAGAAGGGTAAGACCCTGGGGTGCAATCTTTAGAATTTCATTACCTTCAAAAGACTGTAAAGAAACATGCTCATTCGTTATTCTACGATATTCGGTTGTGTCTTCCTTGAGAGGGAACATTTCCTGATATGTAAAATCAATCATTTGCCAATCTCCTTTTGTAACGGTTCAGACAGGTGATGGATGAGTCTGTTGATTAATGGTCTTTTCGCACAATCTCTGCGTTATGCTCAAAAAATAATCCTCGGAATATCAAATATATGCCTGTGGTTATTTTTTTCGCATGCCTTGATCTTGAACGAAAATCCTCATTAATCAACAGACTCATGGATTACATGTATTTAGAGTCATGCATTATAGCTGTCAAGGAGTTTAAACCGCATTTCTTATGAACAAGGAAGATAAACAGAAGTAGATATTGCGCTAAATTTACAAAAAAAAGGAAGGCCTCGTCAATTGATTGGGAAACTTCCTTTTTTTTAAAAAAAATTAACGGCAGTTAACGCAGGTTTCAAAATGTTCTAACGGCAAATTGGTTATTTTACTAAAATACTCGAGTTGTTTTTTAGGGGCAAAATATTGGCCGCACTTCCGACATTTTTGCATGGGATAATCATACTTCATAATTGTTCTGATACCGTTTTTTTCTTTCATGGGGATCACCTGAACGGGGCAAACATAAACACATGAGCCACAGGCTATGCAATCCGGAGGAGCCTCCATAAAGGGCGTGGCGATTTTTCTCGTGATTCCGCGTCCGGAAAACCCGATCGCCGAAACACCCACAACTTCACGGCAGGTTCTCACGCACTGGCCACACAGGATACAGCCTTTTTGCTCAACCGGAAAACGGGTTTCCTTAACACCCAATTCATCAGCTATTTTCAGAAGCACCGGATGTTTATTGTTGCGAGCGAGCAACAGTTCGATTACGAGTCTTCTCACATCAAGAACCTGTTCAGTATTTGTTTTCACCTCCAGGCCGTCAGCCACCTCAAAAATGCAGGACGCGACCAGACGGGCGCGTTCGCCTTGGGTAATTTCCACCATACAGAGACGGCAAGCTCCGTAGGGAGCAAGTTCTTCGTTGCTACACAGATGGGGGATGTAAATGTTTGCATCTGTTGCCGCTTCCAGAATAGTAGTTCCAGCAGGAGCATGGATTTTCAAGCCATCAATTGTTACTGTGACCATTTCCGCCATGATTATTCCTTTTTAAAAACTGATAGTTGATTGCTCATAGACTTTTGAGCTATGAACGTTGTTATGAAACCTTGACCGCATCAAATTTGCAAGACTCAAAACAGGCCCCGCATTTGATGCACTTGTCCTGATCGATGGTATGCACTTCTTTTTTCTCGCCCGTAGCCGCTTCAACCGGACAGATTTTGGCGCAGACCGTACAACCGGTGCATAATTCAGGGTCAATGGTATAGGTGATCAGGGCCTTGCAGACTCCTGCGGGACATCTTTTCTCCTTAATATGAGATTCATACTCATCCCGAAAATATCGTAAGGTAGTTAGCACCGGATTGGGAGCGGTTTTACCCAAACCACAAAGGGAGCCGTCAATAATAGCCTTTCCCATCCACTCGATGGTTTCTATATCTTCTTCTTTTCCCTTGCCCTGGGTAATTCTTTCCAGAATCAACCGCATCTGGTAGATGCCTTCCCGACAAGGCGTGCACTTTCCGCAGGACTCTTCTTCCAGAAACTTGAGAAAGTACAGGGCCACGTCAACCATGCAGGTACGGTCATCCATAACAATCATACCACCGGATCCCATCATGGAGCCAACTTTGCTCAGGGCATCGAAGTCAACCGGCAAATCAAGATGACTTTCAGGAATACATCCTCCGGAAGGACCGCCAACCTGAACAGCTTTAAATTTTCTTCCTTTGGGGATTCCCCCTCCAATATCATAGACGATTTCTCGAAGCGTAATGCCCATGGGAACTTCCACCAGGCCGGTGTTGTTGATTTTGCCGACCAGGGCAAAAATCTTGGTGCCTTTACTGTTTTCGGTGCCGATGGATCGGTACCACTCGGCGCCTTTATTAATAATAAGAGGAACATTTGCCCATGTTTCTACGTTATTGATGTTCGTGGGTTTATTATGCAGGCCCCGTTCAGAGGGAAACACATATTTGGCACGGGGTTCGCCACTGCGACCTTCGATGGAGCTGATCAGCGCGGTTTCTTCCCCGCAAACAAACGCACCGCCACCCCGAACAATGACAACATCGAAATTAAAGCCGGAACCCAGAATATCTTTCCCCAGTATCCCGAGTTCACGAGCTTTTCCCACGGCAATGGTTATGTTTTTCACCGCCAGTGGGTATTCATTTCGAACATAGATGTAGCCCGTATCTGATCCGATGGCATAGGCTCCGATGAGCATTCCTTCTAAAATTGAATACGGATTTCCTTCTAAAAGACTTCGATCCATATAAGCACCGGGATCCCCTTCGTCCGCGTTACAAATGATATATTTGGGAAGACCCGGGGCCTTTCGAGTGGCTTCCCACTTGAGGCCCATACTGAACCCGCCTCCCCCGCGGCCCCGCAACCCAGCGGTTTTAATCTCTTCAATTACCGCTTCCGGCTCCATGCCGTTTAAGACCTTTATCAAAGCGCTGTAGCCGCCAATGGATAGATAGTCTTCCAGACTGTTCGGGTCAATATTGCCGTTCATTCCGAAGACCAGTCGCATTTGTCTCTTGTAAAAAGGAATTTCATTTTCGTGAAGAATCTTTTCCTGGGTAACCGGATCGATATAGAGAAGTCGATCGATAATTTGTTCATTCAGTACGGTCTCTCTGATAATTTCCTCGGCATCATCCAACCCAACCCGCTGGTAGAAAATGTTCTGAGGATTGATGACTACCAGGGGACCTCGTTCGCAAAATCCATGGCAGCCACTCGCTCTAATTTCTACTTTTCCCTTAAGGTTCTGCTTCTCGATTTCAGCTTTAAAATTATCAACAAGCTTCTGACTGCCGTGGGTCAAGCAGCCGGTTCCTGCACAGATGGTAATACAAGGTTTTTCAGAATCGCGGCTGTTTTTAATTTCTTCCTGCAAGCTTTTTAACTCTTGGGCTGTTTTAACTTTCTTCATCAATCTTTACCTTTTTGCCTAGTTTTTTCAGGATTCTATTGGTCTTAGAAATGCTTAGATTACCATGATATTCCCCATCGACCACCAGGATAGGACCCAAAGCGCAGGCCCCTAAACAATTGACTGTCTCAAAGGTAAATTCCAGATCAGGAGTGGTTTCACCCGCCTGTATCTGCAGTATACGTTCGATATTATCCTTTATCAGCGGCGCCCCACGTACATGACAGGCAGTACCCGTACATAATTTCATTTCATGTCGACCCCGGGGTTCGAGACTGAAGGCCTTGTAAAAGGTGCCCAGCTCGTAAAGCTGGCTTATGGGAACTTCAAGAAAGGCACTGACAAGGTTGAGTGCTTCCCGGTTGAGATAATTATACTCTCTTTGCACATCCTGGAGGATGGGAACCAGGAATCCTTTATCGCTGTGGTATTTATCAATGATTTTTTTTACCCTTGTTTTCATTGGTGTTCCTTTAAAGAGTAGCTTTTGCTTTCAGTTGATTATACTCGCGGGTTACCCTTTCCTGAATTTGGTCGACCAGCTCCGGAGTCAGATGACGGAATCTTCCCTGTGGCTTCAGATAGTCCAAAACCGGTTTGAGTTCGGGAACATCCACGGTTATGCGGTATTTTCCGTTTTCCACTTCATACAGGGGAAACACCCCGGTTTCAACGGCCAGTCTGCCGATCCAGATGGCCTTATTCGGCGGCACCCGCCATCCGGTGGGGCAAACAGAGAGGATATGAATATAGGCCGGGCCGTGAATACGGGCTGCTTTTTTCACTTTTTCAATGAGATCAAAAGGGTAACTGGAACAGGCGGTGGCCACATAGGGGATGTTGTGGGCAACAGCAATTTCACCCATGTTTTTTTTCCAGGTGACTTGACCGGGTTTAAGTTTTCCGGCCGGTGAGGTCGTTGTGGCGGCCCCAAAAGGTGTGGACGAGGATCGCTGTATACCCGTATTCATATATGCTTCATTATCATAACAGACATAAAGAAAGTTGTGTCCTCTTTCAAAAGCGCCGGATAAGGACTGAAGTCCAATATCAGTGGTCGCTCCGTCACCGCCCATACCGAGAAAAACCGTTCCTTTATCAGGAAGTTTGCCTTTCCGGATCAGAGCCTTGGTTCCCCCCTCAACGCCGCTGGCTACGGCAGAGGTATTCTCAAAGGCCACATGAATCCAGGGCACTCGCCAGTTGGTGAAGGGCAGGGGGGAAGAAACTATTTCCATACAACCCGTTGCGCTGGAAACAATTACATTTTGTCCAAGCGCTTTGGCCACCAGCCTTACGGCTAATGCTTCGGCACACCCCTGACAAGCCCGATGACCCGGAGAAAAATATTCTTTTTTGGTTATCAGGCGACTTGCGTAAACGTTAAATCTTTCCATTATTCTCTGACTCCGTAAATGATGTAATCTTCCTGTCTTACCTTGCCTTTGACCATTTGTTCGGTTTTTTCAAACATGGCCATATAGTCTTCTACGGTTACATCTCGTCCCGCTAGTCCACAAAGGAAATTGGTGATGGTCGGCATATTTTCTTCCAGGTAAAGGAAAGAACGAATTTCGCTTGCCACTGGGCCGCCGACCCCGCCGTAGGTAATCGCCCGATCGATGACAATCATTTGTTTGACACCCCGGACAGCCTCGCGAAATTCTTCGAAGGGAAAGGGACGCCAAAGCCTTAGCTTAACCTGACCCACGGGTTTGCCCTGGGCCCGAAGCTGGTCTACGGCAAGGGAGACGGTCTCCCCAACACTTCCCATGCTCAGGAAAACGGTCTCAGCTCCCTCAACGTGATAGGTTTCAACAGGTTTATAGTACCGGCCCACCAGGTCACCCATATCTTTCCAGGCTTCCAGAATTACAGCCTTGGAATTTAGCAGCGCCTGGTCTTGAGCCATTTTTGCCTCAGTAAAAATCCCCAGCAGGCCAAATGCTCCCATGGTCACGGGATTATCGGGATGAAGCCGATTAACCGGCTCAAAATCCGGGAGGTACTGTTTTACCGTTTCTTGATCCCAGAATTCTATGGGTTCTATGACATGGGTAAGAACAAAACCGTCCATATTCATCATAATGGGTAGTGATACCGCAGGGTCTTCCGCTACCCGAAAGGAAAACATCACATGGTCAAAGGCCTCCTGACCGTTTTCAGTAAAGAACTGAATCCAGCCGCAGTCCCGAACTGACATAACATCCGTATGATCATTCCAGATGCTTAACGGGCCGGACAAGGAACGATTTGCAAGAATCATAACAATGGGAAGCCTCATGGCAGGGGCTATAAAAACAATTTCGTTCATTAATGCCAGTCCTTGGGAACTGGTACAGGTAAAGGTTCTTGCCCCAACCGCTGATGATCCGCAACACACGCTCATGGCAGAATGTTCAGACTCCACCGGAATGAATTCGGCATCCAGCTCTCCATCGGCCACCAGTTCTGATAAATGTTCCACGATATGTGTCTGAGGGGTAATGGGATAGGCGGCAACAACGTCCACATTTGCCATTTTAACCGCCTCGGCCGCTGCTAATGAAACTTCTATTCCGACTCTTTCGCCCATTATTCTTCCTCCTCAACCATGGTTATACACCCGGTAATGCATTCTTGAGCACATATTCCGCATCCTTTACAATAATAGAGGTCTGCTTCAAAATATCCGTCCTCGGTTTTTTTGATAGCCATATCCGGACAAAAGATATAGCAAACACCGCATTGAATGCATTTTTCTGTATCCCAAACCGGCCGAACCGATCGCCAGTCGCCGGTTCTGTATTGACTGGCATTGCCGGGTTCACTTACCACGCATCCGACCTCCAGGTCTTTCCAGCTAAGCTCTAGTTCTGATTTAGCCAATGAAAGTCTCCTTATTTATTTTGTTATTTGGGTTTCTTCGTATGCTCTTGTAAATACTTTGATATTTTTTTCCGCAATTCGCCCGAACCTTTTCTTAAGGGGTCCGACAAGAGAATTGAAGGGGACAATATTACGAGCCTTAAGAATAGAACCGAGCATAGCGGTATTGGTTATGGGAAGTCCTATTTCTTCCCTGGCTATTTTAGTGGCATTTACAGTGGCTATGGTATGTTTAATTCCAAGTTCTTTTCTCAGTTCCTCTCCCGAGTATTTGGTATTGGCACACAGAATTCCGTCGTCCTTGAGTCCGGATGTCACATCAACAAGGCGGAGGATTCCCGGATCCAGAACCACAACCACGTCCGGCGTGTAAATAGCAGATCGAATACGAATTTTTTTATCATCTATTCGGCAGAAGGCTATTACCGGCGCACCTCGCCTTTCCGGGCCAAAAGTGGGAAAGGCCTGGGCATACTTTCCTTCATTGATGGCAGCCAGAGCCAAAAGTTCGGCTGATGTAACACCCCCCTGACCGCCCCGACCGTGTAAGCGAACTTCGATCATAGTTTACTCCTAAGCATAAACAATTTAAGGTTTTGCCAACATTTATTTTTTTCTATATGAAATGTCAAGGTATTTATCAACAGATATTTATT
>Ga0164318_10007199_pt1 | contig 10784 bp, 8 predicted proteins | sample GuaBasSedimGuay9_FD_113734 | JGI IMG/M metagenome (GOLD analysis project Ga0164318, IMG submission 113734) | Subseafloor sediment microbial communities from Guaymas Basin, Gulf of California, Mexico - Guay9, Core 4571-4, 0-3 cm | ecosystem: Environmental > Aquatic > Marine > Hydrothermal vents >...
AAATGCACCTTTGGTAAATTTATCATTTTTTAATATTTTACTATTTTGGTTTAAGTCGCATATTGATAGAGCATCTAATAAATTTATGAATTAATCAGGCTAGAAACAAGCAATGCTTTAAGACAAGACATCACAAAAAAACAAAATCCTTCTCAAAAATTTGAGAAGGATTCTTTAAATAAGCTATGCTTATGAACCCTCAAATAGGGTTTCCGTATTTCAGATAAATTAGTTCGGATTTGATTACATCATTCCACCCATTCCGCCCATTCCAGGAGCTCCTCCCATAGGTGGCATTGCAGGCTCTTCAGTTTTTTCATCTGCAATAATGCTTTCAGTTGTTAACAACATTCCGGCAATTGAAGCTGCATTTTCAAGTGCAATTCTCACCACTTTTGTAGGATCAATAACACCTGCTTTAAATAAATTTTCATAAACTTCAGTACGTGCATTAAAACCAAAATCAGCTTTACCTTCTTTTACTTTCTGCACAACTACAGAACCTTCATCACCAGCATTAGCAACAATCTGACGTAATGGCTCTTCTAAAGCTCTTTTTATAATAGCAATACCTGTTGTTTCATCATCGTTTTCTCCCTTCATACCAGTAATTGACTCAATAGCACGAATTAATGCTACACCACCACCGGGAACAATACCCTCTTCAATCGCTGCTCTTGTAGCACTTAATGCATCATCAACACGATCTTTTTTCTCTTTCATCTCAACTTCTGAAGCTGCGCCTACATATAAAACTGCAACACCACCTGCTAATTTAGCAAGTCTTTCCTGAAGTTTCTCTTTGTCGTAATCAGAAGTTGTTGTTTCAATTTGAGCTCTAATTTGCTTAACTCTAGCTTCAATTAGCTCTTTTTCACCTTTTCCATTAACAATTGTAGTATTATCTTTGTCCATGGTCATTTTTTCAACCTGGCCAAGCATTTCCATGGTAGTAGCCTCTAGTTTTAGGCCTACTTCTTCTGAAATTACCGTACCACCGGTTAAAATTGCAATATCCTGAAGCATTTCTTTTCTTCTATCACCAAAACCCGGAGCTTTAACAGCAGCAATTTTTAACGAACCACGTAATTTATTAACTACCAAAGTAGCAAGAGCCTCACCATCAATATCTTCAGCAATAATCACTAATGGTCTTCCTGCTTGTGCAACTGGTTCTAAAACTGGTAGAAGGTCTTTCATTGTAGAAATCTTCTTATCGTAAAGAAGAATATATGGATCTTCAATTACTGCTTCCATTTTTTCAGAATCAGTAACAAAATAAGGTGAAATATATCCCCTGTCAAACTGCATACCTTCTACAACTTCAACAGTTGTATCAGTACCTTTAGCCTCTTCAACAGTAATTACACCATCATTATGAACTTTCTCCATTGCTTTGGCAATAAGTTTACCAATTTCGGTATCATTATTTGCCGAAATTTTGGCAACTTGCTCAATTTTATCAATATCCTCACCAACTTTTTGAGTTTGTGATTTAATATTTTCAATAACCTTTTTTACTGCTTTATCAATACCTCGTTTCAAATCCATTGGATTTGCACCAGCAGTAACATTTTTCATTCCTACATTAATAATTGACTGAGCAAGAATTGTTGCCGTTGTTGTTCCGTCACCAGCATCATCAGCAGTTTTTGAAGCTACTTCCTTAACCATTTGGGCTCCCATATTCTCAAATTGATTAGGAAGTTCAATTTCTTTTGCTACAGTTACACCATCTTTAGTAATTTGAGGTGCACCAAATTTTCTTTCAATTATAACATTTCTACCTTTTGGGCCTAATGTTACTTTTACTGCATCAGCTAATTGGTCAACACCTTTTTTTAGCAAATCACGAGCTTCTATGTTAAATTTAATTTCTTTTGCCATTTTTATACAATTTTATTATGTGTTATAAAATTAATGTTAATAGATTTATTATACAATTGCTAAGATATCAGACTGTTCTAAAATTAGATAGTCCTTACCTTCATATTGAATTTCTGTACCTGTAAATTTTCCGTATAGAACTTTATCTCCAACTTTTACTTCCATAGGATTTTCTTTAGATCCGCCACCAACTGCAAGAACAACTCCATTTTGCTGTTTTTCTTTTGCTGAATCAGGAATAATAATTCCACTAGCTGTTTTATCTTCACTAATTGAAGATTCAACCAAAACTCTTGTTCCTAAGGGCTTAATTTTTATTTCTGCCATGTTTATTTTATTTTTATTAGATATTGTTTTCAAGGTCTTTTCCTGTCATAATTTATGCCAAATGACTTTTTTAAGTCTTTTGGCATATTTTCAACATTTATTCATGTCAATTTATCATATTATCCAAACCAAAAACTATAAAAACAAGACATTATCAACACATTTGAACTAATTGTAATCAAGTTTAAGAAATGACACGAGTATGACATTTTGGCTCACAAAGAGAAAGGGCTGTCTAAAACCAGACAGCCCTTTAATATTATTTGTAATTATCTAAAAATGATTTTACATCTACATTTACAATTCTAAATGATCCTTTATATTATTCCTGACCACTTCCGCTATTTGATGTTGGTATATTTGGCATCATTGGCACATCACTAGCATTTTCAATCTGGTCTTTTATTTCTGACTCTTGCTCAGTTTCAGCCGCACGTGGTATAGTCATACTACCTACAACACTAAGAACAAGAATCCCAATAGCTAAAGCCCAGGTTGCTTTCTCAAGAAAATCAGCGGTTTTTCTCACACCCATAACTTGGTTTGATGAAGAAAAATTTGAGACTAAACCTCCACCTTTTGAGTTTTGAACCAATACAATTAAAATTAACAATACACTAGCAATGATTGTTAAAATAGCAATTAAAGTATACATGATAATTATTTATTTTTTATTAAACTTTCCACCTTTTTAATTTGGATTGCAAAGTAAGTCTTTTTTTGTGGAAATTTCAAAATTAATTTTTTGTAAACATTAAGAGCCTTATCATAATACTTCTGTTCAATAAACAAATCAGCCATTGCTTCGGTCATAAATTCCTCTTTCTCCTCAAAACTATTTACCGAAATATCTCCTTTTAATTTAATTTCTTTATCAACAGTTAACCTTTCTAACGAATCTGATTTATTAATAAAATCATCAATCAAATTTTGGGACTTCTTAGGCTTGGTAATTATTTCTTCTTCCTTTTTTACACTTACTTTATCTTCTTCCTTTTTTATCATTGGTGGTTCAAGCAATTCTTCTTTTTTTCCCTCACCTTTCCTTTCTTCTTCTATTTTAACAATTTCTTCCTGCTTATCTTTTTCAGGTGGCACTGTTTTCAACTGTTCTTTTTCTGCTTTTTTCTCTTCTTCATCCTCTATTTTCATTTTTTGCTTTTTCATAGCAATTCTTTTCAATAAAAAATCGGCAGCACTACCTTTTTTCTCATCTACCAGTTTAGTCTTCTTTTCGATCACTGGCACCTTTGTATCCACAATTTTCACTTCTTCCTTTAAATCTTCTTTCTCTACCTGCTTTTTTTCAGGTACGCTAGTTACGACTTCCTTTTCAGAAGTCTCATTCTGATCAAACAATGATTCAATTTTACTTTTTGTTTGTTTAACAGGTGGTTTCCCATTATTTTCGTATCTTCTTTTTTGATGCTGTTTAAATAAATCTTTTGCAGTAAACGACTGCTCCTCTACTTGCTCCTGATCATTTTCTTTTATTCTTTCCTCAAGTGTTTTTTCTTCAGCTATCTCTACTTTTTTATCAAGATTTTCTTGTTGCTCTACTTTTTCTTTAAGCTCTTCCTTTTCTACTTTCACATCCTCCTTAAAAGGATCCTTAACAACAGACTCCTTAGTCTCTTCGTTTTTCTTTTTATCCCCAGGCTCAACAATTCGATTTCGTTTTCGTTTATTTATATCTGAATTAACATCAATTGTTTCAGGATTTTCATTTGAACTAATATTCATTTCTTTTTTTATAGCTCTAATTTTCGAAAAGATATCATTCATTACATCCGACTGCTTTTTCACTTCGCCACTTCCTTTCCCTGATGTAGACACAACATCATCAAGACTCAACAGTTTTCTTTTTTCTACAGGCTGTTTTACTTCTACTTTCTTTCTTATTATAGGAGTTTTTTCATCTTTTAAAGTCTCAGTCTTTTCATTTTTTATCGTTTTAATCTTTTTTTCTTCAACTTTTGTTTTTTCGGTAATAGTCTTTTCTTTAATAACCGGCTTCTCTTCTTTTATTACCGCTTCTTTTTTAAGTTCATTTTGCTTATCTCTATCAATCCTTCTAATTCTTTTATTAACGGTATTTTCCTTTACTAGCTTTACTGGTTCTTCCTTAACAACCGGCTTTTTTATTACCGGGATCTTAGATTTATCTGTTGTTTCATCTATTATTACAACATCTTTTGAAGGATCTATGAAAAAATCTGAAACTATTTTCTTATGTCTTTCTTTAGATTTTTTTATAATCTTTTCATTACGCTCCTCTTCAGTTATCGTTTTTACAGGCTTCTTAATTTCTTGTATCTTAACCTGAGGCTCTTCTTTTACAGGTTTCACCTCAAATTCAATTTCTTTTTCAGCTTTTAAATTTGTTATATTTCTCTTTATATCATTTTTTATATCCTTAACATTCTTTTGTAAAGGCTGGCTTGTTTTTGTTACTATATTTGTTTCTTCTTTTGTTACTTTAGTTTCTAATTTTTCTACTACCTTATTGGTTATAGGTTTCTTTTCTACTACTTTACTTCTAATCGATTCTACATTCTTTTTTTCTTCTGAATCTTTTTTCTCAGCATTAATAAATTTGAACAATTTTACTTTATCAGGAATAAAACTCCCTGATATATATAGTTGCTCATTAAACTTTTCGGGTTTAGTAACTCGCAGAGCCTTTAGTAAAATCATATGCCCGGTTTGAAAATAGGGGAAATTACCAAGAAGTTCCTTCACCTCAGAAATTGTTTCCTCAGTATAAGATTCTTTTTCTTCTATAATTGAAAATAATTCATTAATATCCATATGTTCACGTATTATTCAAAAAAACTTTGATTCTCAGCAAAGTTATCTGCCTATATTGTATAAATAATTTCTTTTCCCTGTTTAGTCCTAATATCTCACCAATTTACAACTGCTTTATTAAAAACATCGTCTGTAATTAATTCAATAATTATAGGCACAATAGCTGGTTCTGCTGCACTCAGATTCTGACTTGCAGGATAATCATGATACCTTGAAAAGGTTTGCGAAAAACTTTTCGTTTCATCCATCTCATTAATAAATTCAACTTTTACTTTAATAGTAAGTCTGTTTTGAGCAGCCGTTGGATTATCCCTGGAAACAATAGAAACCGGAGTTGAAACATAACCAACGATATCACCTTTAAATTGCAAATCGCCCCTGGTTTCTGTTAAATCCAATGTTGTTTGAGACAATAATTTATCCTGAAGCATCTCTGTTATATCGTTACTAAGGGTTGGGTTAAAAATTGGAGCACTATTTTTAAAATAATCAACAGAAAATGTTTCTGCTCCAGCAGGAATAGATGCTCCCGTAAAAGAATACATTCCACACCCTTGAAAAAATAACAGAAGAATTAATGCAAAATATGTATAAAAAGTTTTTCTCATCAATATATATTTTTACTTCAATCAAATTAAATTAACATAAGCATCTATAACACTTATCATTACAATTCTCAATTCTCAATATCGTACTCCTTAATCTTTCTATACAAAGTTCGTTCCGAAATTCCTAAGTCCATTGCCGCAGCCTTCCTTTTTCCCTTGTGCTTATCCAATGCCTTTTTAATCATTTCAATTTCCTTAACTTCTAACGATAATGATTCTTCAACAAACTCTTCAGTATCCTGAATTTTATAATTTTTATCTGTGTCAAGATTGAATGAATTTTTATGCACATTTGTATCAACAAGATTTCCATCGGAATAAAACGAATTAAATTCCTCATTATAGTCCTTATATACCGGCATCTTATTTTTTGAATCCTGCATCTCGTGAACTACTTTTTTCAAATCATTCATATCTTTTTTCATATCAAAAAGAATCTTGTACAGAATCTCTCTTTCTGATGAAAACGTTTGCGAATCTATCCCTTTGTAAATAGCAGGCAGTTTCTGACCTTCATATATGGGTAAATACTCTTTAATTTCATCACCCGTAATCATTCTATTTTGTTCCAGAATTGACAATTGCTCAGTTATATTTTTTAATTGTCGCACATTCCCTGGCCATTTATAATTATAAAATATTTCCTGTGCTCCCTCATCTAATTTTACAGGTGGCATTCTGTACTTTTCACTAAAATCCTGTGCAAACTTTCTAAATAAAAGAATAATATCATCTTTTCGGGCACGCAAAGCAGGAATTTGTATCGGCACTGTATTTAATCGGTAATACAAATCTTCCCTAAATTTCCCTTGGCTAATTGCTTCTAAGACATTAATATTTGTTGCCGCAACAATTCGCACATCCGTTTTCAATACTTTTGAGGAGCCAACCTTCATAAATTCGCCTGTTTCTAAAACTCTCAACAACCTAACCTGGGTTGACAATGGCAATTCAGCAACCTCATCTAAAAATATAGTACCTTTGTCAGCATGTTCAAAATATCCTTTCCGTTGATCATGGGCACCGGTAAATGCACCTTTTTCATGGCCAAAAAGCTCAGAATCAATAGTTCCTTCTGGTATTGCACCGCAGTTAACTGCAATATAATTATTATGCTTCCGCGGACTTAAATGATGAATTATTTGCGGAAAATTTTCCTTCCCCGTACCACTTTCACCAGTAATTAATACAGACAAATCAGTTGCAGCAACCTGTGTTGCAATATCAATTGCCCTATTTAGCTGATGTGAATTACCAATAATTCCAAATCTAAGTTTGATATTTTGTATATCCATTAAGAAATTTTATAATAAAAAATTAATAATAACTTCGCAGTTTACATTGAATGCAACCTGACAAAATTACAATTTAATTTTGGAATTATATGTTAAAAAACTGTAATTCAAGCTTTACACTCTCACAAAGTAAACAATTATTTTAATATTGTCAAAATAAATAGAATTTAATTTAAACTTATAGATAATGAAAATTCTTGGAATAATACCAGCAAGATGGGCTTCTACAAGGTTTCCCGGAAAACCTATAGTAAAAATTGGTAGTAAAACAATGATTGAAAGAGTATATAAACAAGCTGCTAAATCACTTGATTATGTGATTGTTGCAACAGATGATGAGCGTATATTTAAAGAAGTAAGGCGTTTTAATGGACAAGTTGTCATAACTTCTGATCAACATGAAAGTGGAACAGACCGATGTGCTGAGGCATTAAAAATATTTGAGAAAGAGAGTGGACAAAAATTTGACGCAGTAATTAATATTCAAGGCGATGAGCCTTTTATTCAGGAAGAACAAATAAAGCAAATTGCAGAATGTTTTAATGATGAGAATACTCAAATCGCTACATTAGTCAAAAAAATTACTGAAGCTGAAATCGTGTTTGACCCAAGCTGTCCGAAAGTCATATTAAATACAAATTCAGAAGCCATTTATTTTAGTAGATCTACTATTCCATATATTAATAACACAGAAGAAAAAGATTGGTTTAACAAGTTTACTTTCTATGAACATTTAGGTTTGTATGCATACAAATCAGACATATTGGATAAACTAACAAAACTTCCCCCTTCGTCACTAGAAATTGCTGAATCACTTGAACAAAACAGATGGTTGGAGAATGGATATAAAATAAAAGTGATCGAAACAGATCATGCGAACATATCAATTGACACACAGGAGGATTTAGATAAAATTATTGAACAAGGTTTCGAAGATTAAATCCAAAAATCAGCTTTGCTAAGGTAGTAGAGTGTTCGTCCAGTTTTTGCTTAAGAAAACTCATAAACCTTTAGTGAGGCAAAGCGAATAATGCGCGTTAAATAGTGGAATAAAATTTGCAACTGATGTATTATTATGTATTTTGTCGCAAATTATAAAAAATAATTACACATGAAACCAACTGTTAACATGACAGTTAGCAAAATTTAGTGTTTTTATTTGATTTTTTTCACCTTTTTTTGAAACTTTTTTTAATCTTTTGCGTATAACAAAGAAAGAGGTAACAGCTAAAAGGTATAAAATGAAAAATCCCAAAATTGGGATGATAACATGTGATAATTAAAAAACAGAAAAAACAAACACATGAAACTCAAAATAAGTTTTATATATTGTATACTTGGTTTGTTTGCTTTTAACGGAGCAGCACAAGAAGTGGTTGATACGAACTTTGAAAATAAAAAGCCGCATGAAGCTTTAATTTACCCAAACCCATTGAGTGGTGAGAATTTTACAGTTAAATCGGCATCAAATATAAAAAAAATTGAAGTAGTAAATGTAATTGGAAAATTAATAAACAGAACAGAAAATAATGGTTTTGCATTACATAAGCTACCAATTAATATAGGAAATTGTGATAAAGGAATATATCTCGTAAAAGTGACTTTTGACGATGATAAATCGATAATAAAAAAGTTACTTGTAAAATAGGTTTAGTGTTTGTTTTTAGTTTTATGGTTTAATTTGGTGAGAAAGGAAGGCTTTGGTCTTCCTTTCTCTTTTTTATGTCAACTTCTCATCTGCCCCCAAACCGGAATTCTCGGATTATTTGCGCTCTAGTTTTGATTGCCTGTCCGCCGTACTTTGCACTTTGGAAGGCGGGTCTGGGATGTTTTTAATATCCGTATTGCTTATGTCTGGCAAGTAATTAGTATACTGGTAATTAGTAATTGGTAAGGCTATGGTATAGGTTTTCTGTGAAATGAGAATAGCCAACGAGATTAAATATTAAAGGCTTACGCCAGAGTAAGACCCCAAACCCCTGAAAAAGGGGCTTAAGCTCAGAGCTTAATAAAAAAATCCAAATTGCTCGGCTTTTTCTTATTAAACTCCGCCGTAAAGTCCCCTTTTCAGGGGATTTAGGGGTCATTAGTGCAAAGCTTAACCTGTTAAATATCACAGAACATTTAAACCAGAGCCATTGGTAATAATTAACGCCTATTTTTAATGACCAATGACTAATTACCTGTAAATTAAAACATAGAAGGTAATTATAGATACCCCAGAATATTTAAACCAGAGCCATTATTTATTCAAATCTTTAACATTCTTTAACTACAGCTAAAAGCAGCGCTAACACTATGTTCATTGACGAGCATTCATTTTCTGTTGACGAAAAAAGGAAACATTTTTTCTATTAAATCCGTATAATAAAGTGACAGACTATTTTATTAACCGGATTAAAACTACAAAAATGAAAAACTCAGCCTTACTTATCATTATTCTTAGCATTTTTATTTTTACCAGTTCATGTTTTGACAGGCAAACTTATATAACTCAAGAGCAACACCCATCATCTCAAAGTGAAATAACGATGACATCGCAACTGGAAACTACTTTTATGAACGTAAATGATACGGTAAATTTGGCTTTTCGTGGTCAGGAACTCTTCACGACTAACTTAATAAAACAGTTTTATGCAATAAATCAACACATTCCGGTTTGGACAAACAATATGAAACCAAATCGATATTCACGAGAAGCAATGAAGCTTTTTGCAAAATCAGCATTTTATGGATTAGATACGGCATTCTACCAATTCTCATCTTTATCGAACCTGTATAAACAGCTTAAAAATGAGAACTTAAAAGATAGAGATAAAAAAGCACTGGAATATGAAATTTTAATGACACACAACTGTTTCAAAATCATGAGCCATTTGCATTCAGGGCTTATCCAACCAGATTCTTCGGTAAATGGGATTAAGCAAAACCCTTACCCCAAAAGCTTTTCTAAAAACTTAGCTTTATTTATAAACAATGACAGATTAACTGAAGGAATTCTTGATTTGCAACCAAATTCTTACGAGTATCGATTTTTACAAGCCGGTTTAGAAAACTTTATAAAAACAGTGATTCTAAATAAAGATTCCCTGAATATTCCAAATCCAAAAACAGATTCATCGGAGGCATATGAAGCAACTAAAAAAGTATTAATCGCGAATAATTATTATCCCTCTGATGAAGAAAAAACACAACAACATATTAATCATGTAATTAATAATGTCACCAATATTTTCTCTGACACAAAAACATATTCAGATGACTTATCACCCAAACTTGATAAAGACACTGCGTTCTTTAATGGACTAAAACGTTTTCAAAAAGCAAATGGTTTGCATCCTGATGGTGTTATTGGAAACAATACACATAATGCTCTCCACATCAACAACATGCAACGTTTCAAACAGATTGCGATAAACCTTGAAAGGTTAAGATGGCAGAAAAAGCGTCCTAAAAAATACGTTTATGTAAATATTCCTTCATATAAATTAAGAATTTTAGAAAATGGCTGGATAAAAAAGACTTATCGTGTTGTTGTAGGTGCTGTTTATACCAAAACTCCTGAACTGAATGGTGAAATGGAATATTTTATAACTAATCCATCATGGAATGTACCACACTCTATTTCATCAAGAGAAATATTACCTAAGATTATTGCAGATTCAACTTATCTTGCAAGGAATAATTATAAAATTTTGGATAAAAACCGCCAACCCGTTTTGGAAAAAATTGACTGGTCAAAAGTAAACAGGGAAAACTTTAATTATTCTATTCAACAAGGAAGTGGGAAAGGCAATGCTTTAGGAACTATAAAATTCATTTTTCCTAATCCTTACAATGTTTATATTCATGATAC
>Ga0164318_10007200_pt1 | contig 10783 bp, 9 predicted proteins | sample GuaBasSedimGuay9_FD_113734 | JGI IMG/M metagenome (GOLD analysis project Ga0164318, IMG submission 113734) | Subseafloor sediment microbial communities from Guaymas Basin, Gulf of California, Mexico - Guay9, Core 4571-4, 0-3 cm | ecosystem: Environmental > Aquatic > Marine > Hydrothermal vents >...
CTCTTTTTCTTTAATTTCTTTTTCCAAGTTTGAGAGATATTCTTCTTTCTCTTCTATCTGTTTTCTTATTTCCTCAAGTTTTGACAAAAGAGCGGTGACCTTTTGCTCCTTAGTTGAAAGTTCTCTTTCAAATGATGCGAGCTTCTCCATTTTTTCTGCATAGGCTCGCTCTCTATTACGTAAATCTTCTTCCCATTGTTTTAGCTTTTCTTCCAACTCCTTAAGACTTTTCTCCTTTTCTGTAAGTTCGATTCTTAATTTTCTAAGTTCTTCGCTTTCTTTCGCAATGTTATCCTGAAAGGCTTTAAGATCATTTTCCTTTCTTCCTAACTCTAATGCTTTCTCATTCAGTTCAGCCTCTTTTTGCTGAAGATATTGCATGTATTTTGTCAATTCGTCAGTACGTTGTCTCAATTCCTCTACAACTTCCTTGTTGACATCTATATTTTCTAAAAGCTTTCCTATACCTTCCTCGAGAAGTCCAGATATTTTGTTGGATAACTCTATGAAACCTTTTTCTCTTTCTATAACTTCTTTTTCTTTTTCGTTGATAAGTTCCTCTCTATTCTTTAGCTCTTCCCTCTTTTCTTCAATCTCTTTAAGTTGTTCGCTGAGAAGTTCCGCTTTTGCCGAGAGCTGTGAATATTCATCTATGAGTGCCACGTACTTTTCTATCACCGAATTCATGTGTTGGTAAATCTCTGATAGTCGTTGAATCGAAGAGTCCATTGACTCTTTAAACTTTTCAATCATTTCATTAAACGTTCTTGTCCTATTAGCATCTCTTTCATCTACAGCAGTAATTGTTTTTTCCAAATTGTCTATAACCATCGCTACATTGTTAAGCGATTCCTTAAGCATGTCAAGAGTTTCCTGAACGGCTGAAAGATTGTTGATTCCTCCTTCTAGTTTCTGCCGTGCATCTTCTAGTCTTTTTATCTGTTCTTGTAACAAGTTCACTGCTGACGAAAATTCTGCTCGGCTAGCATCTATGCTCGATACTTGCCTGTTTAATAACTCAACTAGATCGGCTAGAGTATCTTTTTGTTCTTCTATCAGAGCGGCCAACTGTGCTTGCAAAGTGTTTAACTGAGTTCGTATACTTTCTCGCATCGTTTCTGGTAATGTACTTATCTGTTTCTCTAAACTTGATGTTCTAGAGCGGAATTCTTCGAGAAGATCTTCAAGGGTGAGCTCTTCTTCCTTCTTTTTTCTGAAAAACGCCATAAACTTTTCCCAATATATGTTTTAAGTCGTAATATAAGAATTAAATTGTTAAAAATACATAGTCATGGACTTCTATAGTTAAGTTATGTTTTCTCGACTTTTTACAGCTTTTTCAATGGCTTTTATCCTTGTAAGTATTTCTGCAAACATTAGTTGGTTTTCCCTGTTTGTTGCAAGAAGATTTTCTTCCAATCTTGTTAGGCGTGAGGAAAGTTCGCTTAAAACAACCTCTACTTCAGAGAATTTACTTCTGAGAACAGATGTCTCGGACTTTACAGCGTTAGCTGAATCTGTGGCAATATATTCCACCTCTTTCATCTGAGACCTAAGTGATGCAATGTCGGCGTATAAATCATCGATAGCTTCTTGAAGCTTCTTAAGCCTCTCATCCATTTTTTCCAGAAAAAGGTCCAATGATAACCTAAGGTGTTTCGATAATTCATCATGAGTCTCCTGCAGCCGTGACAAAAAATTTTGTGTCTCATCACTCAATTTTTTCCTTTCTTCCTGTAATGCGCTTAAGTGCGTCTGTAACTCTTTCTCGAGAGATGCTATGGATTCCTGCAAGTTATTGACTCTAGTGTTTAAAAAATCTATAGTAACCTTAAGTGCGTATACTCCATTATTGAGTTTTCTAAGAGCAGCTAATAATAGAGCTATATCTCCCTCTCCAACTTCCACAACTTCTATTTCCTCGTCATTAGGCTGAAAACCTGACATAATGAACCTATGATATGGAGTCTCAGCAGACTATTATCTTTATTTTTCAAATAAGATTACAGAAGACAGAAAAACGGCTGTTATGTCTTGCTCACTATTCCAGAAACCTTCTTCTGTTTTACGTCTTCGACGAGTTGATTTATCTTTTTCATATCTGTTTTAGCGAAATCCTTTTTTTCGGCTATTTTTTCTCCTTTTTCGGTCAATTTATAGTATGGCTTATATAGAGTAAGATAGTTTTCTCCCACGACATATAAGACTTTGAGATAGCCCTTTTCTACTAGTGATGAAAGTCTTTCGTCGAGATCCATTGAAAGCGGAGGATTTCCATAGAACTTGAAACCCAGCTTTACACCATATTTTTCCTGCAGTAAGTATACCAACTCGTGTACTCTCTTTTTTGAGAGTGCTTTCCCATAAACATAGAAGAGATATAAGAGTTTCTTATCTAGTGTCTCTGCACGTTTAGGCAATAATCAACACCTTGATTATAAAAACAAGAACGATTTTTAAATATTAACACAAAGATACCTAGTGCTAGTTATGGAAAAATGTGAAATCTGTCTTAAGCCTTCACCAAAACTGTTTGTATGTAAAAAATGTGGCAGAAAAGTATGTGAGAAACATTATAATTTTGAGAAAAAGATATGTGTAGCATGTGAAGAGTCTCTATGTCAGATTTGTGGAAAACGACTTTCCATAGGATATTGTAAGTATTGTGGACGTCTTGTTTGTGAAGAATGTAGTATTGAAGAGGGAGCTGCCCTGGTATGTATTGAGTGTATAAGAAAAAGAGGTTCACTTTAGAGTGGCAAAGTATAGCTTCTTCTTGGTCCTTAATATTTTGATGCCTGTATAGTCGTCAAAATAGAGTTTTAGTTCAACATTTTCTACGGGTATTTTAGCCTTTTTGAGTTCTCCTCGAAGTCTTGCAATTAGCAAGTTTATTGCTTTCTTGAAATCTTCATCGTATTTCTCTATATCGGCCTGAGAATAGATCCTTCTCAGTTTTGATGATATGTAGAGCTTAAGTAGGTATGAGATGTTGACTGTTATCAATGTTATGGTTATGATTATAAAGGTCAAGTATGGTTCATAGTTCATAAAAGTCATAACCGTGGAAACTATTAGTCCGATAAAGGAGAATAGAAGAAGCTTCGACGCTATGTTATCATATGATTTTAGTTTAGGGTAATCCTCATGTTTGGTTGGTAGCACGGCTATATCGTAAACAATGTCTTTTGTCTTTTCCCAAATTTCACCCTCATATCCCAGCTCAGTAAATATTTTGAGAACTTCTGTAGCGTTATATATTTGTCGAGCTCTAAGAGAGTCTAGCAACTCGATTGCACGTTTAATCTTTTTAGCTCTATTTTTAGCTATTTCCGCGGGTGATACTACGCGGCTCATTTTATCAACTCTTCATTAGTGTTTGTGAAACCGTCTATGAAGATTCTTTCATCTCACTAATATACAGTACAAGTATGTCGGTTTTTGTTATAATACCTTTAAGCGTATTATTCTCTGTTATAAGAACAGCCTTTTCTCCGCGTGAAAGGATCTCGATAGCTTCGGTCACCGATTCGTTTACATTTAATGTTGCATATTCTCTCCTATAAACGTCCGAAACTATCGTTAATCGTGTCTTATGTTCTCTGTACCTCCATTCCACTTTTTCATATATACTTGCAAGATAGCGTAGAAGCGATATATCATCCACTATACCCACAAGCTTCCCATTATCTATGACGGGTAGGACACTGTATTTGTACCTCATAATTATATCTCTTGCTCTAAGGACACACTCGTCGAGACTTAGTGATATTACAGTACTGGTCATTATTTCACCGACCTTTATGTCCACGAAACGCTTTCTCAAGTACTTCATAATGTCCTCTTTGGTCAATATTCCCAGAAATCTTCCCTCATTATCCTCTACGGACAAAAATCCTATCTCATTATCAAGCATCTTCTTTACCGCTTCCTCGAGGCTAGCTTCAGGATTTATCGATATAACTGGTAGGTTTGCGAAGGACGATGCATGTAGACTGGAAATGTCGACATTCCAAGTACGCGCAGATCCTAGTTTGAAAAGTATGTCTTTTTCCGATAAAATTCCAGTCATCTTATCGCGCGAAAATAATGGTATATGACTTACTTCCTCCTTAAATATTGTTTCAAGAACAATATTTAGCGTGATGTTCTTTTCCAGCTTTATAGGGTTTTTATTATACACATGTGTTATTTTTTCCATAATTAAAGGTTACTTGGAGAAAGGTATAAAATCTTTCTCTATAGTTCCGAGAGACTATGTAAAAAATCTGTCCAAGCCTATCTTGGTATCTCCGAGCTTAGCGAGCCTTGAAATTTCCTTGAAATCTTTTTCCAATAGGTCTCTAAGTTTCGGATTATACAATGCAGCTGCTGGATGAAGCGTAGGAAAGAGTATGACCTCACCCCACCTCGAGTTAGCCCTAAACACTCTTCCTCTAATAGACATTATAGAATCAACCCTTATGCCAAAATACCTCAAAAGATGCCTTGCACTATGGCGGCCAAGCATTACTATTATTTTGGGACGAATAACATTGAGTTGCTCTACTAAATACCCAAAACAGGCTCTAACCTCGTCATCCCGAGGATCCCTGTTCTGCGGAGGCCTGCATTTCACGATATTAGTTATAAACACCTTTTCTCTAAACATTCCATTGCTTTCAAGCAACTTAGTCAGCAGTTTTCCAGCAGCACCTACAAACGGTCTGCCCTGCAGGTCTTCGTTTCTTCCAGGAGCTTCACCCACAAAAACAATGTCTGTACAGGGATCTCCTTCACCCGGCACAGGATTTGTTCTAAATTCATAGAGCCTACATTTTTTGCATATCCTAATACGTTCCGCTATTTCTTCCATTTTTTGTTTTTTCTCCTCACAAGTCAAAGACTTCAAGCCATGCTCCATTCTCTTTCACCACAATCTCGGCTAGTCTGCCACTTTTCAATACGTCTATCTCTACCATATCCATTAATGGTATCTTAGACATCAAACAACCGATTATTATAATTGGCTCGCTGATAACATTCACTATTCCAACTGGAGCAACACTGTTTTTCTTTAACCTAAGCAATATATAAGATCCAACTGTGCTTCCTTTGCCGTGAGGAAAAACTAAAATTTTACCAGCAATACTTTTTCCCTCTAACTCATGTCCTGGCTCTACAACAATGCCAGTCTTGGGATCAACACCTCCATAAAACGATATGGGTTGTTTAGAGACTAGCAGCTTACCACGACCCTTTCCCTCAACTAATGGTCTCCCTTCAATTTTCACGAAAATCACCACATGCAATTTTTAGTGCATCCATTCTCGAAACAAGTCTTACCTTATATCCCTGTGACGCTAGGTAGTATGCAGCCTTCGCGGAATCTGTGACAATTTTTTTGGACGCGAAATCCTTTAGGTTAGAAACGACCATACATGTATCAAAATAGACTTCTATACCGAGTTTTTCCATTTTTTCACGAAACTTCATTAAGGAAGACTCGTTCCAACGAGCAGTGAAAAGTAGCAATCTTTTTTTGGCTCCCCTTTTCCTGCTAATTTCTTCTACAATACTATTTATCTCATCAAGAGACAGGTGTGGACAGCCTATGACAACAACTTCGGGTTCTCTATAACCATACATCTCGAGAATGCCTTTAAGTTCGGTCTCATCAACAGAAACTCTTTCAGAAACCTCATCGTCAAATTTTTCTTTATATTCTGGCGAAATACCTGGCAAAACGACCATACCCGTTCCTCCAGCTGCACCGACTGCCGCTAAGAAAAGCTTAACCTGATCCTGCATGTTCATATTTAAACCGCTATTTCTTACTAGGGCTACTCTATTTCCCGCAATCTTGCCCACAATATAGCCTGCTACCTGGTAAAGTTTTTTCTTCGACAATATATCCCTTATGTTCTCAAAATCGATGAGAACCTCGGGCACACGTCCTTCATCAAGATGTAGTCCCACGTATGGTGCTCTACCAGCGATAGCTTCAAACAGGGCTAGGGGTCCTCCATCTCTATTTGTTCTAGCACCAATAACCGAGTTAGCGTAGAGCACCGCGTTGCTTTCAGCCCACGCTATATGATCTCCTAGCGATAATTTTGTGTAGAGATAGGGTGTACAAGTTAGGGTGGGTTTTACACCCATGGATATGAATGCCTGGATGACTTTCATTTGTTTCTGGTAGAACTCGCTATCAACATTCATTTTTTTCCACTGTTTGGTATCGAAACCTGCAGGATTTATCGTGGTAGGGACACTTACTCTTGCGCCTTTCTTCACAAGTTCTTCAAGAAATTCTAACCCTGCATCACCAATATTTTTATATGAAATACCGGAAATATGCGCGTTCTTTATTTTAACCAGTCTCTTCGCTCCGAGAGCTTCACCTACTTTCACTACAGTTTTCATGGCAAGAGATTTAGCCTCACCCTCTTCTCCATCAAGAATCCGCTCTTCCTCTTTCGTCAGGTACATTTTTCAATTCAGTGGATTCTAATGACACAGGAATAAAAATTTAATGACCAGACAACCTATTTATTTTCGAATATATCGTGATGAAATATAGCCGAGGTATAAATATGACCATACGACTTGCACTCTCATGTATAATTGCTTTGACACTATTGTTCTCCTTACTCTACAACATCACAGTTTTTAGTACTCCTTTGCAGTTAGAGAACGAAAAATGGGTTAAAATAGCGTCATACAGCATCGACACAGGTGTAATCCAGCATGTCGCACTTTCTCCATCAGGCAAAAGATTCGCATATAGCGATTCAACTGGTACAGTGAATGTATTTAATATTAGTTTGCAGAGATTTTTGACACTAAAATTTAATAAATATGCCGATATCAACATCGGTTTTGTTGATGAAAACATTTTATATGTAATTGTCCAGAGACCAGGCATTTCACTACCATTTTTAATGCTTATCGATATAGATAGGAACGTTACTTTATTCAATCAAACATTTCAACAAGATATAGGCAACTTGGTCAAAGCTATAGAGCATGAAAATAATCTCTTTCTAATGTTTTCTAAAATTCTGATAGTATTAGATAGAGAAGAATACAGGATGTTAAAGACCCCGGTTATACCAAAGGGATTTGGCAACAGGGGTCTTCAAATGTTCTTTACAAACGATTCAAAGCTATTTATTCTCGCTATAATGACTCACTGTCATTTCTGCCTCGAAAGAAACGAGAAATATGTTTTTCTCATTGATCCTTCTCTTGACGAAGAATATTCCGAGAAGCTTGAACATATATTAGCAGTCTTTCCTATAGAAAACAATTCTAAGTTTGCATTTTTAATGGATGATGGAAGCATTCGAGTGCACTCGTATTCATCTAAGGAAAGAAAATTCATCTATGAATATTCTTTAAAGAAGATTAATGTTGAAGGATCAATATACCTTACACGGGATTACAAAGTTTTGTACTTTTACGAATATGATAAAGACAAAATATCTGTTAGTGCCCATTTTCTAGAAAATTCAACATCCTATAGAAAATATATTTATGAAAAACTCTATTCAGGAGAAAAGATATTATTTCGAGCAAACGAAAATGGGCTTTACTCTATTTTAATTAAAAGTGTCGATAATACTCGCCTTATAATAGGAAACATAACAGCTGGAACATATTCGGAGATAAAAGTTAATTTTTCGGCAAAAGATATAAAGCTATCAGAGAACGTAATTCTGGTTCATGGCCTTAGAAACATCGAAATTTTTACTAGACAGAAGAAAGAGAAAAACAGTAAACTTCTCCTAGAGGTTGTAGATAAAAACGACATACCTATCGACAAATTCAATATAGTTTTTCAAAACGGAACTTCCATCTTCTGTACGTCAAATCCCTGCGAAGTGTTGCTCAAAAACGGACTATATACGTTCAATATTGAGGCTGAAGGCTACAGCCCGGTTACTCTTACAATAAATCTTACAACAAATGATTACAGGAAAATAACATTATATCCCATTACATATACTCTAAAGGCAAGAAGTGTTGATGAGAAAGGCAACACAATAAAGGCTGAGATTACGATTCTTAGAGAAAAAGACAACACGACTATTATTAGAGGTAAAAGCTATGTTGAAGTAGAAGTTCCTCCAGGCGAGTATAAAGTTATAGCAGTTTACGGAAATCATTCTATAGTAGAATATATTGACGTTATCCACGACACAAATATTGACCTCGTATTTAAGCAAGAGAAATACAAGTTGTCAGTGAAGATCAACAAGCCCCTCAATATAGAGAAAAACATCGTCATTATAGATAAGCACACGGGTAATGTCGTCTACAATGAGACTTTTGTAGATGACAAAGTTGAAATAGATTTATACCCTGGAAGCTATATGGTAAAGATTGTATCACTAAACTACGAACCCTTCACAACTACAATAAATTTATCCTCAAACATGGAGTTAGACGTGTCTCTTTCTCCTCTACAGAAACTCGAGTTCATAGCTGTAATATATGGAGTAACAGGATGTCCACATTGCCACGAAACAAACGAAACCCTTAGAAAAATTATCGACAAAGTATACTTCCGCGAAATATCTGATATGAAATATGCGCAACAATACGAAACTCTTTACAAGTACCTAAAAGTGGGAGAAAGAGGATACGTTCCACTAACAATCATATTCTATAACAACAAGCCAGTAATAGCAGTTGTCGGAAGCCTGCCAATAGAATATTGGAAAAAACTTATGTCAAGTTTTAATGAAAACGAAGTTCTAGTTATAGACGAGAACGGCAACATAAAATATGTCAGTGTAAACCAAACAAAAATTTACCAGATAGTTTTTGGGGAATCACAGCTAATCTACGAGAAAAATACCACTAGCGTCGAAAATATACTGCCTCTAGTCATAACGCTAGCAGCAGCTGATTCCGTTAATCCATGTACGTTTCTCGTCTTTACGGCATTGCTGATCATGACAATAAGAATATCTGGCAAGAGAAAAATGTTATTAGCTTCAGCCTCCTTCATAGCTGCAATATTTATCGCCTATCTATTACTAGGCCTTGGACTACTTAACGTGTTTACATATATACCATGGATAAAGTATCTCCTAGCAGCTTTGGCTATAGGATTTGGACTTCATTCACTCTATAGTATTAGAGGTGGAGAGTTTCACTCACCTGTTCCTGAAAACTGGAAAAAGTTCATAGAAGATAGTTTATCGAAGATTTCTAGGTCTGGTAGCCCCATATTGGCATTTACCCTAGGAATAATAATCAGCTTAACTTTACTCCCATGTAGCAGTGGGCCATACATTGTTGCCATGTATGTTTTATCAAAACTTCCATTCTTATCCTCGCTTTTCTACCTAATACTTTACAATATAATCTTCGTGTTTCCATTGATACTCATAACTACAGGTGTAGCTGTCGCATCTAGTAAAATAAAAACCATTAAGAAGACTAGAACCAAGCTTCCGACTATATTTGAAGCACTTTCAGGTATTTTACTGATATTAATCGGAATATACGTCTTACTTTACATATAATAATTTCGTTAAAATTTAATTTATTCTATGCTTCTTTCTTTTACTGCATCAAATTCGCAGTACTCATCTCCCAATGCAATACACTTTGTCTCTTTAAATACTATTTTATATCTTAAGAGCGAAGAAAACCAGCCTGATAGAATCCCCCTTACAAGTTCTGAACTAGGCTTTCTGATCCCTTCCTCCTTGATTACTTCACATTCAAATGAGTCATAGACATCTATTGTTATTCGTCCCAGCTGCATGTTAAAGTTCTTTATTTTCATTCTACCAAATCCCACAGAGTGAAAGAATCTGCTTCCTATATCTATCGCTCTTTTAATATCACCTTTGGCCAGCTTCATATGCGACTCTGCTGCAGCTTTTCCCCAACTGTATCCAACATGGTAAAGGTATACGTTTCCGATGCTACCTAATTTTCGCTTAAAATATAACAACATCTCCTTATAGAGAGGTTTTCTAAGAAGAATTGCTCTTTCATTTAACACTGTGACAGGAAAATTCACGTCATCAATTATAACTCCTGGCATAACTTCATTGATTACTTTTACATCTTCGACATGTGGTATTTGATTTTTGATAATATTTATGATATTTTTATGAAATTCTTTATCTTTCAACTCATAAAATATTAATATCGATACTTTTTCGCCACTAGTTTTGGATGTATTAAGCTGTAAAATAGGAATGCTGTTCTTTGCAAATATATCTAGAATATTTTTTAGAATACCAGCTTCATAAAGCGACTCTGGAGATAATATGATCACAAGACCGCCAAGTCTACGATTTTCGTCTATAAATGCCCTAGAGAGATCAAACATAATATACTGTCCCCTGTAGAGTAACGTTAAAAATATCCTTATATCTTTTCTTTAAATAAAACTTTGGAACTATTATTTTTTTAATATAATTATCAATCCGGCAGGGGTTCTATGTGTCTCTACTATTCCCATTTTTTCTAGTCTTTTTACTCGCCGCCATGCAGTTGTTGAGGGAAGCTCAAGGGCTTGACGTAGTTCCTTTAAATATACACGGCCATTCATTCTCTTTATATAATCTATGATCATTTTGTCTTCCTCGGTTAGAAATATTTCACTTTGTTTTTTTGTTTTATAAAAATACATCAATAGAATAGCTACTACTATAATTGCCGCTACAATAAGCAAGTAAAAAACCCAATTTTCACTGATCCTTTGTTCTATTCCTTGCTCAGGTTTCTGTACTCTTTTGTCTACCTCAAAAACATGTACTGATAAATTCTCCTC
>Ga0164318_10007202_pt1 | contig 10781 bp, 4 predicted proteins | sample GuaBasSedimGuay9_FD_113734 | JGI IMG/M metagenome (GOLD analysis project Ga0164318, IMG submission 113734) | Subseafloor sediment microbial communities from Guaymas Basin, Gulf of California, Mexico - Guay9, Core 4571-4, 0-3 cm | ecosystem: Environmental > Aquatic > Marine > Hydrothermal vents >...
GGGACAGCGTCCCTCCATAACGTCCCTCCATCAAAAAAAGGGTTCCGCGTTCTTCCTCCGGCCTTTCAGGACGGATGATTTTGGAGTGTGGCAACGCAGCCTCACGCTTTGTGTAAGGCTGCTGCCGCGTTATTTTACACTTCCAAAAGTAAAGTAACGATTTCCGCTTTACCTGTCGGAACGATCCATTTCCCGTTTTTCTTTATAATTTTTCCGACAATTTTTTCTTCATCCATAGTAATTTTCTTTACGGATTTGAATTTTATCATCGAATCAATTTTCACGTTAATGGTTTTGTTACCGCTGTTCCATATTCTCAAAATGTAATTTTTACTGTTTTCCTGTTTGTAAAGCGCGGAAATATGGATGTTTTCATTTGGAGTTAATGTAATGAACGAATCAGAACATTTGAGTTTTCCTTTCTTAGGAACACCCTGTAAAATTCTCTGCTCGATTTTGTAATCCTGCGCGACATTGAAAATAGCACTTTGAGAACTATTCCCCGAATGAGGATAGATTGCGTATTCAATTTCGCAATCGCCAAGGCAATGTTGTCCGGCATGCAGTTTTTCGTATTCTTCAGGAGTGAATAAACTTCTGTTTGCCGCCATATAATGCCGAGTGGTTCTTAATAAAGTGATAGCCATAGTTCTACGCTTATCATCAATAACTTCATATTCATTAAGCCCTTTACTCAGAAAAGCAATTCCTGATTTCGAATCATTCATGTCAACAAAATTTATCATCGGCTTGAACGGATGATGCCCTTCCATATTTTCAGCTGTGTCATCCCACTGAACATTGCGTTTTAAAATATCAAACGGACCATCTGCATAGGAGAAATCTGATTTTACATCTGTAGGAATCATAACCCGTAATCTGTGGTCACGTGAAATATTATTGATTTTTGTCTTGACTTCAAGACATTTCGCGCCTTTGCTAAGTGTCAGATAAGTCGTTATCGGTAGCGGAACAAATTTTTCTGACCGGTTGCGGCTGTCAAGATCAGCGGCAGCGGGAATCATCATTTCCAAGTCAATTTTCCAGGCTGCTCTTAAGTCATTGTTTTCAATTAATGTCAATGCGGCGGAATTTCCGAGACTCGTAACTGTATAATCTCTCATAGGGAATTTGTTTATATGTGCGACGCCCGTACTTCCATTATCGCAAAAATAATGAGCATTTTCAATTGTTTTCCCGTTTTCCTTATTGGTAATATCAAATGTCCCGTTTGAATTTATTTGAACTTTCAGATATTCATTTTCAAGAACTCCATCGGTCGACGCAATAAGATTACGATCACCTTTCGGTTTTGGATTTGAAATGTATTTTCTTATGCGTGGACGTAAAGCGTAAGTTTTATAACCAAATGCGGGAATCTTAACATCAAGAAGTAATCGGTTTCTTTGTACTTTATATGCCGCAGCGTTAGAATCCAATTTTCTTTCAACTTCAATAACTATATCCTCACGCTCAAGTAATTTAGAAGGGATTATTTTTCCGTTTTCATCAATAATATCATAGTAAAGATATGATACTTCCTTATCAGGATCAAATCCTTCCACTATCGCTCCAACACCCGTGCACGGCTCTATCAATCCGCTTCCAACAACCGCTTTCGGAACATCAACAACCGCTGATTGAACACCGTTACGCTCAAAAGGAAGAGTGTTAAAGAAAGTGAGTGTAATATCACCTTTCTTAAATTTGGTTTTGGTGTCCATTTTAAGCCATAACTCTTCACACGCTTTACGGCAACACTCGCGGGCTATATTTATCGTCGCGCGGAATCGTGCCGGATTATCTTTATGTGCTTCACTGATTGCCGCGCCGCAAATACTGTCGTGGGCGTGATTTTTCAATAATTCTTTCCAAGCTCTGTCAAGCAGATTTTTTTCATAAGGACTTCCAAGCATGGAATTTATACTGCAAAGCGGTTCGGCAATGCTGATCAACTCTCTTTGCGCCTCATCATTCATCAGTTTAAGATAAATACGCGAAGAATGTGTTGCGCCGAGCAAACCGTTAAATCCGGCTTCGATGGCTGTAAATCTCATCTCGCCTTTGATTTTTTTCAAACGCATTTTCTTTGCCGCCTTTAACGCTGCATCTACATACTCATCAAGTGATGACTGCTTAATTAAATACTTTTTCTGTACCGCGTTAATCGCGTCAATCATCTTCGGTAAATTTACATAAGGTACAGCGTTATCTTCCATGTCAAGCGCAAGAAGATTTTTGCCAATCGCTTGCGGCTCAGCCTGATTTACAAGATGTTTAAGCGCGGAAAGTAATTTTTCTTTATCGGTATTAAATCCAAATTTTTCGTTCTTCATCTGGATCGCTGTCTCATATAATTTCTCGTCTGCCATGTGTACCGGCCATTCATCTTCTCTCCATTCCGCGCTCAAATCGCGCGGACTTTTTCCGAGAACGAGTTCGTAATGAGTAAAGAAAAACCAGTTTGTACGGGTAACTTCATCAAAACAGCGGATATGATGAATTTTTGTCCCGTCCGGGCTTTCCCATAAACAAATCGGCGGAACCTGATGTTTGTTTGTTCCGCGATACGACATTGCCGTATCCATTCCAAAACCGGAATATATTTGAGGCAATTGTGAGATTTGACCGTAAGAAGTTGCTGTATATCCTGTTTTCATCGCTCCACCGAATTCTTCCGCGTAACGTTTTCCAATAAGAAGATTTCTAATTAAAGATTCGGGAGAAACAGATGACATTTCCGGCAGAGTGTACCACATAACACTTTGAATTCTACCTGCTTTAATTAATTTAGCTATTCTCTCTTTGTTTTCCGGTTTGACCATCAGATAGTCTTCCATTACGATCGTTCCCCCATCAAGATGGAAGCATTTATATTCGTCATTTTTTTCCAGAATTTCGAGGAGTTCATCTACGAGCTCAACAAGACGAAGAAGTGACTGATCGGCAGTATATCTCCATTCTCTATCCCAGTGAGTACCTGAAATAACGTGAACTGTTTTGTTAGCTTTATCAATTTTTGATTTTTTCATATTAAGAGTCTCTTTTTATTAAATTATTTAGTTACAATGGCAATTTCAAAAATATTCATTTGTTCTTTGTTCCAGATTATATCAGATTTGAATTAATATTACAAGTTGACAGCAATTATTTGCATTAACGAGATGATTTAATTTCATTCATTGTACCACAAAAAATCCTCCTTCGGCGGACTTTCAGCACAAAAAACACGGGGAAAAAAAGAGGCTGTAACAAAATAATTAAGATAAATCTTAAAATTCAATTTCTTAAAACTTAATTACTTAAAACTTAAATCTATTGACAAAATCATTTAGGACAAAATAATTATATTTATAAAAACTTATGTGTCCTTATGCTGAAAGTCCGCCGAAGGAGGATAACTTATGTGGTTAAATAAACTTCGTGGTTCGCTGTATTCATCCGTGGGCAATGATGAATTTCGGGATTACTTTCGGTAAATCAAATGTTGCGTTTTCAGGCAGAACAGCATTTTTTTCATACGCATCATCACCAATTTCTTTCCTTATTTTATCCTCATTAAACTTAATCATAAATGTTGCGCTAGCCGGTGTTGACATCTCCGGATGGGGTTGAACGCCATAACAAACGGCATTATTTTCACAGACGATTTTATAAGCGTGAATATAATTGTTCCGTGTTGCGATTATAGATGAAGATTTTATTTTCAGTGATTGCGGCAGTTTAGAAACATAATCGTCATGCAGATGAGCGCCGAAAAACACATCCGGCAAGTCGCCGAAAACAGGGTCTTTTTTCCCTTGTTCAGTGAGTTTATGTTTCAGAAAACCCATTTCAGATTTTTCCAGATGACCGATTTCTCCGTCTTTTAGTAAAGCGAGAATTTGTGCTCCGAAACAAATTCCGAGCATTGGTTTTTTGTAGTCAAGAAGTTGTGTGAAAACTTTATTCACATGAAGATAATCCGTTCCGGAAATTTGATTGTTTTTTTTCATTTCCTGAAACGCAAAAGCTGATAATGCAGATCCGGTAAGAATTAAAATATCATATTGATTAAAGTCATGGTCGTTTCTAAAATTTATAATCCGATAAGATGCTTTTTCAGGGATTAAACTCGATAAGCTGTTAAGTGATGCTAAAACATCCGCTGCGTTTACGGTATTAAAGTCAATAATTTCAATTTTCATAGTTTTATTATCAATATTTTTTTCTACTGTTTATTTTTCATCCACGGGATTTTATTATTCCATTCCCGAAGTTTTGTGTCTAATTCTTTTGCGATTTCACCGGTAACATTTTCTCCCGCCAAATTATGTAATTGATACGGATCCTCAATTAAATCATAAAATTGATCCGGATTTTCAGCAAGGTCATGATTTTGACCGCTAAACGGAAGATGATAAAGATATTCAGGTGTTCGTATCGCAACTCCATTACCTGTTTCAATAAATGCATGGTTATCAATATCGGATTGTTTTCCTACACAAATTGCTGACATATCACGTCCATGAAAATGAGACGGAATTTCCACATCAATTAGTGAAAGAAGAGTTGGCGCTAAATCAACAAGAGAAGCGACATGAGTTTTATCAACTGCTTTTTTTATGCCGCTTTCCGGTTGGTTGATAATTAAAGGAATTCTTACAGATTCTTCGTTAGGACCTCCTTTTTGAACAAGCCCGTTACTGCCGAGATTATCACCATGATCGCTTGTAAACACAACAATTGTATCATCCGCCAAGCCGGATTTTTCAAGTGCGTTAAGCATTTTCCCGACAGCGGAATCCATCCAGGTTGTCATACCGTAATATTCCGCGATAAGGTGTCGCAGAGAATAATCCTCCGGCAATTTTTCTGTGTATGGCAGATGCAAATCATAATATCGAAAATCATAACGGTAAATTTTAAACCAATATTCCTCGTCTTTGAGTGGCTTATCTATATCTACATTCGCGCGCAAAGGGATTTCTTCCGGTTTATACATAGTTCGAAATTTTTCCGGTGCGTCGGCGAGCGGACAATGAGGAACGGAGATATTATAATATAGAAAGAAAGGATTATTTTTATCGCGTTGATTTTCTAAAAAACTTTCTACACGTTCTGATTCGTAATCAACGCTGTAACCCGGCGGAACAAATTCCGGACCGCCATTTTCCGTGAAAGACTGACCTGAATGGCAGTGATGAACGCGTGGGATTAAATATTCATCAAAACCAATATCATCAGGCCATGAATGAATATGCCATTTTCCTATTACGGAAGTGTGGTAATTGTGTGAACGTAAAATTTCGGCAAGAGTGGGTGATTTTAAATGCGGCCGTCCAAAAAAAGGATACTCCGGCATATTAAAACTTCCCGCCTGGCTCTGAAAAGCAACATTGCTTATTCCGCCCGTGCAGGTTCGGTTATATTGACCGGAAATAAGAACTGACCGCGCAGCCATGCATACAGGATAATTGGTAACCGCGGTTTCAAAGCGGGTTCCGTTTGATGCAAGGCGGTCTAAATTGGGAGTTTGGATTACCGGATTACCGTAGCATCCAACTTCGAACGCGCGGAGTTGGTCACAGGTACAAAGAATAATGTTCGGTCGCTTTTTCATTTTGCAAGGCGTAACGATTATTTAGTCGTATTGTGAACATTATATCATATTATCTGACAAAAGTATTTTCCAACTCCATAAATTTAAGGTGATCATCATCTGTTTTCACATCGTCAATCACAAATCGTTTTGTTCGTGATGCCAATATAGCGTCCGGTTTTAATTTCTGCTGATAATATCCATTTCCCTGATTATTTGATTTATTATCTGTTGATGGAGGATGGTCTTTAAGTAATTGAGCTTCAATTTGAACTGTAAAGAAAGTAGAATCAAGAGACATAATATTAACACATCTTTCGAAGATATCGAGAGTCATATTTTTAACTTTTAAAATATCCCCAAGATTATTATAAGGTTTTAATGTTTTATTGTCTCTTTTATCAAGCCCGTCATATATATTTTTTGCCAACTTTGAATCTATGCCCGGTAAACTCGCAAGCAAACGTTGAGAAGCGGTATTTATATTAACTCTGCCGGGCACGGGAACGGGAGTTACTACCGCGTAATTGAACCATGCAATTCCTGTTTGTTTGCCACCTGTGCCAACCATTGCTTTACCGGTCATATCTTCTGTATTTCTTTCAATAACGTCATGAGCTGTAAGCCGGATTTTAACAGTTCCGTTTCCTGAGATATTATCTGGTTTAATTTTTCCCGCGTTAAAAGAATCATTTTTGCCGTACTTCCCCCGTTTTTTCAACATATTAAATTCTTTAGTTTTGTAGTTCCAAACTTCAACATCAATTGACGCGTTGTTATTTTCTTCGAGAAATTCTGTAGTATCAATTGCATCATTAAGCCCATAAATATATAAATCATAAGTTCCCGGGTAAAGTATAGCGTTTTTCCATGTCCAAATCGCAGGTTCACCGCTCTTTCTTGTATAGCACATTGGAGTGGCATAACCCGGTCCGATAGAAAACTTGTCACCTTTATTTGGCTTCAGAGATTTACGGTTAGGAGCTGAACGGGGGATTTCTTTCGTTGTTTTATCTGAAATTTGAAACGTGTTTTTTGAATTAGATATGATCGGATATTTCTCACCGCGGAGCGGACCGGTGAGAAAACGAAGAGTATGACCTGTCCATTTATTCAATTTTCGTCCTCCGGTTTTACCTTGCACAGCTCTTAATGATGAAGCAGAGACTTCATCATAAGCTTGTTCCCAGCCATTCCGGGTTACATCACCGAGACACGATTCAAGACGAACATGTGATGAACACATATATTTCGAGAGAGAACCAAGCGCGGAAATCCCTTTAGAAATATCACCGCTGCCACCAAGCCGTTCGAAGTCATTTCCTGTAGAGACATTTCTTGCTTCACCAATTCCGCAGAACGGTCCGTTTTTAATAAAGAATTTGTTATCTCCGCGAGAGCGCATGGCTTGATTTTCAGCTTCTGTTTCAGTACCGCCGATAGATCCGTTTTTCCTTTTCACCCAGGTATTTTTTGTGGGGTCTATTTTCTCTGTTGTTACCCCGAATTCTTCCGGTTTAACTTTTCCGTAGTCAACTGTTCTGGCGCATACCTGATCATACTCATTTTTGAGTGTAAGGCTGACAATCCCGCCTGAAGCAGGTAAACCGAGAATCATAAGATCCGCGCCTTTAAGTTTTTCAGTGATACCAAACGCCCACATAAAGAACTGATTTTTCCCTGGTTTTGGAATACCCATATTACTTACGTAAGTAAAAACATTGTTCCAGCTTTCCGGATCATCAGCATGGTCCGGATCGAGGAATTTTACAGTTTCGTTGCCAAAGACTTCTCTGGCATCAAAATCAAAATTTTTAAGAGTAACTGTTATACCGTTATATACTCTTTTACTGTTTTCAACTTTAAAAGCAATTCCCCAATTCTCTTCATCCATTTGAAATATCGGTACCTGTTCGTCAGCGGCTGAACCCCATTTGTTGTCGGCATTTCCATAATAAGAGTCAAATAATTCTGTGTCATTTACAAGATAAAAATGGCCCTGTGGCTGAACCACCGGATTGTTATCAGTAATTTGTTGACGAAGCTTCTGATCATAATATGTCGTTTTCCTGATTCTTCCAATTTGAGTTGCAAGGCTTCCTGTATTGCAAATAACTCTCCAGTTTGCAAGCGAAACAGGTGTCGCGGACGCATTATACATTTCACTGACTTCCGGCGCGATGAATCTTATATAACCAAGCATTTGCCCTTTGCTATCGTTACGGCTGATACCTTTATCAGATGAAGTAACAAGGAGTTTCATCCATCCGCCTGCGCCGGTTTTGATTGGTTTCCCGTCATTATACTTCCATCTTTTTTTCTCAAAATGCCTGTCTTCGGTAAAAGGACCCCCTATTTCTCCCGAAACACCTAGAAAATCCGGATAACCATCTAAACTTCCTTCACCATAATTTGGATGAAAAGCGGGTCGACCGACAACCACTTTAAAATATTTTCCCGCGCGCGGTCGACGCGAGCGAAACAAAAAGGTCTGGTTCGATTCCGGCTGCCATGCAATAGCGTTATGCGAATTACACCATGAACTTATTGTAACGCTTAAGTTATAGTTTGTTATCCATCCTTCGCCGAACGATTTTTTCATTTTCGTTTCGAAGCTATAAGTTGTTTTATTTAAGCCTAAATCTTTAGCAAAATAATTCGCGTTTTCAAATGTAATTGAGTCTCCGTCACTTTTAGTAATTTTAAAACATCCGATCGATTTATTGTTTTTTGAGCGTGCATCTTTTGCCCAGACATAAACCTGTGCGAGAGAATTTTTGAAGTAATTTTTTTCTAATTTTGGTCGTTTACCTTTAACCATATGGAACTTTCTTAAAACACTTAATGTTTCTTCCATAACATTTTTTAACTGATTCCTGCTCGGCATCTCCGTTATTTTATGCTTTGGCGGCCAGTATAAATAACTTTTCCCGAATTTCTGCGGCTGTATCCTTTCAGGAACATTCCTTAAGGCTGAATCACCGGGATCAAGATATATTCTAGGATCAATTTTATCACCTTTTTCTCCTATAGCATCAAGCCAATAAATTTTAAATTTATCTCCTCCTAAAGATTTCAATTTCCCTTTATTTGAAGAACTAAGATCTTTTTCAATATGCCACGCTTTGCGAGGATCAAGTACCTGAAAACGTTTAGCTCCCGCTAATTCCGATGGAGCCGGAGAACCCGGGATACAGCCGAAAAATAAATCCGGTGAATAAGCACAGCGCTTATTGTCAATCATACCGAAATCTTCTATCCAGTGTTTATCTCCGCTGCCTGAAGTTATAGGCATTCTGGCATCAACAGTACTGAGAGTTGTTGACTCATCATTTGCCATTACCTCATTAAAGCATATTGCCTCAACGCCATAAGCGGAACCGAGAGTAGAAAGCACATGATTTTCATCTCTATAATCGGCGATATTCGCGGCGAGTTGCATTTGTTTTGTGGAATTCGGTTCAAAAGGAGAATCAGCATTCGCTTTAATAAGTAACTTTCTGCATTCACGGGCTGTTACACAGTTAATATCAGAAGGGATTTGATTAGGAAGTGTTGCCGTTCCGGGCATATCGCACGAATAAATAGTTGCTCTCTGAGGAATTTCATGCATTATTTGAGATTTAGTATTAAGCAACTTTCTATTATCACCTATTAACACATTCATAAGCTCCGACATACTGCTGAACTTTCTGTCATCACCTCTCAAATGCTCTGCTGAATATTCGCGGGAATCGTTTATGCCTTCATCATTCTCATCAATGATTCCGTTCGCGTTATTGTCGATCCCATCTGCCATTAAAATCAAATTATTTTGGTCGTCATCTCCACGACCGCCGGGAAGTTTATTTTTCCCGAGTCGATAATCAATAAGTTTTTGGGCTGTTTTTGGCGAAACGCCAAGCGCGGTAGATAAATTTATTTCACCGGTGTCCCATCCGGTTCCTTTTGAATTTTGAGTTAGAAAAGCTTTTTGAACATTTGCTTTCCCGGCTTCATCTTCAATCCGTATTCTGTATCTGCCTATCAATTTCCCCGTGGTGTCTTTCATGATTTTCCATTTGGAATATTCGGGAGATTTCGTCATATTATAAATGGAATTAATGCGCGTGGCGGGATTGCGTTCATTAGCCGTAATTGTTGCTTTAACATATTCAAGTCCGGAATCGAGTAACAAATCTAACTGCTGTGAATTAATATGTGATTTGCTTTGCTTATTCTCTATATTCATTAAAGTTGTAAACGACGCTGCCATTATCGCAAGCACAACAAGAATTGCGAGAACCGCCACTAAGGCGATACCGTGGTTCGAATTAAATCGAGAAATAATCAATACGCCACGGGCGCACTTTTTAAAGCAGGAATAATCAATTTTAAAGTTAAAAAATTTATATTTATTTTTTTGATTACGCATTTCTTGTTAAATATTAAATATTGAATTGATCCGTTGTCCGTGATCTGTGAGTTATTTGTTTTCATTTTCATTATCTTGAAATGGCGGGGGCATTAAATTCAATCTCCATACTTAGTCGTCCCTTAAAAAGTCAAATTTTAGGCGATTATAAGGCGATAAAGTGAAAGCGTATTTTTATACGCTGAGCTGAAATCAACGCAGTAATCGACCAAATTTGGCTTTTACACCTTTTTTGAATCTTTTAGTGAAATCTTTTTATTACAATAAATTACAGAAATTTGTTGTTATTTTTCATCCTTTTTTGCAAGTGTTTTGCAACAAATGTTTAAAACCTTGCAATATTTCATACATTTTTCAAGCTTGAATATCCCATCAATTCTACTTTTAAGTTGTTTTTAAGGGACGACTACTTAGTGTCTGACCGAAAAGGGTTAACCGCCCCAAAGTGTTGATGAACATGAGTACATGTTATTTCATTGGTTATTGACTTTTTTTATCAAAAGAAAATTATTTTTTGCTAAGAAGTACGTTTTTTGGACTCCAAATGACTTATTTATCAAAACTTTTATTCAATTATTTCGCAAATATATTTTTGGTAAATACGTCTCTTCGGATCGAAGAGACGTATTCTACCCTTTTCGAGTAAGCCCTAATTATTTTCTCTTTAAATAATAAATGATAAATGATAAATAATAAATAATAAATAGGCAGGGTTCCGGAATCGATTCGTAACAACCCATATCAACAGTTCCTTCTTCAATTCTCGGATTGCCGTCTAAATCAACA
>Ga0164318_10007203_pt1 | contig 10780 bp, 11 predicted proteins | sample GuaBasSedimGuay9_FD_113734 | JGI IMG/M metagenome (GOLD analysis project Ga0164318, IMG submission 113734) | Subseafloor sediment microbial communities from Guaymas Basin, Gulf of California, Mexico - Guay9, Core 4571-4, 0-3 cm | ecosystem: Environmental > Aquatic > Marine > Hydrothermal vents...
AATGGAAAGAGATGGAATTCTTAAATATCCTGTAATTGCAGTGAATGATAATAAAACAAAACATTTATTTGATAATTATTATGGAACAGGACAGAGTGCTTTAGATGGTTTATTGAGAGCAACTAATGTTCTAATTGCAGGAAAAAATTTTGTTGTTTCAGGTTATGGTGACTGTGGTAAAGGTTTGGCTAAAAACGCTCGTGGTTTAGGGGCAAATGTTATTATAACTGAAGTTAATTCAATAAGAGCATTGCAAGCAAGAATGGATGGTTTTAATGTTATGCCGATGAGTGAAGCCGCAAAAATTGGGGATATTTTCATAACAGTTACTGGAAACAAAAATGTTATTGATAAAGAACATTTCAGATTAATGAAAAATGGTGCAATTCTTGCAAATGCTGGTCATTTTGATGTTGAAATAAATGTAAAAGCATTAAATGAAATTTCAAAAAAGAAAGTCAGAATAAGGGAAAATTTAGATGAATTTGAACTTGAAAATGGAAAGAAAATTTATCTTTGTGCTGAAGGGAGATTAGTAAATTTGGCTGCTGCAGAGGGGCACCCATCTGAAGTAATGTCTCTTAGCTTTTGCGGTCAAGCTCTTGCAGTTGAATATGGAATTAAAAATAAATTAGAACCTAAGGTTCATACATTACCTAAGGAAATTGATGAGATGATTGCAAAACTTCAGTTGGAAGTTATGGGTATAGAGAAGGATGAATTAACCGAAGAGCAAAAAGAATATCTTTCTTCTTGGAAGGAGGGGACTTAAAATAAGAGATTACTTTTTCTTAGAATGTTTTTTAAGGTAATTAAAATAATAACTCAGTGGGTGCTTTACTCCGCAATCCTTTGGGCAAAGACCATAGGATTTTATCTTCTCACAATTTGGGCATGAATACTTTACATTTGATTTCTCTCCAGAGAGAAATTCTATTTGATAGAGGGTTTTTTCTTCACTGAATTTTGGGAATACTGAAAATATTTTCACAATCCTCTTCTTATCTAAACCAAGATTTATAAAGAATGTTGCTAAGATGAACATACCATTATGGGAAATTTCCCCTAATCTTAAAGATTTTAATAAGGATTTGATACAAGGAGGAAATGCATCTTCATTCATTCTTTTAACATTCCACTCCACTCCAACTTTTTTAAATTTTTCAATCCCAAGCAAAGAGTTTAAATTTCTTGCTATATTAATAAATTTTTCTGGATAATAACGCTGTGAAATGCGTTTTGGTAATGCAGTAGAAGATTCAAGAGAAATTTTTTCTCTTATCGCCTCAGCAATGAGTTCAATTAATTCACTCTTGTTGTTTATCTTAACCTTTCCGTCAATAAGTTCTCTATTTACAAGTTTCCATCTTGATTTCTCTACCTTCTCTTTCCCCTTGATAATATTCTTTGTAAATTTCAAATAATCTTGAAATGGAATTTCTATCTTTCCTAACTCAATTGCTCCATCAATTTTTAAATTTAAATCAGAAATTATTTTCTTTAAATTTTCATCTGATTCCTTTTTGAGAAAATCATAAATCCTTTCTATTTCTCCATCAATGTATCTCTCTATCAATAATTTGTTCCTTGTCAAATTTGCCAAAATTCTTGCCACAACATAACTCAAAATTGAAAACTCTGCTAAAATTTTATCATTTATCTCATCTTCATTTTTTGATGCTTCAATAAAAGAACTTTTCTTATTAACTGAATTTATAACCCTTTGTCTTCCAAGTTCAATTGTAATTGAATAAACTGGATGCTCCTTTAAATCAGAAAGTGTTAAATTTAGGGAATTTACATACTCTTTTGCTTCCTCAAGGAAAGGGTACTTGGCTAAAAATTTTAAACTCTCAAAATCCATCTTATTATTTCTATCCACTTATAATTTTTTTGCAATTTTTATAAAATAATAAAAGAATATCTAAAGGAGAAAATTTATTAGAGTAAAATATTGAAATGAAATGGTGAGAAAAATGAGTAATGAAAATAATAAAAAGAAAATTTTAATACTTGGTGCTGCTGGAATGGATTTTCATGTATTTAATATGGTTTTTAGAGATAATGAGGAGTATGAAGTTGTAGGATTTACAATGGCTGCTGAGCAAAATCTTGGAACTGTTGAAGAAAGTGATGAAATAGAGATAGAGGTTTCTAAAAAGGAATGGCAAAGAATTTATCCACCAGAACTTGCAGGGAAATTATATCCAAATGGCATACCAATTTATCCTGAGAAAGATATGGAAAAGTTAATTAAGGAGAAGGGAATTGACCAAGTTATTTTAGCATATTCTGATATTTCTCACAATTATGTTATGCACTTAGCATCAAGGGCTTTGGCTAGTGGCGCTGATTTTAGGATAATTGGAACAAGAAAAGTAATGATAAACTCAGAGAAACCTATTGTAGCGGTTTGTGCTGTAAGAACAGGTTGCGGAAAAAGCCAATTCTCACAAAAAATTTGCGAAATTTTAAAAAATGATATTGGAAAGAGGGTTATAGCTATAAGGGAACCAATGCCTTATGGTGATTTAATTGAGCAGACATGTATGAGATTTGAAAGTTATGAAGATTTAGATAGGTATAAATGCACCATAGAAGAAAGGGAAGAATATGAGGCATATATAGAAAAAGGTTTAGTAATTTATTCAGGAGTTGATTATGAGAAAATTTTAAAAGAAGCAGAAAAAGAAGCAGATGTTATTGTTTGGGATGGGGGCAATAATGAAGTTTCTTTCTATGTTCCGGATTTACAGATAGTAATTGCTGACCCCCATAGACCCGGACACGAACTTTTGTATCATCCAGGTGAAGTAAATGCCAGAATTGCTGATGTTGTGATAATTAACAAGGTGAATACTGCAAAAAAAGAGAATATTGAAATTGTTAAAGAAAATATAAGGAGAATTAACCCAAAAGCAGAAATTCTCGAATCTGAATCTTTAGTTAGAGTAGATAATCCTGATGAAGTTAAAGGTAAGAAAGTTTTGGTTGTTGAAGATGGTCCTACTTTAACTCATGGAGATATGCCTTATGGTGCAGCAACAGTTATCGCAAAAGAACTTGAATGTGAAATAGTTGACTCAAAACCAAATGCTGTTGGGTCAATAAAAGAAACATTTAAAAATTTTCCACATTTAGATAAAATTTTGCCAGCAATGGGTTATAGTGATGAACAAATAAAGGAACTTGAAGAGACAATAAATAGAACGGATTGTGAGGTTGTGTTAATTGGGACTCCAATAGACCTTGCAAGATTGTTAAAAATTAACAAGCCCGCTGTTAGAGTTAGATACGGTCCAGATGAAAAAACCGTAGAAAGATTAAGAGAGTTATTAAAGAAAATTTTTGTGATTTAGAATATTTGATTATTATGACAAAATTTCAAGCAAGATGGTTTAATAAAAAGGCTTCTAGCCCTGAAAATAAGCCAGACCAAATTATTAAAACCATTGGATTAAAGCATGGTCAGAATATTGCTGATATTGGAGCAGGAGGAGGTTATTTCACACTCAAATTTGGTGAAATTGTTGGTGAGAAAGGTAAAGTTTATGCTATTGACACAAATCCAGAATTTTTACAATTCATTAGAAGTAGTGCTGAAGAAAAAGGGTTGAGGAATATTGTTACAATTTTAACTAAAGATAAATTAAATTTGCCTGAGAGTAGTGTAGATTTTATATTCATGCGAAATGTTACACACCACATATCAAATAGAGTGGAATATTTTAAAAACTTAAAGCGATTTCTAAAACCTCATGGAAAGGTTATTATCATAGAATACAAAAAAGGTAAAATTTTAACTTTTCGTAGATTATTTGGACATTATATTCCTAAGGAGATTATCATCCAAGAAATGAAAGAAGCAGGATATAAACTTGAAAAAGAATTTAATTTTCTACCAGAGCAACATTTTACAATTTACTCTCTATTTTAATATGAGAGAGTATGAGGTGGTAATTTTATCTAATTTATATACAACCAAACCCATTAATATTTTACTACCATTTTATTTTTACTTTTTATACTTTAATTAAATTTGCTTCCTCTTTGGTAAGGTAATGATGAAAAAGGGTAAAATAGAAAAGAAAGGAAAGGCCATTACGAAAAAAAGCACAAGGGAGAAAAAGCGCATTACAACTGAAAAAAAACTTGAGGAAGAAATTAAGAAAAAAGATAAAGAGATTGATGAATACAAAGAACGTTTGCTGAGATTACAAGCAGATTTTGAAAATTATAGGAAGCATCTTGAAAGGGAAAAGGAAGAATTTACAAAAAATGCAAATGAATCTTTAATTAGAGATTTATTAAATGTTCTTGACAATATTGAAATTGCAATTAAAGAAATTAAAAAGAAGGATAAGGAAATCGCAAAGGGTATTGAATTAATTTATAAAGATTTTTTAAAAATTCTTGAGAAAAGAGGTTTAAAGGAAATAATTTCTGTTGGTAAGAGATTTGACCCTTATTACCACGAGGTTATGATGCAGGAATTTTCAGATAAGGAAGAGGGTATAATTTTAGAGGAATTTCAAAAAGGTTATACGTTAAATGGGAAGGTCATTCGTCATTCAAAAGTAAAAATTTCTAAAGGAAAGAAGATTGATGGAGGTGAAAAGTAAAATGGTTAAAGAAAATGAAAAAGAGAATAAAGGGAAAGTAAAGAAGGAGAAGATAATTGGAATTGATTTAGGAACATCAAACTCACAAGCCGCAGTCATACTTGGTGGAAAACCAACTATTATTCCATCAGCAGAAGGAGCAACTTATGCTGGGAAGATGTTTCCATCGGTAGTTGCATTCACAAAAGATGGACAAATACTCGTTGGCGAACCAGCAAGAAGACAAGCAATTTCAAACCCTGAAGGAACTATAACACAAGTTAAAAGAAAGATGGGTACAAACTACAAATATAAAATTTTTGGTAAAGAATACACTCCACAGCAAATTTCTGCTTTTATTTTACAAAAAATTAAAAGAGATGCTGAGTCGTTTCTTGGTGAAGAAGTAAAGAAGGCTGTGATTACTGTTCCTGCATACTTTAATGACAATCAAAGGCAAGCAACAAAAGATGCTGGAACAATCGCTGGTTTAGATGTTGTAAGGATAATTAATGAACCAACTGCAGCCTCATTAGCTTATGGTATTGATAAAGAGGATGAAGAGCATAAAATCCTTGTTTTTGATTTTGGTGGTGGAACACTTGATGTTACAATTCTTGAATTTGGTGGAGGAGTTTTTGAAGTTAAATCCACTTCTGGAGATACACAACTTGGCGGAGTTGATATGGACAATGCAATAATAAACTACATCCTCGATGAATTTAAAAAAGAAACAGGAATTAACTTAAGAGAAGATAAAACAGCAATGCAAAGAATTAGAGAAGCTGCAGAGAAGGCAAAAATTGAACTATCAACAGTTTTAGAAACTGAAATAAATTTACCTTATATAACTGCAACAAGTGAGGGACCAAAGCATTTAACAAAGAAATTAACAAGAGCAAAACTTGAAGAACTTGTAACCCCAATTGTTGAGAAATGTAGAAAGCCAATTGAACAAGCATTAAAAGATGCTAAGTTAAGTAAGGAAGATATAACTAAAGTTATTCTTGTTGGTGGTCCGACGAGAATGCCTATTGTCCAAAAATTTGTTGAAAATGTTGTTGGAAAAAAAGTTGAGCGGGGCATAGATCCAATGGAATGTGTTGCTATGGGTGCTGCAATTCAAGGTGGTGTCCTTGCTGGAGAAGTGAAAGATATTGTTTTGTTGGATGTTACTCCCCTTACGCTAGGAATTGAAACTTTGGGAGGGGTTATGACTCCACTCATTCCAAGAAATACAACCATTCCAACAAGAAAATCACAGATATTTACAACAGCAGCAGATTTCCAAACTGCTGTTACAATTCATGTTCTACAAGGGGAACGACCGATGGCTAAAGATAACACTTCTTTAGGTCAGTTTAATCTTGTAGGAATTCCTCCTGCACCAAGGGGAGTTCCTCAAATAGAGGTAACTTTTGATATTGATGCTAATGGTATATTAAATGTATCAGCAAAGGATTTAGGAACAGGAAAAGAGCAGAAAATAACTATAACTGCCTCAACAAAATTATCAAAAGAAGAGATTGATAGGATGATTAAGGAAGCTAAGGAACATGAGGAGGAAGATAAAAGAAGGAAGGAAGAAGTTGAGGTAAGAAATAATGCCGAGTCTTTAATTTACACAACTGAAAAAACACTTTCAGAATTTGGAGATAAAATTGGAAAAGAACAAAAGGATAAGATTAATGAAAAATTAAAATCATTAAAAGAATCTCTCTCTGGAAAAGATGTAAATGAAATTAGGAAGAAAATGGATGAGTTAAGTAAAGCGATTCAAGAAGTTGGAGCAATTATTTATCAACAAGCGCAGGCAAAAGCATCACAGCAACAAGAACAAAAAGGTGAGAAAGAAGAAAAAAGTAATAAAGATGAAAAGGATGGGAAAGTGGTAGATGCAGAGTACAAAATTCAAGATGAAGAGGATGAAGAGAAGAGTAAAGAGAAGTAAGAAAATGAAAAATGTCTAAACGTGATTACTATGAGATTCTTGGAGTTAGCAGAGATGCCACTCAGGATGAGATAAAAAAAGCTTATAGAAAACTTGCAAAGCAATATCATCCAGATATCAATAAATCAAAGGATGCAGAAGAAAAATTTAAGGAAATTTCTGAAGCTTATGAAGTTTTATCTGATCCTGAAAAGAGAAGACAATATGATACCTTTGGTCATTCAGCAGCCCAGGATTTCTTTGGAAGAGGAGGTTTCTCATGGGAAGATTTTACACATTTTTCGGATATTGAAGACATTTTTGGGAGAGATTTTTTTGGAAAAGATATTTTTGATATATTCTTTAGAGGTTTTGATAAAGATAGGGTAAGAACAAAAGGAGACTACTCTTCAAGAGGGTCTGATATAAGGTATGACCTGGAAATTAGTTTAGAAGATGCTGCATCTGGAGTAAAAACTGAAATTCAAATTCCAAGAACTGAGGAATGTAAAGATTGTAAAGGAACTGGTGCAAAAAATGGGAAAGTAATGAGTTGTCCAAATTGTCATGGAACTGGACAAGAAAGGCATGAAAGAAGAACACCATTTGGATATTTTGCATCTGTAACAACATGTAGAAGATGTGGTGGTTCTGGGGAAGTAATTCAAGAGTCGTGTGAGAAATGTAATGGTTCAGGAAGAATACAAAAAACGAGAAGAATTACAGTAAAGATTCCTCCAGGAGTTGAGAGCGGTTCAAGGTTAAGGATAAAGGGTGAAGGCAATTCTGGTTTTAGAGGTGGTCCTCCAGGAGATTTATATATTGTTATTCATGTATTGCCTCACGAATTCTTTAGAAGAGAGGGGGACAATTTATTTTGTAAAATCCCAATAACATTTTCACAAGCAGCTTTAGGGGCAGAGGTTGAAGTTCCAACATTAAGAAGTAAAGTAAAATTAAAAATTCCTTCAGGAACTCAAAGTGGTACTATTTTCAGGATTAAAGGACAGGGAATGCCAAATCTTAATGAACGTGGAAAAAAAGGTGATTTAATGGTTGAAGTTAAAGTTACTACACCAAAAAAATTAAGTAAAGAAGAAAGAGAATTGTTTGAAAAATTAGCCAAAATAGAGAAGGAAAAAATGGGGGAAATTATTGGTAAAAAAGGTAAGAAAGAGAAGAATTATGGAGATGGCTTTTTTAGTAAATTTAAAAAATTTAGAAAAAATTTAAAGAGGTAAAAATTATGGATTGATTTGATATTCAATTTGGATATTTATTAAATTTATTAATAAATAATAAGAGGTAAAATTTGTAATTTATGAATGAAATGATAGCAAAAAGAAAGCCAAGTCTTTTACGTAACGTGGATAAAAGCTCAGGAATTGGAAGTAAAAGGATAGATAAAATAAAGAAGGAACATTTTGTTAAATTTTTAAGTAACCTAACTCAAGAACAAAGTATTTTAATTCTTGTTATTGTGCTTATCCTTATTGTCTGTGTGATATGGATATTTTTTGGGTATAAATACGTTTGGTTGCCAACAGAAAAAAGTTTTGAATCAGTACCATCAACTATTTGAAATTTTCTTCAATAAATTTTCTAAAAATTTTATTCCTTCATTTAAAAGAGATTTTCCCTTTTTTGTTATGATATAATATTTTCTTGCTCTGCCACTTTTATCATCTAATTTTGATGCCACATATCCTGCTTTTTCTAAGCGATAAAGAACAACATATGAAGAAATTTTTCCAATATTAAAACCAAATTTTTCCTTAATTTTATTTCTAATTTCATAACCATACATTGGTTTTTTCTTTAACAATGTGAGTATATAAATCCACAAGTTCTCTTTTGTAATTTTCCTTTTTAATCTTGCTAATGGCATCTTTCACCTTTTAATTTTTATTTTTGTTTTAGAATTTTATATATATGTAATATTTTATATCTATAAAATATATATTCCAATGAATATTCAATAATTTGATAATTTGAGGTAAGATAAAGATGAGAAAGAAGATAAAGGTTGCTATTGCAGGAGTTGGAAATTGTGCCTCTTCTTTAATTCAAGGAGTTTATTACTATAAAAATATTGATGGAAATTCCCCTTTAGTTCCTGGATTAATGCATAATGTAATTGAAGAATATAAAATTTTTGATATAAAGTTTGTTGCTGCTTTTGATGTAGATAAAAAGAAAGTTGGGAAAGATTTAAGTGAAGCAATCTTCTCTGAGCCAAATTGCACAAAGAAATTTTCAGATGTGCCAAAATTAAATGTTGAAGTAAAAAAAGGTCCTGTTCTTGATGGTGTTGCAGAAACAACCCGTGAAAAGTTTGAAGTTGATCCAAAACAGAAACCAGTGAATGTTGCTGAAATTTTAAAAGAAACAGATGCTGAAATTTTAGTTAATTATCTTCCAGTAGGTTCTGAGGAGGCAGTTAGATATTATGCTAATGAATGTCTTAAAGCAGGAGTTGCTTTTATTAATGCAATTCCAGTATTTATCGCCTCTAATGAAAAGTGGGTAAAGAAATTTGAGGAAAGAAATTTACCCATAATCGGTGATGACATTAAGTCTCAGGTTGGAGCAACCATAGTTCATAGGACTTTAACAAAATTGTTTGTTGATAGAGGAGTAAAGATTGATCATACATATCAGTTAAATGTTGGAGGTAATACCGACTTCCTAAATATGATGGAAAAACAAAGATTAAAGTCAAAAAAAATATCTAAAACTGAGTCGGTGCAATCGCAATTACCAACAAGAATAAAGAGGGAAAATATCCATATTGGTCCATCAGATTATGTACCATGGCTTAAAGATAAGAAATTGGCTTTTATTAGAATTGAGGGTAGAAAATTTGGTGATATTCCAATAAATATTGAAATTAGATTGGATGTGGAAGATTCACCAAATTCAGCAGGAGTAATGGTAGATGCTATAAGATGCTGTAAATTGGCTTTAGATAGAGGTATTTCAGGAGTATTGACTTCTGCATCGGCATATTTCATGAAACATCCGCCTCAGCAATTTTCAGATTCAGTTGCGAAAGAAATGGTTGAGGAGTTTATTAAAGGAGAAAGAGAAAGATAAAATGCTTAAATCAAAATTTAAAACCGAAGATATGACAATTCATCTTGGGTTATTATTTTCAAATTTAGGTTTAAGCCCAAATGCATGGACACTCTTGGCTTTAATTCCTGCAATTCTTGGCTTTTTAAGTTTAGTTTCCTGTCATGATTTAATTAAAGGCGTTGGCTTTTTCATTCTTGCGGGTTTAATTGATGCAATAGATGGGGCAGTTGCAAGAGTTACTGGAAAGGCAACTTCTTTTGGTGCTTTTTTAGATGGTATAATTGATAGATATGTTGAGTTATTACTTTATTTAGGTTTACTTTTTTATGGAGTCTCAGGATTTTGGATTTCTCTTTTAATTTTTGGCTCAATTATGCCATCTTTCGTAAGAGCATACTCTCATCATAGAGGTGTAATTAAAGATAAGAAAAAACAAAAAGAGATGGGTGGTTTAATTGAAAGAGCTGAAAGGCTTATTTTAGTTTATATTGCAATGATACTTGGTATATTTAATTTTATTTTTTTAAAACATATGATAATTTTAATTGCTATTTTAAGTAATTTTACAGTTTTTCAGAGAATTTGGTTTGTTTTTAAGTATAATAAATTAGATTAATAATGGTAAATCCATTTAGGGAGATATTTAAATAATCACTCCTTAATCCTATTCATATGATTAATCCTGAAAAACTTACAAGGGAGAAATTATCCAGAGCATTGGTAAGAAAACATAAAAAATTTCTTGAAGAGTATAAGAGAGAATTTGAAATTTTAGAAAAAATTAGGGTTTTAGAAGACAAAGAGGAACAGATAGAGCATTGGCTTAATTTAACTAAAAACACTAAAGAAGAAGATAAATATATTAAAGAATTAGAGGAAGCGGATAAAGAACTTGACCTTCTTAAAAAAGAATTGAAAAAGATAAGAAAAGGTTTAGGTAAAGATAATAATGAGAGAAATTACTTCTTATTAAAAAGCAAAATTAAAAATGAGGAGAATGCACTACTTTACTGGAAAGAAAAAATAAAAGAATGGAGGAAGTAAAATTAAAAAAAGAAATTAAGCGCCTTAGAGACGAGATAAATAAAAGAAAGAAGAAAATAAAAGATATTTACTTTGATATTAAAGTATACAGAGAGAAAGCAAATGAGTTAAGAAAATTAAGAGATGA
>Ga0164318_10007205_pt1 | contig 10778 bp, 8 predicted proteins | sample GuaBasSedimGuay9_FD_113734 | JGI IMG/M metagenome (GOLD analysis project Ga0164318, IMG submission 113734) | Subseafloor sediment microbial communities from Guaymas Basin, Gulf of California, Mexico - Guay9, Core 4571-4, 0-3 cm | ecosystem: Environmental > Aquatic > Marine > Hydrothermal vents >...
AAGAACAACAATTAGCCCTTTTCACAATAACATATATTCTGGAAAAAATAGCTGATGAATTCAAATACCTAATACAAGAAATACTAAAAACAAAAAAAATAGATTCAAAAATAAACCAATCAATGAAAGCAGTTTTGCCATTCTTAAAAAAAATCTATAAATTGTTTTATGATTTTGATTTTAAAGAAGCATCAGACTTGTTTGGCGATACAAGAGATTTAACAAAAAGAAGGTACACATTATACCATTATTTAGATATGGTGCCAAGCTATGTGAACCAGATTCTTGGATTGATTAGTTTTTTGGAATTGTCAAACAAGCATATAGAAAAAAAATATTTTAAAAAAACAATTTCAAGCAAAAGTCATTTTTTAATAACACCATAACCAATTAATCTCCATCTCTGGCCAAGATTACGACTAATAGTAACTCTGGAACCTTCTTCAGCGCAAACTGGTCTTTTAAGCCTGCACTTAATAACATTCTTTCCAAGTTCAGTAACAATGCCTACAGTAGCAGCAGCATTAACATTTAGCATGAAGATTTCTTTTACTTTTACAGGTTCAACAACTAGCTTATCCTTAGCACCTACAACCCTTTCAAGAAGATGAGTTTCAAGCTTTAAATCATACCAGACAGGAGGGTTTTTGCCAGGAATGCCAACAACACTGCCAACTAACTTATCGCTCTTGACAACTGATGGGTCTAGTGTAGTCATGATTGCTAAACTGCCACCAGGAACAGCTTCCTCAACTTTTTGAGAACCAGTAATAATAGAAACAATCTCAGTGTTCAAAGGCTTCCAGACCTTGATATTTTTTTCTTCAACTTCATAGCCAGGAAGAATTTCAACATTGTCCCCGATTTTTAATTTGCCTTGTTTTAAAGCACCGCCAAGAACGCCGCCAGTAAGATTATCCGGGATAGTGCCGGGTTTGTTAATATCAAAACTTCTAGCAACAAACATCAAAGGAGGCTTGGACAAGTCTCTTTTAGGGGTTTTTATGACGTCTTGAATAGTTGCCAAAAGAACATCCAAGTTAATATTATGCAAAGCACTCATAGGAATAACAGGAGCATCCTTGTATTGCGTGTTTTTCAAAAATTCTTTGATTTGCTTATAATTTTTTAGGGCAGCTTCTTCGCTTACTAAGTCAATTTTGTTTTGAACAACAATCAAATGCTTAACGCCCACAATTTCAAGAGCCTGAAGATGCTCTCTTGTCTGAGGCTGAGGACAAGGCTCATTGGCAGAAACCATCAAAATAGCACCATCCATTATGTTAGCACCGCAAAGCATAGTAGCCATAAGACTTTCATGCCCAGGAGCATCTACTAAAGAAATCTTTCTTAAAAGCTTGCCTTTTTTGCCTGTTTCAGGATCTGTTTCAGAAATCCCATATTTTTCAAAACCCTTTTTTCCAGGATATTCATAAATGCTAACATCAGCATAACCAAGACGAATAGTAATGCCTCTCTTAATCTCCTCACTATGAGTGTCAGTCCATTTGCCAGACAAAGCCTGAACAAGTGTTGTCTTACCATGATCAACATGACCAATCAAGCCAATACTTACTTCTGGCTGTAATTCTGTTTTTTTACTTTCTGAATTCTTAACAGTTTTATTTTTACTCATAAAGCGACAATAAAATAAAACATTTATAAAGTTATCTTTTATGCATTATAGAAAAGCTGGTCTGAATACATTTTTAATAAAACCTGTTTAACAGACTGAATTTGTTTTGAACGAACTCAATTTCAAGAATCTCGCAATTTCTAATGTTCTCATCAAAGCCTGCAAATATTTTAGAAAAATAAGAGTTTAAGATAGTTTTGTGGGAAAAAGCTACAACAGTTTTATAACTTTCTTGAACTTTTTCATAAATAAACTCATGAAATCTAAGAACAGCCTGTTCAATTGTTTCTGTTTTTCTTTCTGCAATAAACTCATTTAAACGTTCATCAAGATTAATATCAAGATTCAAGAATTCTGCTGCATAACGAGACGTGTCAATTGCTCTTTTTTCTTTTGAAGCATAAAGTTCAATGTTTTTTTCGTTTTTCAACAAATCATTCAAAAGATAAGCTGTTTCTAAAGCCTGTTTGTGTCCAACATCAGTAAGTTCAAACCATTCTGGAAAAACCTCAGGATTATAATCCTTGCTCAAAGGAATGCCATTATAAGTCTCAATACCTTTTTCATTAATTCTGAGATTTCTATTCAAAAATGTTTCACCATGCCTAATGAAAAAAAATTTCATAATCTTTAAAATTTAAAATTGTTTTATAAAACCATTCTTTTTGAATCAGTTTCAGGTCTTAACCAGTTCTTTAACTTTTTTAATACATTCCTTTAAATGCTCTTCATCAACAGCTTCAGGATTAAACCTGAGCAAAGGCTCTGTACCGCTCTTCCTGATATTAAACCAGCAAGGACCTGCGTCTATGCTCAAGCCATCAAGCTCATTGTCAATCTTATCCTTAAAATAATTCTTAATATTTTCCAAAGCTTTATCCTGATCATCAACTTTAAGATTAATCTCTTCAGAAGTCGCATACTTTTTCAAAGGAGCAACAAGCTCAGAAATCTTTTTGCCTGTTTCTGAAAGCAAAGCAAGAATAATCAACAAAGCCAAGTCACCAGACTCTGCAAAATTAAAATCCTTAAACAGAAAATGACCAGAAACCTCACCAGCAACAATGCAGTCATTCTTTTTCATGACAGGAGGAATATTAGCATGGCCTACTTTAGACAAAAAAGTAACACCACCCATCTCCTCAACCTTATCTTTAACAATCCTGCTAACACTGACTGTCCTTGCAACCCTTTTACTTCTCTTGCTAAAAAACTGAGCCAACAAAACCAAAATATGATCTGCCCTGATTCTCTCACCAGTCTCGTCAATAAAAAAAATCCTGTCACAGTCAGCATCATAAGCAGCGCCTAAATCATAATTGCCTTTCTTAATTTTGTCTTGTAAGTCTTTGGTGTTTTCTGGCTTAGTAGGATTAGGCATATGATTAGGAAAACGGCCATCAGGCTCTTTAAACATGATTTCATACTTTACTGGCAGGCCCTTAAGAACCTCAGGAACAATCAAACCACCCATACCATTGCCTGTATCAATAAGAACCTTTAAAGGCTTGAAATCTGCCTTAACTATACTTCTTATTTTTTCAACATAAGACTTAACAGCATCTTTTTCAACAACATTGCCTTTTTTATCAACATCAGGAAACTCATCAGCCCTGTAAATATCTTCAATCTTTTTCAAGCCAGTTTCTTTGCCAAGCTTAATAACGCCTTTTTGAGTGATTTTAAAACCATTATACTCAGGAGGATTATGGCTGGCAGAAACCATAACAACATCATTTTTTTCAGCCTCAAAAAAACAAACAGGAGTGCTAGTTAAACCAATATCAACAACATCAGCACCCTGATCAGTAATACCATAAATCAAAGACTTAGTCAAAGCAGGACTACTCAACCTGCAATCCCTGCCAACAACAATCTTGCTGGACTTCAAAGCAACAACAATCGCCCTGCCAAGCTTATAAGCAAAATTCTCATCAATTTCTTTAGGATAAATACCTCTGATATCATAAGACTTAAATGGTTCAGCCATCTTTTCAACCTCCTTATAATCAAAACAAAAACAGCTTTAATTCATAAATCTTGCGTTAAAAGCCAGCCTCAAAACTTTTTCTAATTATTTTCATTCAAAAAATCCTTGAAGAATCTATCTAGTTGTGCAAAAGGAAGATTTAAAGCATAGCAGCTATTTACATTATCAATATGAATGTGCTGTTTATTTGCAATCAAAATGAGAATAGAAGCAAAACTGCGGAAGAAATTTTTAAGAATAGATTCAACACTAAATCTGCTGGGCTTTATAATGCAAAACCTGTAACAGAGAAACAGATTTCTTGGGCAGATACTATTATAGTGATGGAAGAAGCTCAGCGTAGCGAGATCGCTAAACGCTTTCCTAAGCAATATATGCTTAAAAGGATCCTTTCTCTTGATATACCTGATATTTACCAGTATAACCAACCCGAGCTTATTGAAATCTTAAAAACTAAATTTGAAACACTACTTCAAATAATTATCAAATAATTCTCTGTTTTTAGCTTTCTCTTTTAGTCTCTTATAATTTGAGATTTCTACGTTCAGGAGAAAGACATTCTAAGAATATCCTGTTTGTTCTTCAGGCATTAAATCCTTTGTCTGGGAGAATAAATCTTTAAAGGAACAGATCCTGGCCGAACCTGCTTAGAATAATTCCTGTTTTGAAGCGTTTTCCTATCTGTTAACCAATCTGAAGATCTTTTTGGCAAGTAAGAAACAGGGCCTGTCTTTTCATACCAACTCTTAAAGTTTTGAAAAGTCAATTTTTCCTTATTTGATCTTGTTTTAGCAAACCATTTCATCAAAAGCTTTTCAAATCTTTTCATCTCTTTTGCAGTAATCTCATAGTCCTTTCCTGCAAACAGCTTGTATGCTTTCTCAATTTCATCACCAGAAAAATATTTATCTATAACAGGATTTGAATCTATTGCTTCTTTAGCTTCTTTTTCTAATTCATATGCTATACCATCAGCGAAATACCTCAAGAACCTATCATTTCCTATCTTGTACTCACGAAAAGGTCTTTGTTGAGTAAAGTTGGTTTCTTGCCCAGTTTTCTTGCTATCAGAATCCTTTGACTCTGTAATAGCTACAAATATCAAAAACGATGCGCAAAGCATCGCAAAAATCACTATTCCAGTGGCCAGTTCAGCTGGACTTTCTTTATATGGCACTTCTTCGTCTGGTTTGGAATAGGCTTGTCGTTGTACAACCTCAACATTTGAAATACGCTTCTCATGAGAGTCTCTTACATGCTTCAACACACTCGCACCCCTTGGGGTTAAGCCATCTTCCTCTCTGTATTCAGCAATGTTTCTTATGCGTTCTAATTCATCAATAAATTCTTCCATTGTTGAGAATCTTTTTTCAGGATCATATTCAACGCCTTTTTTTATAAAAAACGCCAGATTCTTTTTGACTCCTGCTTTTTTTAGACCGTCATAAGGATGTTCACCAATGCCTAAATGCTTTCCAGTCACTAATTCGTATAGGATCTTTGTCAGGCTGAAAACATCGCTTTGCACTGTAGGCTGTTTCCCTTCTATCTGCTCTGGACTGGCGTATTGAATAGTTCCCTGAAAATCATTAGCAGAACTGTAATTAGAAAGTTTAATTCTTGATTGGGCATCATCTGCCAGAATCTTTGCCAGGCCAAAATCACACACCTTGACCTCTAAGTTTTCACTGATCAAAATATTCTCTGGTTTAAGGTCTGAATGAATAACCCCTTGTTCATGCGCGTAAAGAACTGCCTGCGCTGATTGCAGTATGATATCTATTGCTTGCCCACGCGTCAAGCCTCTTATATTTCTCAAATTTTGCCCATCAAGAAATTCCATCAGCAAATAAGGCTGGTTTCCAATCTGCAACTGCTCTATCTTCAGGATGTTCTTGTGCTCCAATCTTTTGTTCGCTTCTGCTTCTCTAAAGAATTCTTTCAGCAATTCATTCTTTTTAGGGAATTTCATTGCCTTAACAGCATTTGTTCTTGAACGAACCTTCCAAACCTGACCAAACCCTCCTTCTCCTAGTTTTTCTTCTAAAGTATAACCATCTATTATTTTTCCAGGCTTTAATTCCATTTTTATGTGCAATTGCAAGAGGCAAGTTCTGCTTCACAAGTGTCTAGCTGAGATTTATAATCATCCCTGTCAGCTTCACAATCACTTAAATCCTCCTGCAAGCTCTCAACTAAAGTGTTCTTAGCAGATAAGTCATTAAGGGCTGCTGTGAGGTCTGCCTTGACAGAACTCAACTGAGACTCTAATTTGTTTTTCTCAGACTCAAGCTTAGCCTTCTCACTGGCGACTTTCTCTTTCTCAGACTGAACCTCAGTGTATTGCGTACTAAACTCCTTCTCCCTCTCAGCTTTTAACTCTAATTCCTGACGATAGTTCTGCAGGATCTGCATAGTAGAATTCAATTCCTTAGATGTTCTCGCAAGCTCACCCAGCTTTGAAGTATATTCTGCATTCAGCTTGTCAAAATTACTCTGAAAAAACACAGTTGAAAGCACCAGAGCCACTGCGCTGACTAAAATAAGAAACAATAACAACACATTAGCATTCTTAGTTATGAATCCCATTCTATTACTCCTTTCTCATAATCCTCCTTATAAATATTTCTAATAAGTATATCAGGATGGCAGGCAACAAGAAAGGCCACAAGAGAGGATTCTTAGATACAATTGTCCTCTTAGACCTTGTTTTTGCATTCTCAACAATCCTCTTGACATCACCTGCATCAAAAATCCTGCCGCCAGTGCTCCTGACAACAAGCTCCAAAGCATCATTCATCCCGACTGATTCAAACTCAAGAGGATAATTAACAGCAAACTGAGCGCCTGCAACATTCTTGAACCCAGTGGACTCAGGTGAAATGCTTGCGCTGAAAGTATCCTCATCAATCTTGTAAAAGCTGACTCCCTCTGCTTTAGGAGGGATCTTTGATTTAACAATAACTTCAGTAGGCTCGCCCAACATAGTATCCTTTGCCTCAACAAAAGAATTGCTCTTTCTCTCAGGGTCGCCTATCGCCCAATTCAATATCCTTGAAATGATCTTAGAGTTCTTCTTGCTCAACAAGTCGCCAGCCCACTTTGATCCATCATCAGTCGCAAGAGCAACAACCCTTCCCAATCCTAGCCTTGAGACAGCAAGCAAAGGATCTCCGCTGGAAGTTGTCGCCAAAAGCCTTGCAGTGGTCTTTGGAGCAACAGAATTAAAGCCAGTGATGACTGCGGGAATATTAAGGTCTTGCGTGATGAAATGATTGCTGTCAAGGATCGTGAAGCCAAGCCTGCCACCAGTCTTGTTCATATCCTCAGGATCACCAAACAAAAGCTTCAGCCTGCTCTCCTGATTAGCCCTGAAGTAAACACCATTAGTCAGCTGGGCCAACTTCATCATCATACCCTCATCAGTGGACTCGCCAACACCAACAGTATAGATCTTAAAACCACTCTTAGCAGCATAACGCGCAGCCTCTATCGCTGCAGACTCTGCCTGAGTGTTTCCATCACTGATAAGGATGATATTCTTGCTTCCAGCGAGATTACCCAGGATAGAGATCGCTTTCATGATGCCTGCGCTGATAAGAGTGCCTCCGCCGTCCTTCAGGCTGGCAATAGTATCATCAAGATGAGATTTCTCAAACACATAAGTCGGCGCAGAGATCATCTTCGCCTCTGTGTTAAAGACAACAACACCCAACCTTGTGTTCAAAGAAAGGTCTTTCAAAGCCTCAATAGCCAAAGCCTTCTCAACATCAACAGCCTTGCCCTTGCCCAAAGCGCTGCCAGTGCTTCCAGAGATATCAATAACCAAAGCAACATTGACATCCCCCTTCTTCTTGCCAGGCTTGCCGACAAAGAAAGGAAGCATGGACTCAAAAACACTGCTCTTATAACCACCCTCCTCAAAACTGTTCTCACCGCCAAACACGACAAGCCCATTCCCATCAGAAACAAAATCATGCAAAACATCAACAGCAGGCTCTAAAGAACTGGCAGGCAGGTCATTGACTATAACAGCATAATACTTACTCAGATCCTTAGGGACATATTCCAAAGCATCCACATCAAACAGCTCGTCCAATAAAGTCCTCAAATAACTCTTCTTCTCACTGACAAAAAGAACCTTCGGAGGAGGGACCACCTTCACAGTCTTATAGAAAACATTATTCTTAGCAAAAAAATCATTAGCAGCGCTGATAGAAGCCACTAACTGATGGTTGCCATCATCAAATTTCCTCTCAAACTCAACAGCATCTTTAGAAGTATCCTCATCAAGAATAGTCTCGCCATCCAAAGTGACCTTAAGATGGACTGTCTTGATCGCACCAGCCTTATTGATCCTTACAGAGAACGAATTATCAGTTCCACTCATAGTCTTAGAAGGCCCGAAGATCGTCACAGAAGCATCAGACCTTTTCGCCTTAAGCCTGACTGCATTGATAGACACATTCAGCTTAGAAGCATACAGAGCCACATCACCAAGATCAGCTCCAGCATTAGCATTCCCATCAGAAAACAACAGGATACTGCCGCCAGGCTGCAAAGAATTCAGGATCTCATCCCCAATATTTGATACCTCGCCAGAACAAATATCCTTCCTGTCAACATTGATCATATCCTCCAAAGCAGCCTGTAATTCCTTAGAAGTGTCCTCAAATAGTTGCATACTGTCAGACTTGTCCACAAGCAATTGCACAAAAGCATCCCCTTTAATCGTCTTCTCTGATATTGTGTAAGGCCCTGCAATAGCAATCACCAACAACACAATAATCAGAATCCTAGTGATCAAGACAACCTTCCTGAGTTTTCTCTTGCTTTCCCTTACCTCAGGATCTTCTTTCACTCTGATAAAATCCCTCTTAATCAAAAAAATCAGCAGCAAGACCAAAGGAATCACCAGCAAAAGCAAAGCAGGATGCTCAACAAAACCCCTTGCGTGAACCAAAATATCCCTAAGACTGATCATAGGTCTCCCCTCACCTTAATATAGACTAATTCAACAAAACTCATGACCAAAACAAATATCAGAAGAAAAACAGCCAACTGGCGTTCTCTCTGTTCTTTGACAGGCTTCAGCTCATAAGATTTGCTTTTCGTGCCGATAATATTCACAGGGTTGATCTCAGATTCCTTCTCACTCAACAAGTTCGCAACAACCTTCCTATCCTCTAACTCATAGACTCCTTGTTCGTCAAGCAGCAAAGCAGCAGTTGTAAGCTTCTTATGGGGTGTCTTGACAGACTGCTTATTGTCAAGAAGAAGCATCTCACCAGTCTTAAAATTCAAAGATCTCACATCCATCCTATCAGTAAGAAACTTTATCAATTCCGTCCAAAAGATCGGATAACCAGTGCTGAACTTGAAATCACTGCCCTTCTCAAGAAAACCAAAATAGACGCTCTTTCCAGCACCCATCTGCTTTGCCACAACCAAAGGAGTATCAACAGCGCTGGCAATCACAGTCCCTTCCTTGTTCTCAGCATTAAGAAGATACTGGACGTTCCCAAAATCAATATTTTTAGTGAACTTATTGAGCTGCTCAACCACAACCTTGCCGCCATCTTTCCTGCCGCTCAGCTTCACAGGAAGAAAATCATAATCAATCTCCTCACTATCCTCCTGAGCGCAAAAGATGAAAGCAGCGCCATCAGCCATCCTCTTCTTCAAATCCTTAAAAGTCCCTGAAAGCAGCTTAGACTTATCAATATCTGCAACAACATAGACATCAAAATCATCTTCAGGCATTATAGGAGGTTTTATGATCTTCAGATCAACCTCACCGCTTGCCTCTAAAGCATTAGTCAAAAAAACACTTGGATTATTGCTGATCAAAGCAACCTTGACCTTATCTCCAGAAGGCCCGCTGATATAAGCAACATTATCAACATCAAAATCATCTTTAGGCGATAAAGTAATCTTAGTAATATCAGAAGGCGTCTTTACAGATACAGATTCAGTTCCCTTCGCAGGAATAGACAAAGACTTAGCCAAAGAGCCAATGTTCAGGTCCACCTTCTCTTGCTTGTCATTGAAATTCTTGACATAAATAGTGGTCATCTCTTCATCAACACTAATATCCACAATACCAATATTATTCCTTTTCTCCTTGAAAGTGTTTATGAAGTCCACAACCAGGCCCTTGCTCTGAAGGATCAGCTTAGCAGTCTCAGGATCCTGCCCCCCTGTATTGATAAAATCGCTAAAAACAATGACCCTGCCCTCTCTGCCAGAAAGCACCTCACCTGCAAGGATGATCGCTTCACCAAGATTTGTTTCAGTCTCCTTAGGCTCTAGGCTTTCAAGAAAATCCTTTGCTTCAGAATAACTCGCGTCCTTCAAGGCCAAAAAAGGAACATTCTTCGCGAGAATGATAGAATTGCTGCTGCCCAAACTGTCAATAGCCTTAGACCTGGCAATATCAAACCTTGTCCTTGCGCCTTCCAAAGTCTGAGAACTTGCGCTAACATCAATCACCAAAACAGTGTTCTGCGCAGCGACATCAAGCTGATAAAAGGTCGCTGGCTGAGTGAAAGCCATAGCCAAAGCAAGGACCAAGAAGAACTGAATCAGAAACAACCAATCCTTAGTGAAATACCTGAAAAAAGAAGATACTCTCTTAGACCCAGAAGACCTGATGAAAAACATCAAAGAAGGAATGTTCATGATCTTAGGGTTGGGCCTGATAAGATACAAAATAATCAAAGGCACCAGAGATAACAATGCCAAAAACCCAGCAGTTGAGCCAAAATGCATTATGCTTACTGAAATATCGCCATCATTTTTAAAGGTTTTTGAGAAAAGAAATAGACACTTCACATTCCTTCAGCATTACAAACAAGAATGATTTGACTGGATCAAATTTTAGGTCGAGACTTAAATCACACAAGAAATCGCTACAAACTCATAAGCTCTCAGCCACAAGCTTTAGACTCATACTCCAAGCCAAAGGAATGTTTTCATTATGTTTCTCGCTGTTAGCAAAATAAAGTTCAGGAAGCTCTCCTCTATCATTTAATGCTTCTTTAGTCTTCTTCAAATAAAAAGAATGCTTTTCTTTGTTTCCAAGCAGCTTATGGCAAATCGCTAGCCAAGGCAAGCCAAAAGTCCATTCAGCTTCTCCACCATTATAATAGT
>Ga0164318_10007207_pt1 | contig 10778 bp, 7 predicted proteins | sample GuaBasSedimGuay9_FD_113734 | JGI IMG/M metagenome (GOLD analysis project Ga0164318, IMG submission 113734) | Subseafloor sediment microbial communities from Guaymas Basin, Gulf of California, Mexico - Guay9, Core 4571-4, 0-3 cm | ecosystem: Environmental > Aquatic > Marine > Hydrothermal vents >...
TAGTAAGTTCATCATACCTAGGAGGATCTCTGTGAATAGGATTCCTTTTTCCAGTTTCAATGTTACCTAAACCATCAATTGCATCACCAATTACATTAAATAATCTACCTTTAATTGCATCACCGGTAGGCATTGAAATAGGTTGCCCTAAAGCAACTACTTCCATACCACGATATAGTCCATCGGAAGAATCCATTGCAATTGTACGAACAGTATTTTCGCCAATGGCTTGTTGGGCTTCTAATATTAATTTATCACCGTTGTCTCGAATAATTTCGAGAGCATCAAATATCTTTGGGAGATCTTCTTCTTTTTCAAAAACTACATCAATAACAGGGCCTATTATCTGTGCAATACGACCAACGTTCTTTTTGTCCATAAAAAGCTATTATTTACAGGATTAAAATATGGGCGCAAATATAATAATTTATCGTAACAATTGAGTACTTAAAGTCTTAAAAAAAATAAGGACTAATGTATGTATTTAATAATAAAAATTTATGCTAGTAAATGTCGTTGTAGTAGTCAAAATCAAGGTTTATATTATAGGGTTTTTTAGTTCTTTGTTTCATATTGTTCCCATCTACGCTCCTCACGCTCCATTAAAGTATCAAATTTTTTAGGATGATTAATAGTTATAGTTATTGGTTTATTATTGTATGGATGTACAAACGATAACTCAACCGCAGCTAAAAATAACCCCTTTCCTTTTAATAAAGGACCCGTACCATATTGTCTATCACCAACTATGGGAAAGCCAAAATCTGCCATATGAATACGTAATTGATGAGTCCGCCCAGTGTGTGGAATTAACTCAACAAGTGATAACCATTGTAGTTTTAATGAGTGACAATGAGAAATTGGTTTGTAGCTTGATAGAGCTTTTTGATTAACTATGGGAGTAGTTATTTCTCCTGCATCATGTAAATTGCCAGCTACAATTGCAGTGTACTTTTTTTGAATTTCGCGCTTTTCAAACTGTTGACCAAGTTTCATTATTGCTGATGCTGTTTTGGCTACCAAAAGCAAACCTGATGTTGGCATATCTAATCGGTGAACAGGACGAGCCCACTTTAATGCATCTGGCTCAGACGAGTGCTTTATTTTTGTTACCAATGCATTTTGAATTGTATAATATTTATTACCACTTACCTCTATTCCTGAGGGTTTGTTAATAATGGCAATGTGTTCATCTTCAAATATTATGTCCAGCTTAATATCTAAAGCCTTGGGTGGTTTTAATTCTAAATCAATTAGAGATATTTGCTGATTTGCTATAACCCAACTTCCTGAATTTCCCGGTATGCCATCAACTAATAATTCTTCCCTTTTAATAATTTTTTTTAAGGCACTACGTGAAGGCACAGTCTTAATAACCTGTAAAGCATAGTCCAGTAAGCGAGTTTTAGGCACCCCTATTGGTATTTTATGTTGTTCAATAATGAGCATTTCTTATTACTATTACTTTTTTAAATTTCTTTTTTGCTCAAAAAAGGTGTTTAATAGTTTGTTACACTCCTTTTCCATTATTCCTCCAATTATTTTTGTTTTTGGATGCGTAATCGAAGCATCAGTTTTTGAATATCCTCGTTTTGTATCATATGCTCCAAAAACAATTTTACCAATTTGAGTCCAATAAGAAGCTCCAGCACACATAACACATGGTTCGAGAGTAACAAATAGTGTGCAATCGCGTAAGTATTTACCTCCAATATAATCGGCAGCAGAAGTAAAGGCTTGCATTTCAGCGTGAGCTGTTACATCGTTTAGGGTTTCGGTTAAATTATGTGCACGTGCAATTATTTGGTTATCATATGTAATTAGAGCACCCACAGGTACTTCATCTCTACCGAAGGCTATTTGAGCCTCTTTTAGAGCTTCCTTCATAAAATATTCATCGGTATGTATTGATAGCATATTTTTTTCTTGTAAGATTATTTCAAAGCTAGTAGTAATCACATTCAACTAACCCATAGTTTTTTGTAAAAACAGTTGATGTAAATATGTTAAGTTTTAATAACTCGTTTATTTTTTTGAATTACAACTCCAATCCATAGTACTAGAGCGGCTACAATGAAGGCTGGAATAAATGATGATTTTGCAGAAAATTGTTCAGGTGATAATATTCCCCAGGTAAAAAGTACAATATTAACTGCAAATCCAAGAAGTATACTTGCCAATGCTGCTTTTCGATATTTTATTGCGTTTTTTGATGTTAGCGCAAATAAGGTAATTGGTACAAATAGGGCAATGGTTGAAATGCCAACAATCATTAAATCAACGATATATGGAAAAACTAATGCTACAAATAATGCAATTATTCCGAAAATAATGGTAATGTATCTTATTTTTGAGTATATATTTCCAACCTCTTTTGATTTTCCCCAGCCAGCAAAATCCTTTACCGCTGAGATTGAAATAATATTCAAAAAGCTGTCGCCTGATGACATAAGTGCAGAAAGCAAACCCACAATTGCAAATCCAAAAATAAAACCACTACTATGGTTATTGATAAAAATATATGCAACATCTTTTGGGTCAACTGTTTCTTCAGAAATTATTCTAATAGACATCCCAACCAGTGGAAAAATTATATAAAACGGTAGCATTCCTAAACCAGAAATTATACTCACTCGTTTTGCAGTTTTTTCATCCTTTGCCGCAAGCACACGTTGCCAAATATCCATACGAACTAAAACTGACCACGACAGAAAAAGGGGTAGGGCAATTATAAATATCCAACCATAATAAGATCCATTAAGCATTTCGGCGGGTAGTTCATCAAGACGGCTGAAGAAAGCTGTATCATTAACAATTCCGGGAATAAAAATTAACACAATCATAATTAATATTGCGATAAACTGAATCATATCAGTGATTATTACACCAGACAAACCTGCTATTGCTGTATATACAATAACAATTATTGCAGATATTATTGCAGCAGTGGTATAACCTATTTCAAATGAAAATTTGAGTAAACTTGCCATGGCCACAAACTGAGCTGCAAGTAGAAAGAAGAAAATAAAGATATTTACCCCACTTACTGTTGCTGAGAATATTTTGGCAAAACCCGGATTATCATCAGATGTATAGCTATGATTAAGAAAGTGTGGCAAGCTGTAGATTTTATTGGTTGCTCCTAAGGTTCTAATTTTTCCTGCAAAAAAGAACATTATCATAAAACCAATTACATATGCAATACCAATACCTACAGCTGCCAACCCCGATTCGTAACCCATTGCTATTAGTCCAATTGATGTTCCTCCACCAACAAAAGTTGCAAGTACAGTAAAAACAAGCGGAAGTGTTCGGGTATTGCGATTATTAACAAGATATTGTTCTAAATCAGAAGTTTTAAGATGGCGAAACGACAATATCATTACTGCCACCAAGTATAATACTATCCAAAAAATTAACCAATTCATATTAGCATTTTAAGTGAATCTTATATTAATATATTCATTAATCTCCTTGAGAGAAGTAATTTCTTGAGATGCATTTCCTGAGCGAACATAAAACTTTTCTATTTCCTGCCCTTGTTTATTCTTCGACTTCAAAAACACCGGATTCTCAGATGCTTTTATTTGAATTGAACAAATAGTTTTTTCATCAAAAATATGGAATCCCATAAGTATATTTTCATTTGAAAATGCAATGCCATACTGGTTATTGATAAGTTTACGTGAGTGTAATTCAAAATAATCAGCATCTTGCTTTTTAAGGGTGCTAAAATCTTTTTCAAGACCTAATATTTCTAAGTCATCGCTAACACCAATAAATAATATTCCGCCTTTTGCATTAGCAAAAGCAGCAATACTTTTTAGTATTACAAATTCCAAAATTTTATTTACTTTTTCTTCACGATAATCCCATCTAATTGAAGATTTGAATTCAATATATTCAGTTTCTCCAGCGTCAATTAATTCTTTAACCTTAGGATTTGCTAATGCAGAAAGTTCATTTTTCTCTTTTAGAGAATTAGCATTTTTCTTTTTTCTAAAAAACACAAATGCAAGTATTAAAGTTATAACAAAAAGGCTAATTGATATGTATAAATAAATTAGTTCTTGATGGTTTTCAGTTTCTGCAAGATCAGTTGCTGAAATTGTAACAGCAAATCCATCTACGCCTATACTAGGCCCAATATTATCAATTCGCGACCAAAATATTTGATTAAATTTCTCAAAAGAGTATGAATGAGCTGCCATATTTTGATTCTTGCTCCAAGAATCTGTAATTTCAATAATTTTTGGTTTTAATGCATTATATCTTGAAACTATTGTTGTGTCAGATGTTACAATGGGAGTAATAATTGTGTTGTTTGATGTGATAATTGAAACCAAAGGATTTTCAAACTTAAGCACTGAAACAAAATTATTACTCATTTCTTTAGTGCTAAAAATTAGTCCTGAAATTATTTTTTCACCATCATTATTAGTGGTTTGAAAAATGTTTGTTAATAAATCTCCTTTATCAGATAATTGACTTTTAGATATTCTCCAAATGAATTTAGTGTTTTGAAGTTGTTTGTTTATTTTAATCAATATTAAATCATCTGGAAAAAAATTATATGTATCAGTCCATTCACTAATAATATCTAGCTTATTGTTAAGTCGGTTCCAGTTAACAACACTATCTGCCAAGTTTAAATCGTAAGCCATTGCCCAAGTTGAATTATCACGATAAATAACATAGCTAAAGTTATCATGCACTAAAAATACACCCTTTAGATACTTATCTTTCTTTATCATTTCAGAAAAAAACACATTAAGATTTGTGCTCTTAAATTGTTCTCCATCAGCTTTTTGTATATTTGTGTTTAATTCATCAATTGTTTTTGATGCAGAAACAAGAAAAGTGTTTAAACTCACTTTAAAATCTTCTGATGCTTTAGATATAATTTCATCAGCAAAAGTATTTTCTTTATTTTTCATCCAATAAATAAATAAACTTGCGATGGTGATTATTATAAAGAAACTTGTAATTAGGATTTTATTCTTATGCGGCATAGTAGAATATTATTTAGATTTCAAAAATAGGATATTTACGGATAAATTAGCGTCATACTTCTAATATTCGTGTATTTTTTGGAAGAAAATAACAAATAGCAATTGTCAAACAATAAATATAAAACTAATAGCAATATCAAGAACCCAAACTACTGGATGTAAAATTGTGTATAGTTTGGAATTTAGTTTTTTAAAAATTGGAATTTCCCTGCCTGTTCGGCAGACAGGTTTGAGTTTTGTTTTATTGCTATTTGAGTTTTTTGGTTTACCCAGATTGGGAGGGTGAAGTATTACATTTTATATTCATGGAATCTTTATTGTATTTTTGAAACAAATTAGTTTCAAGATGAATAGTAATAATAAAGGATTTGCAAGTGATAATTGGTCGGGAGTTTGCCCCGAAATAATGACAGCTTTGGGTGATGTTAATAAAGGTCATTTATGGGCATATGGTGAAGGTGAAGATGTAGTTTCGGAGGCGGCTACAAAAAAATTTGAAGAGCATTTTGGTAAAGATATTGCTGTATTTTTTGTGTATAACGGAACTGCTGCAAATGTATTGGGTGTTAACCAACTTATGAATTCGTACCATGCAATAGTTGCAGCTTCAACTGCCCATATGAACGAAGATGAATGTGGAGCTCCAGAAAAATTTATTGGATCAAAAATATTAGAAATAGATACCAAAGATGGTAAAATAACTGCAGCTCAGGTTGAACCTTTTTTGCATAGTATTGGCTTTCAGCATCATTCACAGCCGAAGGTTCTTTCCATATCTCAGGTAACTGAAATGGGAACAGTTTACACTCCTAGTGAAATAAAAGCTTTAGCAGATTATGCACACAGTAATAATATGTATTTGCATATGGATGGTGCTCGCATAAGCAATGCTGTTGTTGCTCTTAATACTAATTTTAGAAGTATTACCACCGATGTTGGTGTTGATGTTCTTTCGTTTGGGGGAACAAAAAACGGACTAATGTTTGGTGAAGCAGTGGTTTTCTTTAATAAAGAATTAGCTGATAATTTTGAATATGCTCGTAAACAAGGTATGCAATTACACTCTAAAATGAGATTTATTGCAGTACAGTTTAACAGATATTTGACTGATGATTTTTGGAATATTAAAGCGACTGTGGCAAATAATATGGCTACTAGTTTAGCTGATGAAATTGCAAAAATCTCGGAACTTATTATTTCACAAAAACCAGAAGCAAATGGTATTTTTGTTTTAATGCCTACCGAGTTAATTCCAAAATTACAAGAGCAGTTTTTCTTTCATATATGGAAAGAAAATCCAGAAGGTGTAGAAAATATGAAAGAAGTAAGACTTATGTGTTCATGGGATACTACCGAAGAGGATATTGAAAGGTTTATTGGTTTGATAAAGAGTAATATTGATTTTACAACCTTTGCGGAAAGTACGCTTGGCCGCCCCAATAATAAAAATAGATAGTTTCTAACTCTGCCTAAGTCGGGATTTATTACCATCAACAATGGATTGAGCTTCATTAGTTGTTCCGAGCATAATAGCAATCCACTTTGTACTTTCTTTTTGCTCTAATATAATTTTTACAATCATTGTAAGGGGAACCGAAAGAAACATACCCACAGTGCCAAAAATAAATCCCCAAAAAATTAATGAGATAAATACTATTAGGGTTGAAAGCCCTAACCCTTTGCCCATAATTTGAGGCTGGATAACATTGCCAACTATCATGTTTATAGCAAGATATGAGCCAAGTGTCCACATGGCACCACCAAACCCCAGCTGTACGGCAGCAAATAATATGGCAGGTACTCCGGCTACAATTGATCCGATATTAGGAATAAAATTTAATAGGAATACCAAAAATGCCCATAAAATTGCATATTTAACTCCAATAATAACAAGCGCAAGCCAAACAAGTGTGCCGGTTAGCAGACTTATTATTGTCATAAGCCCCAGATATTGGCGAATACTGTCACCAATTTTTGAAAAGTAGCTCACGGCACCATCAGAAGTGTCAATAATTGCATTCATTTTTATTGAGAAACTGTTAGTCTCAAGAAGTACAAAAATTAGTACAAATACTATTAAAAATAAATTGCCCATTAGATTTCCTAGTTCACCTAAGAATACTGCACCATATCCCATTACTTTACCTGGATTGATGTTGTTTTCCATATTATTAACTGACAAATCAAAGCCTAAACCATGTAATGTTTTAAACGTAGATGCTGATAAATTTGATAGTTTGTCGGCATATTGTGGTGCATCTTGAGAAAATTGTGCAACTGAACGGCCAATTATTTCACCCATTCCAAAGAATAATAAGAAAGAACCTATTAGCACTATAGTTATTGCCCATCCATTGGGGATTTTCTTTTTTTCAAGCCAACTAATTGGTTGTGCAAGAATAATACTGATAAAAAGAGCCAGCATTATTGGGGTAATAATAGATGATGCGTACATGGCAACACCAATAATTATCAAATATGCAGCAAATGTTAATGCTGGGTTTGATTTGTATTGTGTATTAGATTTATTCATTTTGTGTATGTTTGGAGTTAGAAGTCCGAAGGCCGAAGCTGGAAGCTAGAAGTCAGAAGCTGGGAATTCGAAGTCCAGATTGCTATTTTATGCTTTTTTTAAATGCAACCATCATGTTAATAAGATTAAATGCTTCGTTATAGTATGTTTCAAATTCTTGTTCAGTACAATATTTTCTTCTTTTTGCCAAATAATTAATTTCTCAAATTTAAATTTCATAATCAATATTTTTAAACTCCCAGCTTCGGACTTCTAACTATTTAATTTCACTACCATTACTCACATCTTCAGTTGGTTCAACAAAGCAAAGTTTGCCATCTTTATCTTCGGCCATTAGTATCATTCCCTGTGATTCAATGCCGCGTAATTTCCGTGGAGCAAGATTTACAAGGATACTCACCTTTTTGCCAATAATATCTTCAGGTTTGTAATATTCGGAAATTCCTGAAACCACAGTTCGTTTGTCGATGCCTGTGTCAACCAGTAGTTTAAGTAGTTTTTTTGTTTTTGCTACTTTTTCGGCTTCAAGTATTGTACCTGTTCTGATGTCCATTTTCATGAAATCATCAAACTCTATTGTAGGTTTTGATGGTTTGGCAGGAGCATCTGCTATATTTTCCTTTTTTGTATCCAGTAATTTTTGAACCTGAGCTTCAATCTCTTTGTCTTCAATTCTTTCAAAAAGCAATTCAGGTTTGTTAAGCTTTATACCTGCTTTAAGCAAATCTGCTTTTCCACCATCTACCCAGTTAAGATTTTCAATATTAATCATTTTTTGCAACTTAGCAGATGTAAATGGAAGAAATGGCTCTGATAGAACTGAAAGGTTGGCAACAATTTGCAATGAAATATTAAGTACTTGTTTTACTTTTTCAGGATTTGTTTTAAATATTTTCCAAGGCTCCATATCTGTAAGATATTTGTTGCCAAGTCGTGCCAAATTCATTAATTCGCTTAGAGCTTCTCTAAACCTGTATCTTTCGATGCTACTAGAAATAATATCAGGATATTTTGCGAGTTCTTCAAGAGTTTTTGCAGACTCAGCATCAAGTGTGCCAGCTTCAGGTACAATGCCATCAAAATATTTTTGAGTAAGAACAAGAGTACGATTTACAAAGTTTCCAAAAATTGCAAGTAGTTCATTATTGTTTCTTGCTTGGAAATCTTTCCATGTAAAGTCGTTATCTTTTGTTTCGGGAGCATTTGCTGTTAATACGTAGCGTAGTACATCTTGTTTGTCAGGAAATCCCTCTAAGTATTCATGTAACCAAACAGCCCAGTTGCGTGATGTTGATATTTTATCGTTTTCGAGATTAAGAAATTCGTTGGCAGGTACATTTTCAGGAAGTATAAAACTACCTTCTGCCTTGAGCATGGCAGGGAAAATTATGCAATGGAAAACAATATTGTCTTTACCAATAAAATGAAGCAATTTAGTGTCTTTATCTTTCCAATAAGGTTGCCAGTCTTTCCCAGTTTTTTCACTCCACTCTTTGGCAGCCGAAATATACCCAATTGGGGCATCAAACCACACATACAATACTTTTCCCTCTGCATCTTTAAGAGGAACTTTAACGCCCCAATTTAAGTCGCGAGTTACTGCACGAGCGCGTAAACCTTGGTCTACCCACGCTTTAACCTGTCCGTAAACATTTGGTTTCCAGTCGTTTCTATGCCCTTTAATAATCCATTCATCAAGCCACCCTTCATATTGGTCTAATGGTAAATACCAATGCTTTGTTTCTTTTAGTACAGGAATGTTTCCACTTAAAGCAGATTTTGGATTTTTTAATTCAAGCGGACTTAATGACGTTCCACAACTTTCGCATTGGTCGCCATATGCTTTGTCGAAACCGCAGTGTGGACAAGTTCCTGTAATATATCTATCGGCTAAAAACTGCTTATTTTCTTCATCGTAATATTGTTCATTAGTTTTTTCAATAAACTTATCATTATCATAAAGTTTAGTAAAAAAATCAGACGCTGTATCGTGATGTATGGTAGCAGATGTACGTGAATAAACATCAAAAGATATCCCAAAATCCTCAAAAGATTTTTTAATAATTCCATGATATTTATCAACAATATCCTGAGGTGTAACACCCAACTGACGAGCTTTTATGGTTATTGGAACTCCGTGTTCGTCAGATCCACCAATAAAAAGTACATCTTTATTATTCATCCTAAGGTAACGAGCATAAATATCTGCAGGAACATAAACTCCCGCAAGGTGACCTATGTGGATTGGACCATTTGCATACGGAAGTGCTGAAGTAATTGTATATCGTTTGAAATCTTTCATGTTATTATTTATTCATTATTTATCTTTGTAATAGATAATTAAAAATCACTAATTTCGGCAAAGTTAATTAATATGTTCAAAATGATATGTCCACCATTCCTTAAAAAGGGAGATAAAATAGCAATTGTTGCATCAGCACGTAAAATTAGCAAAGCAGAACTTGATCCATCTTTTAAAATAATAAAGAGTTATGGCTTTGAAATATTGTATTCAGACCTGCTTTTTTCGGAGGATAATCAATTTGCCGGAAGTGATAATATAAGAGCGAAGGAGTTGCAGCAAATGCTTGATGATAATTCAGTTAAGGCCATATTTTTCGTTCGGGGCGGATATGGTAGCGTACGGATTGTTGATAAACTCGACTTTACAAATTTTGTATTAAACCCAAAATGGTTAGTTGGATATAGCGATATTACAGTTTTTCATAATCATGTAGTTAGAAATTTTGGCATCCAAACTTTACATGCTTCTATGCCAATTAATTTTAAAGATAATACTAAACTTGCTTTGGACTCATTGTTCGATGTGCTTTATGGAAGATTACCTTTTTATGAATTTTCATCTCATTCATTAAATAACCTTGGAAAAATAAATGGAGAATTGGTTGGGGGGAATTTATCGGTTCTTTATAGTTTATTGGGGAGTAATTCGTTCCCCAAAACAGATGGTAAAATTCTTTTTTTGGAAGATCTTGATGAATATCTCTATCATATTGATCGAATGATGATGGGATTAAAAAGAGCAGGAAAATTATCTAATCTTGCCGGACTATTAATTGGAGGCATGACCCAAATGAATGATAATACTATCCCATTTGGAAAAACTGCTGAAGAAATAATATTTGATGCTGTTAGTGAATATGGTTATCCAGTTAGTTTTAATTTCCCATCAGGACATATTGATAATAATATGGCTTTGGTGATGGGAGGGA